>Ga0163217_1088972_pt1 | contig 12510 bp, 6 predicted proteins | sample SynspAceP_FD_185933 | JGI IMG/M metagenome (GOLD analysis project Ga0163217, IMG submission 185933) | Saline lake microbial communities from Ace Lake in Antarctica - Synechococcus sp. Ace-P (PacBio error correction) | ecosystem: Environmental > Aquatic > Non-marine Saline and Alkaline > Saline ... | reverse complement strand
CAAACTCCAGGCTTCAGCAGCTCAGAGAAATACAGGCTGCTAATCGCAGACATCACTTTCGAAAATTGCGCATCGTCAGCTTTGATCCAGAGGCAGAGTTGCGCTCTCCAGTATTTGGAGATTGGGATTGTTGATCCGGCTGTAGATCAGACGAGTCCTTTGATCGTTTTCTCTCTGAGTCCATAGCTACTTCAAAAAATGAACTTCCTTCTTCTGCAGTCTTTAAACACAAAGGTCGAAGTCAAGAACATTGGAGGCTTGATGGCTCCTTCTGAGAGCTTCTTGGGCTTATAGCGTGAGAACAATCATTAGACTTTCAGGAGCATTGTCTTTTTCATGGGGAAAGATGGGTTTATATTCCCCTAAATTCCATCAGTCCAGCCTCCAAAACCTACGGACGGATAGGCAATTCTAAGGAAACGAACTGTCAAAAGCTTAATGTATAGGACTGAATCCTGAATTAGCTATATTTACGTGCCAAATCAGGAAGAAATACGGGCTATGGAAATAGATGAACTCGATAGAAACTTGCTGCAACTTTGGCGGCTGATCAAGGCCAAATGCAAAAGAGCTCGCTGCTGCACTTCGGTTTGAACAAAAACTCCTGTCTATGACCGGATTCGAAAGTTGAAAGAAGGCGGGATTGAACAAAGAAAACGTGGCTTTCTGGAGCAGTCCATGCTTCCTTTCCTACGATGGTCGTTTTTTGTCCGATATCCTGGAAAGTCAGAAATTGAATCGATCGAATCATTCAGCGGGCAGTCTCCGATTTTCCTGAAGTGAAAGGAGTGCTACTGAATGGGGGTGCAAGTGGATTTTTTATTAAAAATTTCATCGTGAAGGACCTGAACGACTACCACCAATTTCCTCCGGCAAAGCTTAGCAGCACTGCCCAATATTTTCTCAGAATCCAGAGTTCCTTTCGTGTTCACGAGATTAGAAACTCAACTGTGTGCGATTTATAGAAAGGATAGGCGTTTGGTCGCGTTTGAAAAAGCTTAAGATTTTCGGCTTTGCATTTGGTGGGGCGGAGTAAACCAAAGTTTGAATTTTTACTGAAGTTCATTAGAAACACCAAGCAGCCATTGAACTTCTGCCGCCTTGATTGCAAAACCCATATTATTGTTTTCTTGTAATTTGTTTGTCTTTTCAGTAGGCAAATTTCTTCCCCGCTTATCAAAATAATGAGTGAAAACACATTATTCCAGTTTCATAAAATAGATTCGCAAATTGGGATGTTTTTTACTATCTGAGTAGTGCAAGGCAAGTCAGCAAGAAGAATTTTTATTCCAATCTTTTCTTCTTCCTAGAGCAAGCCAGAATTAGGGCTACCAGTTGATCTACTCCACCCAGATAAGTTGCCATTGTATCGATTGGAACCTTCCCTCTTCATCCATTGCCATCAGTAGATCCAGCTATTATCGCCATTAAGTCCCCTCACGGAGATTTATGTTCTCCAGAATATCATTCATGCTTTGATCGGTGGCCTCAATGATAACGCTGAGGCGGAGCGCGGTTCATGCTGAAGATTGCTCACCATCGTGGAATCGACTGTAATGGCAACCCTACCCGCAGGTCTCCGGAGTATCCTTCAAAGAACCCGAACTCCGGCAGTACGTTGTGGAGCGTATTATTGCCTGATCCGTAATTCTTGTTGTCTACCGTGGAACCGTAGTACTGTAAGTTGATTCCCAGCTGGTCACAAACCATGGAGCAGTCATGAATCAGTTCTAGTACCGAAACTCCGCCATCTTCTTCCATTCATAGGAATGTAGAAAGGACTTACCCATTAAAGTCATTCCTTTTGTTCTATCGCGTGGCGCCACCACAAATGCCGAACATCCGGCTAAGCCCCCATTCGGACGAATTTGCCCAATCCCTACTTCTGCAAGTAGTTGCCTTATCTATAATTCAGGGGGGATCAGACACTAGTCTCAACGAGCGCTCTGCTCTGGTTGCAATTGTCCTGCCGTGGGCTAGCGAAGTTTTTGGATCCAGGCAACTCGGCGGCTTTATTGGTGGGACTTCTGCTGCGTTCAAAATGCTCACTCATCTGTCGTGCGGTATCATGAAGCAGGCAAGAAATCGTGGTGCCGGAATGGAAATAACTTGCTTTAAGCAAGCCTGCTCTTACTTTCGGATTATTCAGCATGCAGCTGCAACTCTGGCTTGGTTCACCCGTAGTCCTCCGCAAAGGCCACAGTCATACCTGTAGCATGTGGGTTATTGACCATGTAGAATCCGATTGCCCCAACGATCAGTACGGAATTTCCAAAATCCATCCAGCGACATTGCTCAATGCATGTTTGGCCCATTTGAATCTGCTGACCAGCGAAATTCCCCTAGCGGTAGGATCATTCGCGTCAGTGGCCAGACTAATCCCTTATTTCAGGAAAAGTCTTTTCTTCGTGTCCTACCTTGTTGGGATTGTGGACGGGCCTTAGATCCAGCCAAAGGCGGTCCGAAACAGCTTGGGCAAGTAGGAAAGGACCCATTAGGACTTACCAAAGCTAAAGCAAGTCACAGCCGATTTGAATGATTCCATACCTTGTCAACCTGTCTGTGGAAAAAGTCGATCTGTTCAGTGCAGCTTCTGTGTTGATGCTGATCGGGTTAAAGTGCTCCGATGATCGTTGACCGGTCTTCAGTAGTACCGGCATTGTGGCTTCACCATCGTCATGGCCAATAGAAATATATTTGATTGGAAGGCGAAAAAAATCCTGCAAAATACCAAGGTCTCAATCTGGTCATCGGCCAAACTCAAAGATTTTCTACGATATACCTCTTGAGCGCACATCGATACAAAAAATGCCGTGCTTTAGATTGCTCAGCTCTTCTTATCCTGCATCCTCTTTTGCCCTTGAACTTTACCCACAGGTCACGCTGCGCTGCGATATCAAAAGCTTCTTGAAGGATGAGTTTTTTTTACTTAGTTCGATTGGTGAGGTCTTTTTCTAACAGTGACTTGCGAGAGCAATGCTCGCGCATTTCCCACTTGGCAGCTAGTTCTGGAGAGTAGATCAGACTTCCATTAAGCAGGCTTTCCCAGCAGCGTGAGTACGGTTTAAAAATTTCGATGAGTCTTCCCGTCTTTGCCTCCATATAATTCACTTATTCCCAATCCAGTCGGCGCATAGGGGCTTGACCAACCTCCCATTCGAGCACAGTCGGTTGTTAAGTACAATGTCATTGCCCTCCTTTCGAAACCCCTAATTTTTTTAAAGCAAATTGGCTTTGCGGTAATGGGATGATCTGGTAAAGCCTTTGACCAATTTTCTAAAAACCCTTTTTAGCCCCACTCAACTCAGGCGTCAGGTCTATAGAGGCTTCTGATTCCAGGCCATAAAAAGACCTGATTGCTGATTCCGCTGCGGACAGATGGCTTGTCATTGTCAAAAATAGGAAGCTGCCAGTAGAAATTGTGCCAACGATAAAACATTCCAGTCCTTAGTTGGTCACTTGAGTAGCTTACATCTTGCTACCGTTGGCAAGTGTTTGTTGTTTTCTTCGTCATTGGTGTTGCTCATTTTTTCCATACTGTTTGATGAACTCGCTGAGCATTTGCTAGTTGTTTTTTTGCTTGTGCAAAACAGCAGGTAATGTCCGCTGCAGTTATCGGCCTTCACTGAATTTTTTGCAGAGTAAAATTGCAGTTCGGCAAGGTCAATCTGAATCCCTCCGCTGCCGCCAATTCTTTGTGCTACAGCACTAAATTTTTATCAGCAAATCCCAAATAAGGATTGACTGCGACAAAATTTTCCAAAGGCCACCACAGGGCAATTTTTTTTGCAGGCAGTTTCGTAGGGTTGGCCACAGCTTCCTCTTGCGGCTATTAGTCAGATTTTCAATGCCCACTGATTTTCGGCTTAGCGTTGAGTCTTTTCATTTGAGATAGATTTTGAAAGGGTTGTTGCAGCCGGTGCTAGATCGCTCTGTGTTTTGTTTTAGGGTCGGTGTAGGGAATCACATTGATTGCTCAAGATTGCTCAATCACTGAGGTGTCTTCAGGTTGACCCAATGCGGGTAAACAGGAACGCACCGTTGCGATCAAAACACCGTATTCACATACAATCCATTCCTTAAATGGATCGCCCAAGCCCTGGAAAAAAGGCGTAGCCGACATTCACAGGCGCCACAATCTGATAAAATACCGTAGCTGCAAAAATAGGAGTAGGCCACCCATTTGAATGGTTTCTAGTATTCCGGACTTGCTAGAGCAGGCAGCATGGCTCGATAGCAACTGGTGCATTCCTGATTCCAGCGCTAAAAAATAAACCGTTACAAGCAGCGAAAAGTTAAAAGAAGCTCTCACAACCAGTTTTGGACTCCCCAGTACTATCCAGTTGCGAGGTAAATAGCCTTGAAAAGACCCAAGGCGATAATTTGGCCCGATGACTAAAAGGGACTTTTCTTTTACAGGATCAATTCCCCAGAAGAATGGCAAAGCTAACATTAAAGACCCATGCCCAGAGGAGGTATTCCAAGTCCTATTCTGACAGGGCTACATCCTTTTGGCGGCTGTTACTTGGATTGATCTGATCTTGTCAACACGCTTCCCAATGATAAGAAAGCATGTGCTTTATAAAGGAATGAGCCAGCCAAATTGAGCATGGATGCCGCGTAAGCTCCGAATTCGCAGGTCATTTTAAACTAAAGCCATATGTGCAATACTGGAATAGCCAAGCGGTTCTTCACCGAGGTTGGTGTAAGGAAATTACTACTGAGGCAAATGTGTGTTAAATCCTCCCAAAACGATTTCCAGCACCATTGAAGCATAGGTACTTACTTCCATGACGAGGCCATCGAATAATGAGGAAAGGTCCCGCATTGAGGGAGCCCCGCATGGAGCAAATGCGGATAAAGGCGTTGGTGTTTCCATATTACTTCTATCAGCCATCCATGTAGTGGGAATTGTTTGCAGACTTCACAGTGCTGCTGCTGCCAGCAACAGTGCTGCGAGTTCTATGCCCTCCATGTTTTGACCTGTTGCAATTGCATTTTTAATGGCCGTAAAAAATATCTTCCAGATTGCTGTCTCGAATTGATTGTAGAGCAATAGTACACTGCCAGCAAGCAGGCATCCCCCAGTCGGCAACAATAAACTTTTGCGGCGGCACGATGGCTCCCGGCTTTCTTTATAGGAAAATCAATAAACGATGAAGGACATAACTCGTTCAGTACCCACGAAAGAAAAGGCATGCCGAGGATACCAGAGAGCACCAAAGAGTTGCCTGAGCGATGGTGCCGCCAAGGCGACCTATTTAAAAGCACCTTGTCGATCGTCTTCCGTCTAGGTAAGTGAGACTATGCGCACTACAATCAATCCCATTATAGCGATTCATAGAAAAAAACATGAGGATGCTGATCGGAATCAAGTCTTCAAGCTAAAGCCAGTCCTCAACGCCAATCAAAGTAGTTTTCCAGCATTTCCATAATTTGAATACAAAAAAAACCGCTTATCGCGGCTGTGATAATACGTATTCCACGTAAAGAGGCAAACAGCCATCGCTTTTACACGGTGGTCGCAAGCCCATACTCAACCAAGAAAAATAGGCGCAGAAGTTGCCAAAAAAACTACCGGTGAAGTCAAGCCGATGATGGAAAGAAAAGGTTTGATTCATGCTTAGAATTTTTTGGGATTAAGGATGTTGGTTAATGACTTTAATGGAAAATGTTCGAAACTGTGGTTGGAAGTTTTCTGGGATTCTTTTTCCAGTTGATGAATATCCAAGACACCTTACTTTGCTTCAATTACTTCCTGGTTATAGCTCGGGGTTTTGATCACATGCTGGAATTTGCCATAGCGGCTATTCTTTTTGGTCTGCTGTGCAAAGTTTTAGTATCTTGATCCATATATTTGGTATTTATATTATTTAGTAGTATGCATAAACGATTAGTTATGGAATTATACCATTCATCAGTCCATATATTTTCTTAAGTCATTTCAAACTGAAAAGGTTATTACCAAGGCATTCAGAGGAGCTTTTCATGACCCAGCCAGCCGTATCAAATTCCAGCTAAAAAAATTGCGGATCAGTTGGGGATATTCCACTCACACAGGTAGTAGGCCGCCAATTACAAACACACGGATTTTGGGAAAGAAATAAGCCATAATAGTGGAGCGTATCGTTCAGGGGAAATGGAGAACCTGAATTATAAACACAGGCTTTTCAAGGCATCACTGACGGGGAAGTTGCGGATAGCTGCTGCTTCTACAGGCAAGTATGTTGATCCCTTATTTTTTATCCGATTTTTTAAAAGAAAAAAAAAACACGGGAATAGACCTGGTGCTGGACGTGGACAAACAAAAACGATGGTGGTAGAAAGTCTTAAAAAGAATGAAATCGATTTGCATTGTTTCGGTGCGCCCGATAAGTGAATATCGAGAAGCGGTCTTTGATTGAAAACAAACTAACCTCATTGGGTAACCAAAAGCATTTCGAGTAGAAAATAAGCCCTTGATTTACCGAGAGAGGGATCTGCTACCAGAATGGTCTAGGAAAAAAAACTATCGCCTCGGTGGGACAGCAGCGGAAGCAAATGGTAACTTACCTCCCAATTGAAGCGGTAAAACAAGGCCGTCAATCGCGGGGCTTGGTTTACTCTATCATCGCCCTTGATGGTTTTACAGAATGAATTACTCAATGTCAGATGCAATATTTTGGAAGCGGAGGCTTGCCATCAAGACGAGTGGCGTTTGATTGGCTGAAAGGGAAAAAGCTATCTCCCGTGGCGCAAGCCTACCCTGGACTTTTACGAACCGAAAAGGCAGAAAATACTAACTGAGAATTTTGATTGGTATTTGTAACTATAAAATCTGAATCCTGAAGTTTAAATTTTGGAATCGCGTCAGTGTGCCCTCTTGACAAGCAAAAGCTAAATTCTAGCTTAGGTTAAGCTCAAACTTTTTCAAAGACAAATCGGTAGTGCTCCATGATTTCCTTTTCAAAGAATAACTCGATTAGGGCTTATTTTTGAAGACCTCTACTTGATGTCTAAAAATCTTTGGCTCGTCAGGTACGAGGAAGCAACGTGGCATAAAGCCAATACTTTTCAAGCCAAAACTTCGAAACTTCTTCCGCCAATTGCGATCGTTTTGATGTAATCCAAGCGACGCTGCTTTTTGAGATCAACTTTAAAATGAGCGTTCGGAATTTCGGATGACCATTTCTTGCGCGTAGGAAGCCATGAACCAGGAAATTTCCTTTGATCATCAAAAGCATTCACAGGGCGCTGCAGATCCTTTTCGGCATTGACCATCAATATCCTTGAAGTCGATTCATTGCTTGGCAAAGACCATGGTTTGCATGTAAGAACCTTCCACCGACAGGAATAGGTCGGCTATAGGTTGAAAAAACATCGCAAAGGTTACACCTGCTCTTGTTTTCAGCTTTCCATTCTCAATAGAACAGAAAAATGCTTCCAAGCCACCGTGCAGGGAAATGCATCAAAAAGTCCCAAAATCCTCGGGTTTTACGGTTCGACAATCCTTTACAATCACATTCAGGTTCATTATTTTGCAGGCCTTGCTTGTCCCTAGACAGGGGTCAGCCCAATCCCGGAGCACCTCTTTCCTTGGTGAAATAGGTGATGAATGGTCCCGCATCGCAGGCCATATCCAAGCACTTTGCTTCCCGCCTTGATGGGAGGCATCAGCCAATAAACTTATGCTTCGCCTTCTGAGCTTTTCCAAGGACATGGAGGAAACGCCATTAGTATTTGCGCCGCTGTAAAAATCTCCCGTTTCGCCCCACGCTGAGGGCGAAAAATCTGATCGATCGTGGATACGTAAAATCTAATTCCTGCTGGTCTGCCATTTTTTCAAGGTTTAATTTGGGAAGAAAGAGTGGATAAAGCATGCCTCTACGGATACCTTATCAACTGTATTTATTGATTATTATGAAATTTGTTTGATCCTTTTGCAAGTAATTATCTCTGGGAGAAAGTTGAAGAATAAAAAAATTCTAATTGGTTAGAAAGGAGCGCTTATTATGCCTCGGCGTTTTAACCCGAGCGGTCTATTATGAATTTAAGGTTTTGTTTGGCAGGAATTGATTTCATCAGAAAATGGAATTCGCCAAAAGTGGATGGTAATTTTACCGTATAGGGAGTTGTTACAAGCCTGGACAGGAATTACAAATTCCTTTGATAGCAAAAGCGTAGTTGAAAAACTATGCTAAAGGGAAGCATTCTACTCCTAACCTTAGAGTTATGCATGGAACTATTTTGAAGTTACGAGTGATATACATTCCCTTCTTCCAAAAGTCTCATTGCTTCTTTCCAATCGGTTAAGGTGTCAGTTTCAATTGTGATGGCCCTATTTCTTTGGCAGGTTGGCTCCTGTTTTTTTTCATTTGCGGGCTAGAGTGCGCCCCACTTGTTTTCCGCAAACCCCTCAAGTCACTCATTATTCCAAAGTGTTCATCATTGTAGTGTTTGTTAAAATGCCTTTTCTTAAAGTCTTTACAATTAGTGTCCTTTCAATTTGCTTCACAATACTTAGAGCCTTTCAAGGACACGCAAAGAATTTTAAAGGGCCTTTTAATTCGATGGATGTTATGGTTGCTTCATTTATTCTGAGTTGCTAATAGGTAGGCTCTTAATGTCCTTGAGTGAAAAAACCTTTGAAAGGATGGTAATTCTTATTCGAATTCCTGTTCAGCTGATAAGCGAATTGGATGGATTTCTTTGTAAGTTCTCTTTGCTGTTTTTTCGTCGATCCCGTGAAAGCGAGCATATTGCTAGGCGTCAAGGCGCATCGGATAGAAGCGATAGACATCGTCTGAGATTTCGTAGAAGTAGCGCGAAAGCGTACCACCACGATTAGAAGCCCGGTTACCACAATCGCATTGGTACATTCCGCGATTTTGTTTTCTCCAGGATTTATTAGGCCTCAGAATCCACACTGGAAAACAGGAGAGGGGGTTGGTTAAAAGCCCTACGTTTTCTACCCGAACCTATCTGAAACAATTATTTCGATTATGGCTCCTGTACTGTTGAGGCTTATGCTTTCTCCGAAGAAATGTTCTAAAATGTGGATCGTAGCCTCAGCTACCGTTGGATTCACGTTGTTTTTCATCCCTCCCCCGATTAATGGTTGGCGCGCGTCGTAGTTATGGGCATGAGGCCTTCTAAGAATGGTCTTAATAGCCAGGGTTTGCAAAAAAGCTAGTTTAGAAAAGAAAAGGAAGTTCAGCACCTAGGTACTCCAGTGGTAGTCTATGGGTTGACTAAGTATTGTAGGGGAGCTGATTGTTTTCCAGATCCACAATCGCCTGAGCGAGGGATCCCAATAGTGTTTTCACGCGGAGGTGCGGAACTGTGTCCTCGGTTGTCTCCACAATCAGCCGAAAAAGAAAGCGGAAGCCCTTTTTTCCGCCAAATGTCACCATAGGCGAACTGGTGCTTCTACACGGGAATCAAGCCCTCGGTAATAAATCCTTCCTCGTCAAGGTGCATGGCAGCTTTGCACCCCTTTAGCTTTTAGATAGGCTTGAAATCTGTGCTGCTCCATTGCTCCTCCTTACTTCTTCATCCCATGACCCGAAGCGAGATAAATGGTACGCCAGGCTGTACGTTTCTGAAAGTAGCTTTTCTCGGCTTCCAAGAGCCCGATCAAGGTCCTTATCGTCATTGTTCCCCGGACGATAATCGTGGGTTATCCGTGATTTTTTCCAGAAAAAAGGTGCGCTCCCAGCTCCGAAGGTTGGCTCATCTACTGGCACCACCATCTTGATGAGACATCAGGATAAGTGGCTTTTCGATTGGATCAGACCCTCCCATTTTTATAGAGTAAACTGTTAGTCGCTTGATTTTTTGCGAGCGGAAAGATTGGCATGAGTCAGCGGAAAAAGTTTTCTTCCAGAAAGCGATGAAACAAGAATGCGCCAGAATCAGGGAATGGGCATCTTCGTTGAAAGAAATCGTCTTAAATTGAATTTTGCCTGGGATAGATTTTCCAAATACCAATCCGAGATTTCTACTGGTTCTATGGCAAATGGCGTCCACCTTGTTTGGAGGTCATTCGCAGGGTTATGAAAAGTAAAATGGCAACAGAAGGGAGATAATGCCAGCAGGCCCATGGAGTATTTTTTTTTTCATAAGAGGTGGTTTTCCCAGTCCTTAATCTAATTGAATAACCTGATTTATCCGAATGACGCCAGCAACCTCTTTTTCTTTGCCTTATCTGGCTGGAAACCGAGACGATGTTCCTATGACTATCTGTTCTATGTGTCTATGTGGTTGAAAATACCAGCGTTAAAAACCAAAAAGCCCAACCAGATCGGTTTGGGCTTGAAGTTATTCACCTCGACCGAAATGGTATTTATCATCCTGGAAGTCGATCGATCAAACTTGATTCAGCGGATCGATTTCCGGCTTTGGCGGTGTTCGCCTTTTACTCGAATCGTTCAAGGATGGCTTTCCCAGGTTTGGATCATTATTACTTTTGCATGTGAGAGCGGATATACACCCGGTCCTTTTCGCTTGCTCGTCTTGGATCATTCTGCGGCAAAGATCCCGATATCAATGTAGTCTCCTTCGTATTCAGTCAGGAGTTTCCATTCGCTGCAGCCGTCGGCATACAGTTTCTGTTGCGAGCTGAATTTTGATCGTGACATCTATCTCCATCATAGACCGGGATATTTTCTTATCGGTGACTTCACTCGCTTAGTTGTTCATAGAGCGTTGATCTCTGTTCATTGTACATCCAAATAGTACATCAAGCTATCCCGGTGTTTTCTGACAGAGCCGAGTGACGATACATAAATCCGGAGCTTCCCGGGGTAAACGGTGGTGCCTGTGCATTCCAAAACTCCGCATGTGGTGAAGTTATTATATAATAGCCCGACATCGACTAGCTTTCTCTCCAATTAAATCGACTAAGACACATATATAGAGGATGAAACTCCTTGTCGTAGACCCTATTCGGATAAAGGTCGATATTGACAAATTTTGATTAAAACATTGTTCCTTGTGCCCTCATCGGCTCCTTCCGCTGAGTAATATGCCGCTCTCATCTAATTTAGAATCGCTTCAATATATTTCCGCTCTGGCTCGTACTTTTCGTTCCTGCAAAAGGATTAAGGCAGAGGAATTCAGCTAAAGCCTTCAGAAGTAAATTTCGTGCCTCGTGGGTATAGATTTTTGGACGTGATCTAGAATGTCCCCACCACTGGTAGAGCGAGCTTGCGATGGCAGTCACATAATAGGACATAATCAAAGCTATTTGGATCGAGAAATCAGCCACCCATCGAAGCTTTCAGCAAAGGACGTATTCGGGAAGGACTGCGCAAAAAAACCTTGCATAGCGAGAAACTCCAAGATTTTCGCATCTGCTGAACTGGAGTCTCCATAGGTATCCGAGGAAATATTTCAGACCATCTTTGTAAGAAATTCTACAAATCGCTTGAAAGGTATGTACTCATGCCCTTTTTGATAAAATAGATTTTCGATTTGTGCGATTTCCTTTCCAGAGCGTGAGGTGTGTTTTTCTCGAAGGACTTCATTACTCGGCCAAGACCGCCCGAAAGGAATCTTGAATCGGTGTTGAACGGTCGTCCCGGCCACATAATGGGAAGTTATGTGCTCTTCCATTTCCTTCACGCCCTTCCTTTTGTCAATGTAGTATTCTCGCGCAAATCGCAATCTGACTTGAGATCGTTTGCTCACAGTCGTGCTCGAATTGTCACCAATCGGCTTCATCGGGCGTTGAAGAAATAGCAATGTATTTCGACCATACGGGGATCATCCGTGTGGCGAAAGATTTCTTCTACTTTTTCAGGAAGTCGTAATTTCTCTCGGTACTATTTCATCCACTTATCAATGCATCAGTAAGAATTATTTCCGATCGGGCAAGTCCTTCCACCCCGATGAAACTTCCATTGTAAAGACGATGCCGCGACCAAAGCCGGCTATTGCGGGAATCCTACATTGCATTGACTTTTGCTTTTGATGACAAGTTTCTATTCGTGTCCCCTGGCATCATCGTCTCCGCGGAACAAGGGTTCAGGTGATCCGATACTCCAGTGCTTGCAGGCTCCTAATTATCCAAAATCTGAAACTTAGGATCTCATTAAAACTAGCGGAAAACAATAGAGCCAATGTTCGCTCACTTTTTGGTTAACCCGCGATTTCAAATCCGTCAAGTTAGTTGCTATGTGGAAATGCACCGGAGTCGAATCCGGTCGCTGGGTCTTATTGACTAGCTGGACTTGGAGCTTCGAAAAAGGCTCCGTCCAGGGATAATAGATCTGCCTTGAGAGATGACTTAGTGATTTTTTGGCCTGCGATAAACTCATAGTTGCTGAGTTGCTTTTCATAAGCCAACTTGCTGCAATTTTCCTTTCATCTGAAGTTTTGATTACGAAATTATCGTAGACCACCGAATTGAAAATATATGCGGCCAGCCGCTATTCCGACAAATCAGGAATAAAATAGGCCTGCAATGGCAGCGTCTTTTTGAGTCATTCTCCTTTTGCAATATATCAAGTGTTCTTAAAGTGAACTTTC
>Ga0163217_1018142_pt1 | contig 12510 bp, 11 predicted proteins | sample SynspAceP_FD_185933 | JGI IMG/M metagenome (GOLD analysis project Ga0163217, IMG submission 185933) | Saline lake microbial communities from Ace Lake in Antarctica - Synechococcus sp. Ace-P (PacBio error correction) | ecosystem: Environmental > Aquatic > Non-marine Saline and Alkaline > Saline ... | reverse complement strand
CTGACGCAACCCGCCCGAGACAGATCCCTGCATCTCGCCATCAGTCTTTTCCGTTTGCCAGCTGGGCCCCGGACGCGCGCCGCGGGGCCTGCCCCCATAGTTCTACGGACCGTCGCCAGCTCCGCAAGCCCCCACGGCAATCCGACTTTATATCCTGGCGCCCATAGCATTAGGCGCGTTCGGGTTCGCGTCTCTCGAAAAAATTTCCATGCGGCTGCCTCCTAAACCTTTGTCGCGGCGGCCGACTGTCTTATTTGGTAGGGCCTCCCAGGCCCCCCGCTTCAATCAGATAACGGGAGATAAACATGTTGCACGCCCCGACCGTTCACACTACTTACATCTTGGCCGAATTGACATGCCAGACGGAGGCACCCCACAACATGGCCCATGCAAAGCCCGCGACGGAAATCGAAGACCTGCTTGCGTGTGAAACCTTTCCTAACCGCCAAAGATCACCCGAAGGAATGACGGCCGTTCACATGGGCCGCGATGGATTCCATCGACGGAAAAGTTTTCGCGGCCAGAACCGCGTGCAACAACAACGTGCGTCTTATTGCCGCGCTCAAGGCCGGAATGGGACGGGTCGGAAGGGTAAACTGCCACGCACTAGGCACTCCTGACCACCCCAAAAGCGCCGACTGCATCCGGTGGACCCAGATCCTGATCGTGATCCTCAGCGTTCTGGTTGTTGATCGTGGGCCGTTTTTGCGCGGCCTTTCAGTCGGCTGAAACACCACGCGACACCGAAACGCGGTAATCAAAGCCGGGGCAAGGGTTATCAACGAAATCGAACGCAAACCTATCATTCGGGCGGCGGCGCGGCGGCGGGCACCAGACCAACTACCGCATTCCCCCGCGACCCCCAAAGAATACGCGAAACGCTTTATACCCAAAAGACAAATCGAAATGACCGATGCAAAGACGCAAATTCAGGAAAACCATCACGAGCCCATACCGTTGTTGCTGTTTCATGAAAAGGCAACAAGACGATTGCCAATGCGGTTTTCTCTTCCCGTGTGGCAGGGTTCTTGAACTATATGAACGGTCGATTATACCGACGTGACGTGGCTGGAGACGAAGGCCTGCGCCAAGGATCAAGAATTCTCTGACTGTTCCCACCATGTCCGCCAGCTCTATGTTCAAAGGCGAATTCGTTGGCGGCTGTTGACATCATTACCCGAAATGATGTTGATCGGGCGAGCTGGACACACTGCTGGAAGAAAATGCGTTGGGTTGAAAGGATGCTTGCCGACAAGATCCGCGAAAGGCCAAACGGCTTAAGCAATCGGGCCAGATCAACCGGCCCAACGAAAAAACGGGGATGCGCCTTTTGTAGGGCAAAGGTGCACCCCGATATCCGCGTGTGAAAAATGGTTTACCCCCTATCGCCGGGGGCGCTCACGTTATGTGCAGTGCACACTCCCGCATAGATTGTCGTGTCGTTGTTTCCGCCACCGCGTCTGCCCAGACGAAGCGGTGTTGCAGCGTTCCCCTTGTTCCACCAGATTATAACCAGGAAACCGCCGAGGGCCATTCATACCGCGCGCCTGCAAGCTGCGCGCGATTGTACCCAGCGTGAATCATGCGGTTTTCCATTAAGCACCGCAGTCGGAATTGGCCTGTTCCGGGCTTGAATATGACACCGGAACCTCGACGCCCCGCTCGCAGATATAGGTCGCCGAAAAGGGGCAGTTTTCTTGCGCGACGGCTTTGGCTCCCTTGGACGTGCACTCACGGCAGCCATCGCGAGGTGCGCGCCGCGGCATCATCTGGCCTTGTCTTCTGATTTCGCTTCTGCCAAGGCTTCGCGCGGGCAGGCCATTTCGGGCAAGACTATCGGTCACGCCTTGGGAATAACGGCGACTTCGATCCGCTCTGGCTCGACCAGCAACGTTTGCGCAGGACTGGCAAGTTCAGCGTCCCGCTCTGCCCAATTGGGCGCGGGCTTCCTTTTATCTTGTCCTTCGACGGAGGCGCGGTCTTAGCGGCAAGCCAAACCAGGGACCGCCATCAACAGCATCCGCGCTTCGGGCATCGACCGAACCTGATCTGACAGCACCTGTTTGGCCTCCGTATCCAGCATCTTGGCGGCAGAGTTGGAGGTAATCCTCCTCGCCCTCTTGGCAGTGATACTTCGAACTGGCGACCGCGATAGAAATGCGAAACTTCGGGCATCAGGGCAGATCCTCGCCCTGGGGACAAGCGGCGTTAGAACAGGGACAGGATCCGCGTCAGCCTCTGCCACATTCAGCGCGGCGGGCGGCGTGCCACGGCATCAGCTCGGCTTGCAAAGCGGCATTGATAAAGCCCGGGCGTCACCGACCCCTTCGGGCAATTGGGCCTCGCGCAAGCGGCGGCGCAAGGCATCGGCCAGTGCGCATTGGGCGGCGCACCCGTTGCAACTCCATATTCAAGCTTTTCGGTCTGGGTCCGTTGCTTCGTCAGCGCTGTTGTTTTGCCCTGCGCTCGTTCGCCAGTTCCGCACGCAGATGAGACTTTTCACCGCAAGCGCTTTTTCAGAGCGTCGACCGTGTTCCGCCAAGCTCGACGTTGACAGCGCGCTCTGCGCCAGATCTTGAAGATAAAGATCGGGGATCTCGTCTTTGGCGACCGCCAGTTTGTCCGCTCCGCGCGACGCCCTTTCAAGCGCCGCCAGAATACGGCTTGCAAGTGTTCTATGTCGCTCATCGCAGGGTTCCTCGTAAAACGTCGTATTGTCAGTCGTATATCACAGGTTTGCCAACCATCGAATCGCTTGGTCAATGTGGTTTCAGCCAATCCTACCCAACCAAAGGCGGAAATACTGCCCCTTGAAGAAACAATGCCTTGGCAGGGCGGAAAAGCGGATACCCACTGGCGGAGTCCTTGTGCCCTTGATTTTGTTTGGGGTGGCTGGTATTGATCCGCGCAAACCCTTTCCCCCTTTATAAGGAAGCTTGCACCGTGAATCTGAACGCCCTCGCCCAAAAGCCCATCCCGCCCATTGCGTCCAAAGCGACCGCCCATTCCCCTGACACTGGACGCCGTCGCGCCCGCCAATGTCCGGCCACTCGGCATGCCGATGGCATGGCGGACGTCCGCCACCGTGTTGTTCGAAAAGCACCTAAAGTTTCCGATGCCGCCAAACCCACTGTTGCCTGGACCCGCGACCGGTTCATTCTGTCCGGCGGGCACGGGGTCCATGCTGATCTATTCGCTGGCTTGCACCTCACCGGTTACGCAGCAAGTTTCCCGCTCGAAGAGATCAAGGAACTTCGCCAGTATGGCGCTCGCAGGGCGGGCACCCTGAAAAACTTCCTTGCGATTGCGATTGAGACCCCAACCGGCCCGCTGGGTCAGGGATCCGCAAAATTTCCGTCGGCTTTGCCATGGCCGAAGAAAATCCAAGCGCGCGCAATACGGCAAGAAAGATCGTGGACCACTTTACCTACGGTGATCGCGTGGTGACGCTGCTGATGGAAGGCATCAGCCACAGGCGATCGCCCTGCATGGCCGTCACAAGCTAAGACAAGCTGATCGTATGTGGACAAACAACGGAGCAGCACTATCGACGGTCCTGTATCCGCTGTCCGGCAAGGGTCGATCAGGTTGCCGCGTTTCAAAGCCGCAGGACTGGGCACGTGATCGAGATCGACCGGCCACAATCCTGATGAAATCGACGCCGCCCTGACTGAAGGCGCGGCAAATCCCATCTGCCCACGATCTGACTCGCTGCAAAAAACGCATATCGCCTAGGTCCACGCCGCACAGGACACGTCCAAAGGCCACGGGGCGCGCTGACCGACGCCGACCAAATGCCGCGCCAAAGCCGCCTATGGCTGGACAAACCGGCCCGTTCGAAGTCCCCGCGATGTGAATTGCCGCATGGAAGAGATGAGCAACGCGGTGGCAGACGACCGCCGTGCCTGGGAAGAGCGTTTCGATGCCATGTCGCGCACAAACGCGAGAGTTCAACCGCGCATTGGCCGGTGACGCTCCTAGAAACCTGAGCGCGAGCAAATCAAGGCCGTCAAAAAGCAACCTCTGAAACGCGCGGAAACTTGGCCACCCGCGCCAGCAGCGGAAAAAACCCTTGAGTGTTGAACCCGCTGTACACGGAAAACCGTTGGTGGCTCTGCTGATTTGACCGGCTCGAACAACACCAAGACCCGCTGATCTGGGCCGTGTTCGACTGAACAACCGTGGCGGGCGCATGTCTATTGGGGCATCGCGAACACGGTTATGGCCGCTTGCCGATGAACGGCCATGGGCGCTGCACGGCGGGGTCCGCCCCTACGCGGTTACGTTCATGTGCTTTACGCTACGCCCGCCCTGCGATGCGCCTTGCAGCGTTGATTGCAGGCACCGACCGTATCGTTATGACACACGACAGCATCGGCTTGGGCGAGACCGGCCCGACCGCACCCAGCCGGTCGAAACACTTGGCAATCAGCCGCGCGAAACCCAACACCTATGTGTTCCGCCCCGCCATTACGTTCGAAACAGCCGAGGCGTGGGAAATCGCGGTTGAGCAGCAAGAAAAACACCGTCCGTGCTGTCTCTGACCGTCAGGGCCTGCCCAACTGTCCGGCCTTGAGCACAAGAACAAAACCTGACCCGAAACAGGGGGCCTAGTTCTGGCCGACGCCGAAGGCAAAACGTCAGGTCATCCTGATCGCCACCGGTTCGAGGTCGAGATCGCGCTTGAAAAGCCCGTACCTGCTGCAGGCCGAAGGCATCGGCACACGCGTGTTTCCATGCCCTGCATGGAGCTCTTTGCGAGCAAGACGAAGCCTTACCGTCGCCGTGTCCTCCCCGCTGGCCCGTGCGTGTCGGCGTGGAAAGGCCGCTGTTGAGCCAAGGCTGGGATCCGCTGGCTCACCGGCGGCGTGGTAAGTGGAACAAAGCGATTTCGTGGGGCATGGAACGCTTCGGTGCCCTTCCGCCCCTGCCGAAGAGCTGTTCGGAAAAAAGTCGATTACGCCCCAAAATTCGCCATAAAGCCAAAGCGCTGCTTTGAATCTGAACGGACACGATAACACGAAAAGGGGAGCATTTGGCTCCCCCTTTTTATTTTTATTTATTTGGTATTAGGCTGGCCGTCTGAAGCTGCAGAAGCTTCGCAGAGGCGTGGTACACGCACCCTTTTCTAGATTTCAGCGCGGCTTTAAAAAATGGCCGCCGTGCGATCCGGATGAGCTGTTAGTGTCTCGAAATTGCGCTGTCCTGCAACGTCACCGCTCACATTCACAACAGCATAGTTATGCCCGTCTCTAGCTGTGGCAGCTTGTAGGCTGGCGCCAGTCGTCTGCGCAACCGCTGCTGTGGTGTTGCAATGCGCACGCCCTCTGGCAGTTTTCCTTACGCCGCTTCCAGTTAATTGACCGCAGCAGCGATGTGTAATCTCGTGGGGAGCAACACAGGCTGGCCATCGATCAACGCATAGCGCTTGTCTGCCGGCTGCGGGACTGAAGATCGTAAAGCGATGCAATCTGGTCGAGCTCACAACAGGGTTCTCTCAAGGGAAACGTTCCCGATCTAGATTTTCGTCACGGACGATGTCCGATCCATATCCTTTTCCGCCATCACAAACAAGTTCCCGATCCAGAAAATACTCACCGGCTGTCAAGATAAGATTCGTCAAGCTGGCTTAATCGTCAGTTATGCCACCCATTCCTCACTAGGTCACGCCCTTTTGGCAAAGACCAGGGGTACGCAAGGTGGGTCCATTTTTGCCAGGCCCGGTGGGCAAGTTTTGCGATCTAGGTCAGCAAGTTTTTCTTCGGGACGTCAGCAAAGGCGATCTGAGAGCCCAAAAAGCGGCCGTGGCACGGCACCAAGTAGCACCTCATGTCACGACCTTCAGGTGCGCGCACTTCCAGAATCTCGCTTTGAAATGCGTGAACGCGTCTTCTTCGACCGTTTGACTTTCACTTTTACCTTATCGGGCTTTTCAAGCTTCTTCTCTAGCTTCGTTGGCCTTGCTTCTCGTGTTTTTCTTCTTTTTTCGCGTGTTTTTCCTTCTTATGTTTTTCCTTTTTAGGCTGTTTCTTTTTTAGCCTTTTTAGGGCCCTTTCCTTGTCTTCTTGATCTCACGATCTGGGAATCCTGTGCCCATTTGCACGGGTTCAGGGAAGGAAAAATTGTCGCCACTGGGCAACGCGACCACCTGCGTTAAGAACGGGGTGCTACGCGCAGCCAGTATGGTTGCACAAGCGAGGGGGGTATGTGATTTCATAAAAAGACCTCCATTATTCAAAGTGCGGATCTAAGCATCCTGCCTAATTTCCAAAGAGACATTGTCGGGCGTGAACGTCCCTATGGCGTCCATGCCTTACCGCTTAACCGAACGAGGCGTGACAAAGGTTTTCAATGCACCGTGGCTCAAATTTTCCACCCGAGCTCCTATCGGAACCAAGGGATTATATCTTAACGTTCGCTGATAGGTCTTGCTGCAAAGGTCATCGCGGCGTTCCCCCACATAACTGAAGCGACGCTTATAGAGGGCACGCAGCAGCCCCAACGGCCCGACCTGTATCCAGCCATTAAAAAACGGGACCGCAAAACCTGCGCCCCCTTTTCCCTTCATCTCACCTACGGCCAATCAAGCGTGAGCGGCAGCATCCTTTGCGGTTTGGAAAGATAGTCGCGCCACAGCGGGTAATGATCTTTTCACCACCGGGAATCAGCACCCAGCCCAAGGGCCAGACGAACACACCCGTCCCCATTGCAGCCTGCGATCCATTCAGCGCCCCCCAAACATAAGCAGCGGGGACCCAGATGGGCCAAAACGCGACAGCGTAGTCGTGGAACTGTCAGATGGCCGAGGGGCCAGCAAAGCCAAGCTCTTCCATGTACCGCTGTACAATGATTCGGAACCGCCGACCCAAAGCATGGGCGGCTGCTGCCGAATAATGGGGTCAAGCCGCCTGAGAAACCAACGGCATACCGCGCCACGATCCCACGCCCCAGGCCCCGGGTCAGACCCACGATTGCCCGTTCTTCGCCATATAGAGGCCAACGTCGTCCCAATTTTTTAACGATTCAGCGCGACCGAGCCATAGACGCCGACCTTATAATCACAGCCGCGCGGCTAGGGCACCGGCCTCCATCCAGAAGTTCGACACCTCTAGGTGGGACCAGAACGATTGTCATGATTTCGGCGGACAGGATTAAAGTTCGGTCTTGATCGCGCCACTTTTGCCTTTTGCTCTTCGAGCTTGGCGGGGTCTTTGAAATCACATTTTCATACGGCACGGGGGGTGCTCTCGTGCCCTTGCCCCACCCAAGCGGCATGGGCGATCTTTCAGCCCCCTCCAAAAACACAGGTAAAGCCCCGCCCAACATTCAACAAAGGGCGCAATGCAGCCACGGGGCGAAATTCGACCAGCAGCAAAAACCTGCGCCAGGCAACAAGAACACCAAGCTTGTTTTTCAGCGACCCTCTGTGAGGCGCCCAAAGATGATAGGCAAACTCGCGGTCGGCCTTCGAAAACGCCTCACGTATTTGGTGGTCACGGCAGCAGTTCCCGATCACGGCACCCGCCACACTTGGCACTGGGCCTTGCCGCCTGGCACCGAACACCATCATCCACACTGGCCGCGGCCACCTTTGCAATTGCTGCAACCATCACCAACAGGCTAGAGGGGCCGCTCATTTAATCTCATCCATCTTTGTTGTCGTTAAGGGTTAGCGCAGCAGCAGCCGGAAGGCAAAGCAATTCAAAGGGTTATCGCTAACACTAAAACATTTATCGCTAAACATACGGAAATTAGAGGTTTTGGCCCTCCCCCCCCTTCACGGCCACCAGATATAGAACCGGAAAGTTCCAGATCCTTTGCCAAAGGGGACGTCCCATGCACCATTCAAAGTCGTATTCAACGGATTTTGGCCCGCATTCGGCCCGCTGCACCCTGTCTCATATTGCGGCATCGGGCCGGGATGGCAATCGAGGTGGTCCGTATCAACGCGACACGGCTCCTCTGGAGACTGCGGCCCCATCTGATCAAATACGCATCCAGTGCATGGGCGCATTCCCAACGAAGTTAAAAGGTCGGCAACGGCACCTGATCTGGGGCCCGCGGCGAGATGGAGGTCATGTCGACCTTATCAGATGGAACGACCTGAACTGGGAAGGCTGCGACCGTCGTGCTGGAATGTACTGCAAGTTCAACGAACGGGCCTGCTGGCCCAAGTGCATCTGGATCAGGGGCCAATGCGCGTGCTGTTGTCTCACCAGGCAAAAAACGTTGATCGCACAGTCGGTTTACGGTGTGTAGGATGACCACGAGATGCAAGCCTCTGATACGATGACTTTTCCAACGTGGGGTCCTGCTACGACTCTTCAATGTCTCGCCCCGCTTGGCCAAGCCACTGCCAATGACGCATTCGGCACTCCGAAAGCGGCATCTGACCACAGTCACAGCGGTGCTATACCGGTGACCAGCCACGCTCGACCGCCTCATGACGATCTGTTACCGCGGCTCGCGCGGCTTGCTTATGCGCGGATCATCCCGAACATCTACCGGCGCCGGACCAAGCGGTCTGGGTGTGAAGTACTGGCCTGCGCCTGAGGAGGGCAAACTTGTGACGGGACTGCCGATGGCGCGTTCCCGACCCCCAACGTCAGTTGCCGTCGATCTGACCTTTACGCGGTCCCGTCGATTGAACGCCTCGAAACCGATGTCAATGAGGCGATGCGCGTCGCGGCGACGGCCAATGTCGGGTGTCTTGGCACTCGGACGCCGAAACAAAGGTATCGGTTGATTTCAACCATTAACCGAACATTTCATCGATCTTCGCCCCCGACCAAAACCGAAGGTTGTTCGGCAAGCGTTCTGGTGCGCGTTTCTGGCGTGGTACGATATATGAAATGGCCTTCCTGTCCGTATGGCCGATGTGGCCGTTCGCCATGGGCAAACTTGGCTAAGGACTGCGACGCGCGCCAATAAGCCCTGTGCATATTCTCGCGGCCACCCGCAGGCAAGAACCACCTGCCCCATGGCCACCAGCTCATTCGCAGGTCGTGCTCTCGCTGCTTGGTCGCGGGTGCCGAAGATGTGGCCGGTGCGTGGATGATCACTCTCACGCACTTTTTCGGCATTATGAGCATTTGCACGCCGTGCGTCGTCGGTCCTTTGTCTGGCGCAGTGCCCGCATCACGCAGTGTCGAATGTTTTTCTGACCAAAGGGCAAATCGGAGTGTCGACCCTGGATTGATTGGCGTTGCATCTCTAGGCGCTGATCCCGCTCGGCGGGCTTGCCCTGCGCTCCCTTCCCTCAACCTTCTCCCCCCTGCCAGACGGTCTATCTCACTTACCCCGCACAGCTTGACACGCGCTAGTCGAGTACAATAGCGCGCATCTGTTGTAGCGCCACTCACATTCCACCGGGCAAGCGAGCGCCCCACTTGGCAACCAATTTTCTAGTATCAGCACGTGTATCTCGGCCGCATCTCTTCATCCGTTAGACGCCTCTGACGGCTCAGTCTCTCACTCTGTGCCGGACAATGGACTTTGCTACTCTGCTTGGCCTCAAGCTGTGGCGTCAGGGCGGAGCCAATCAACGATCGTTAGCTCCTCCTTGCGGGAACCACCATAGATGCGCTTACCTCTAGTTCGAGCGCGAGCTCTGTGCACGCCTCCTTGGCGCGCCCCTAACCTTGGGTTGAAGAACAAGACAAATGCGTATGCGGTGCGCCTCAAGCCCGGAGTCTCCGACCAGGCGGCCTGGGGTCGTTTTACCGCCCGCGAACGCGTACCTCGTCCGCACCGCAGTGCTCGGCTCGCCGGAATGCGGGCGACGTGGACATCGTGTTGGAATGTGACTTGGCATCTTCACACCGCGATGCCCGGCCGCCAAGCATCTGCGCGAACGGGCTCAAAGACTCCGTTGCTCGATCTCTCAGCCTGCGGTAAAGACGCGGCCATGAAAGCACAATCGTCTTTTAACTTGCTGAGTGCAACCGAGCGAACTCCATCATCTGTCCGAGACGACCAGTCTCAAGTCTACAGCGGTATCGCTCTTCACCACCATATATATCCGCGCATTGTGCGGCCCCCACTCGCCACCAAAGCCCTACATGACGCCTTTGGCATCAAGCGCAGCGGGTCGATTATCACCATCCTATATCCACTGCCACCTCACGACTGCGCCGACCAAACCGGTTGCACGACAACAGCCCACAGCGACGTACCGCCGCCCGCCCCGCGGGGTGCCTACAGCTTTGTGCGCGAGCCATTGATTCCCACCACCACCGGTGCGGGGCGAAAACGCTAGGTCTAGAGCATGGTGATTGCCAGGAGACCTGGAGGCGGGCGCTGCTCTGGCGCAGACTGCTTCTCACTCAGCTCATCCAGGTAGCCCCCCGCGCGACAAACGCGTTCTCCTGCGCTCGATCTGGTCCGTACGAATTGTCCAAAAGAAAGGTCACTGTGGATCAGAGTCAACGACACCCCTGCAGCTCCAGCCGCCCTCAAGAAGGCCCACTGAAGTGGGCCTCTGCCCGTCTGTAGACGCGGTGCCGCATGTGTCGATCGACACTGAGAACCACGATACACATTCGTGGTGTTGTGGCCCCTTGATAGACGTCGGTCCAAAGCGTGACGCATTACTGCGGTTCTGCTTGCGTACGGACAACGATATGGTGTGTTCTCGAACCGTATGCTCGACACCTCGCGCAGCCCGAGGTTGCGAAAAAACCCTCTGAACGTTATGATCTCAAAGAGGCAGCGTTCTCAAACAGCTCGCCACTGAGGGCCGGCTGTCACAAAATTTATGGACGTCCCACACCAAGGCCGGCAGAGTTTCAAAGCACTGGCATATCAAGACGAGCTGAGAGCAAGTCGCCTGAATGTTCGGCTCCCCGGCCGGCGCTCACCGATAGAGATCACGCGCTTCTACTCTTGAGCGCATACACTGGCACGTGGCAATAGTCCACTGCCAGATATACTACAACATTCGTCAGCTCATTGTCAGTGTGAAATTCAATAATATGCTAAAATCAGCTCAATACACCCGCGTCAATTGCGCTCCGGTGACGTATAATGAATCCTCTGCGCGTCGGCAGACGTCACGACAACAACGCCAGATTGCTGCGCGAGTTCTATCTGTCCGCTTATACGACGCAGAGGTCTACTTATCCATATATACGTGCAAAAAACCGCCCCGAGGTTTCAAGGGACCGGACCACCGCGATGTTATACTATGGTTGAGTGGAGCGCAACGACGGCAACGACTCTCTGTAACCAACAGTTCCGCATTCAGCTTGCGGCATTCCTCTTCCGATCTTGGGCGACCGGTTCTTTCCAGCTCGAACAAGGGTCCCTGTCACGGTGATCGCGACCCCGATGTCACCAGTGTGTCAAAAACAAAAGCGTCGCCGCCCGCCGGATGATGTCGATATGCCAAAGTATCGGGTCCAAAAAGGTGCCGCGGGTAAAGGGCCAACGCGCATGGGAGAGTCCAGTCATTTTCAAAGTCGTTTATTCTAAGTGTAAGCAAGCATTACACCACAAAGGATGCAACGCCAAAATTCCGCCGGGGCTAGTTTGCCCCCCGGATCATTCCTTCCAGGCGCGCTCTTTCTTCCATCGAAAGCCTCCATCAGGCGCGCCTTGGACGACAAAATCCGCGAGCGATAGTCAGCCGATCAGTTCGCCGTTCCTTCACCACGGGCATTGTTGGCGAACCGCGCCTTGGGTTCATCTTGGCAAGGATATCATTTCAGCGTTTCATTCATGGCACAGGTCACCAATTCGCCGCGTCCATCAGCGGCCTCTACGGTCTGTTCCGTTCCCAGACAGCCGCCTGCCTCGCGGCCAAGGGTGCGTTTACGATGTCCCACGGCTCTGGACAAGATACCGTCAGGAGGTTTTGCCATCCGCCCCGAGCACGACCAGGGTCCCGATCCGCCTGTTCCGACAACCATGGCCGCTTGCTTGGGCGATTCCCGTGTCCCCGGTTGGACCGGTTCGTGACACTATTTTCGTCTGCTTGGTTTTGAGGAGTTTGGGAAACTAGCATGACGGCCCTTCGCAAAAAGGGAAGATTTAACCTTTAAGTCAGGTTCCCTTTATTACTGTTGCGTGTCAAAGTAATTGCCCCAGTTTTCGGGGGGGGAACTTCGGCACGGACACCTTGCGCAAGGCTTCTGCAAAAACGGCTCAGACGCAGGGGATGCGGCGGTCGTCCCTCGTGGCCGGGCGAATTAAATAAAACGCGCGGCTTAGGCTTTGGACCCATTCCCCTTCGGTCAAAAATGGCGCGTCCACCCCCCCCGGCGGCGCCGCAAAAAGGAAAAAAAAATTTTCATGCCACGATCCCTACCCCCCGCCACCCTGACGGAATCATTATTGAACCTGCACTGGGACCCCACGAAATTTTGAGGCCAAGGGGGGGCACCCGGGGTTCATTTGGCCAAAAAGCCCCCCCCGCTGCCAGATTAAATCAAAAAAAAAAAGGGTCGCGGTTTCAAAAAAAATCAAAAAAAAAATTTCCTTCTTTTCCCCCTTTTCCCTTTTTTTGGGTGT
>Ga0163217_1101275_pt1 | contig 12511 bp, 18 predicted proteins | sample SynspAceP_FD_185933 | JGI IMG/M metagenome (GOLD analysis project Ga0163217, IMG submission 185933) | Saline lake microbial communities from Ace Lake in Antarctica - Synechococcus sp. Ace-P (PacBio error correction) | ecosystem: Environmental > Aquatic > Non-marine Saline and Alkaline > Saline ... | reverse complement strand
GCAGCGGAACCTTGCGCCCCTCTCATGGGTTGTAAACCAACCACTGGCGGGCAGCGGATGCGCCGACGTATTCAGACACAAAATCCAACGACCACGCTCGCCTGGGCGCAAGCCACAGGCATAGGTGTCCGCGATCCACGCGCACGTTTTACGGCCTGCAGCCGTCCTGACACCCACGCTTTTCCTCAAGGTGTAGAGACATGACAGTTTTGTGGTTCATAATCATGCCTTTGCGTTTCCAACAGCACGCCAATCCGGCGATAGCCGAACCGGACGACCGTTTGTTGGCATCGCCTTCATTTCTTTTCGCGAAGCTTCAGGATTATCCGGCGGCTTGTCGCGCCGAAACGGTCTTGGGATCGACCACCCGTTGCCTCTCCACACGATGCTCGAATGTGTGAGAGAACCGCCTGCAACGCACGACGTTGCGAGATATCAGATTCCCGCATCGCCTTGCTGCTACAAAGCCCGTAGCACATTCGGTCGTCAGCTCGTTTCCCAGCAAATCCTCAGAACAAACGTTAGCGAGCATCGTAGCGGCCAGCAGAGCTTCAGCTTCGCGTTTCTCATTCTTCAGGATTTAAGGCGGTGGGTGTTCTGACACGTTCCTCTGGGACATTGCTGCGGCGCATTATCCCTGCCGTGAACGCATGCCGCCATTACTTGGCTTTTGTGAGCTTGTAAACGACGCCGGGCTCAGGACATGCCTACGACCAACTCTGCCGCGGCGCATCCCAGTCCTGGTTTCTTTGATACTCCCGATTATTTTGGGCTTCGGTTAAATCGGCGCTCTGTCGCATTTGTTTGCTCCTTCAAAGGTTGAGCAAACTTACATTAAATTGGGGGAAGTTATACGGGGGGAGGTCACGGCCATCGAAAGATTTCACTGGCGACAAAGATCGACGCCGAGACTTGTTTGTGATCCCTCAAGTCACCTTGGGCCCAAAGAGTAGGGGAGTAATGAAGAAACACCAACGACTCTCCTCGCCAACCAATGCATACTTCCTCAGACTTGCAAAGCAGGCGTGAATTACGAAGGCACGTCCTTTGCGTTTGTCGCAAGACGTAGCGGCTTGGCCGATCAGCGACTTTTTGCCGGCCCAGGGGGACCTTACGGGCCTCAGTTGCCAGATCATCCATTGTTCGGCTTGTTGCAAAGTACGTTCATTGACGCGATACCCCTGGTTGATTGTCATGTACGAAAACGACGGGCATGGTCGCCTCTTCAAGACAGCCGGCTTTGAATGGCCGGACTTGAATGCGACTTGAGGGGGTTCACGCTGAATGCGAAAATCTTTTGTATGCTTCGCCATAGGATTGTCGTGGACAGGTTTCATTTTCGCGATCAGCCGCAAAAGTGCATCCAGTGTCTTCGGAGAGAAGACAGCATTCGCCTACGAACGCGGTAGGCGGGATTGATCTGAGCAAAGAGGCCGCTCTCCAATCCAGATCCGGATCGCTTAACACGCTCAGCGTCAGCAGCCGATGGAAGTCTACAAGCTGGCTGCTTTGCGCCCTTGTCAGCCGTCGGTGTGTGACACATGGCCTCACAAAGGCAGGAAACACGCGGGCACTGGCGCGAGCGCGAAGTTTGTGTGCAGTTTCAGCCAAAGCTTCCTGCACGTGATCTGAAGGACCTACGAACTGCGTCTCAGGTTAGCGCAAGACTGCTTGGTGATTTTCTAAGATGGTAGTCATGGGTTTCATCCCGTAGTAACGCTGCCCAATGTGCAGTTCAAGAGCGCCAATTTCTCCTTTCCAAAATGCGGCGATCTGTATCCAGGCCTCCTCGTCTTTTTATGCAGCTGGGGTCTATCGGTCTGGCTCATCGTGATGTTTGTATTTTTCGGCCCTCCACCGGAGATTTGGCGGATCTGACGCGGGCCTCAAAGAAAGGCACGTGCAGAGATCTGGAAATCAGGTGGCGTGGGGTCTTACCTTAAAATGCAAAGTGGTCGCCATTCCCAGCTAATCTTGGGACGCCCCTTAATACTGGATCGCTTGCGCCATGCATTGAGGAAGGGCCGTGCACTGTCCGGCGCTGCCCGATGTTGGGCCGGCTCGCTCAGTGCCTATTACAGCTGTCGAGCGAAAGCCCCGAAGGTTGGCAAAGGACACGCTCGGTGTATCCTCGATGGTGGGTTATCGCGGGCTGCGCACCGGCTTTACATCATTCGGGAAGCCAGCGTTTTCAAATTCCGGAGAGCATCAAGGACCCAGACTCTGTCTCCCAAAATTCTGAAAGTAGCTTCACTTACAAATTGTCGGGCAGGTCGGTGCATCCTCAAGCTCCTCAACGCGGATGCCATGGACCGCCCGCACTTTGAGGTATGCAAATCGGAAAAGATCCCGAATCATGTGAGGGTCGGATCAAACGTGCTTCACGTACAGCACTTTCGCCGGGCTTCGCCAAGAAAGTCCAGTTCAATCTGCCAGCTTTCTCTGAAAGGCTGGACGCCTCAAGTCCAGCGTAGCGATTTTCATGTCAGGTGTTTATCTCATAGGTGACTACCTTTCCGAAATTGCTTCAGGCCGCGTGAAGCTTCGTATTAAGCTTCGATGCAAGTCCACGCAATCGGTGTCTTTACATTGCCATTTTTCGGGTCGGCGCGGTCTCACTGTGAGGACTGCGCACGTAACTGAAAACACCGGTGAGGTAGGAGATTACAATTCGATTGAATTGATGCTGCGGGCTTTCGAAACCCGCCGGACCTACTATCCCGCTTTTCGCCAATTTGGGTCGGTAGACACAATTGCGAAATCGTTAGCAGATCAAAAATATAGCGCCGTGCGTGGTCATTACGTTGATTTCGGCCGAAATATTCCATTCGGCCAAATCTTTTTATTCAGTGCGTTGCACACCCACGGCAAAAACTTACCCCGCTTCATTGGGCAACCAAATGGGGGTTTTGAGCATAACTACGCCCGTCCGACCACGACAAAAAACACATTGAAGCCTCGCATATCACCCGCACTATGCTCGTGACGCAGTGCCGCAGGTCATACAGCCTTCGGTACCATGGTATGTCGTATTGGCCGCAGCTGCTGAGCCTTTTTTGACCACGCGGAGCGTCAGGCGTACGACCTTAGCTTGTGGTCCAAGGACTTGAGCCCTGCCCTCTACGGCGATAAACCGGTTTGCCGAATCAGGGTTGTCGATCACGCCACCGGATACGGCCAGCATCGACGGGATATACTTGCGCGCAGGGCCGGCCCCGCCGCGCGATCAAAGACGGCCTTCAGCTCTTCGACGACAAAGGAAACATCCCCGCCACGGCCGGAACAGCGGCCGAGATCGATGGCGTGTCAGCGCGCGGTCAGGCAAATGCTCCATGTTTTTTGGGAGTTGATGAAACACTTCGAACGGACGACGCGTGGCCCCCGATCTACCATGTCATTTTGGTGACTTACAGCGCGTGCTCGCTGTCGGGCCATTTGATCGTTGTAAGTGGACCCTTTCCACTCTTCGAGGGGCGGTCCAGCGGGCTCGGACATATAGACGACTTCACCCGCCCTCTTCGACGTGGCCTGCGCTGCATTTCGCCGGGCGCGTGTCGGCGCTTTCAGAGCGGACAGAAACCCGAATTCCGGTGACATCGTTGCGGGCGGTAGGTCGTGCAGCCTTTGCAGCCTTGATCCCCACCGCCGCATATAGAACATCCTTGAAACGCGTCAAAGCTGATGTCTCGGCAGTTGATGGTTTTCGAGATACTGCTGTCGACCCAACTTCTTGCGCCGCGGCCTGCATTTGACGTGGTCCAGGGTGCCAATGTTGGCGGTTGACGAAATAGTCTGGGCAACGGCGTGTCACCTTCAGAATCGCGCCACATTTGCACAGGCGTAGTCAACGACTTCTTCTTCGGTTGCGGTGTGTGTTTTGCAAAACTTGCGCTGTGTATAGGCATAGGCAAATACCGGTTCGATCGCGGCTGACATTTGCCGATAGGAGACAGATGGTGCCGGTGGGCGCGATAGAGGTCAAAAAGCGCGTTGCGGAATGCCGTTATTTCAAGCGATGGCATCGCGCACATCACATACCATCTGCTGCATCGGTGGCCCGACGCCGATAGGGCGGTCCGCTTCGAACAGGCGGGAAAGCTCCCTTTAGTCTTTCGCAGTATCAACCGATGCAAGATACGCAGCCCGTGCAAATCGATGAAGCAGGCTTCGGTCTGCTCTGCCTGCTTCGTCCGAACCATAGCGCAGCCAACCGATCGCAGGCGCGTCGCCAGGACCGTCACACCCCAGACCGATGCGCGCTGTGGCTTTTTTGCCTCGCTGTTGTTCGTCGAGGGGAAATTTGACACATCGAGACCGTTATCCCCATCATGCGGCACAGCAGTCGCGACCAGCTTGTCAGTGCCTCGACGGTCCGCTGAGGTTGGTGCCAAAACGGATCGAACCATACCGGCGATTATTGATCGACCCCCAAAAAGGACATGAGATTAGGGCAAAAGCAAGGGCTGCTCGCCACAGGTTTGTGGCGGCGAATGGCTTCGCAATAGCTCAGAGAAGCTTGATATGGACTTCGTTGATAGCGGTCGATAAAGAATCACACCAGGATCGGGCGGAACTCATGGGTTTGCCTTTCATGATCGGGTTCCACAGGATCCACGCGCCTGAACGGATGCGGTAACCTTTGCCGTGACAGCAGATCCCAGTTGGCATCTGCCTTGACCGCTCGCATGAAGGGCGGTGATCAGCAACGGGACTGGTTGAACATACGCAAGCGCGCAGGCGGTCGGTTTGGGACGAGAATCTTGACACGGGCGTGTCGCAGCGCATCGTGGCCATCATCGCGCCGCGGGCGTGAACCGGCGGACATGTCGTCGGCACTCGCATCCCACAACATCATTAAATGTCAGCGGGCCGCGTCAGCGCGCCCCAAACATCCGCGCGCACGGTGACGACATGGTCGAGAAATCATAGCCGATCCCGCCGCCCTGCTGCATGGGTTAACCGGCGGATTCTTTAAAGCATTGTCAAAGATGCGCCTGCTGTCGGGCACGTACTCCCATGAACGAAAAGTTGAACATGTCACGCGGCGCGCGTGCCGGCAGCCTGCAGTTGATCGTCCAGCGGGAAGAAATTTGAAATCCTCCAGGGCTCATAGACGCTCTTCCATTTTCATCAGGTTTGCGTCTTTCGATCTGCGCGAGATCGCGGGCGCAATGGCGGCGCCAGCTGTCTTCGACCGTTACATCCGCGTCGTTGGCCATCCCGCATCTTTAAAACGGTGATTTACATTGTCCCAAATCTGTTCGCAATGGGCGCGGAAATCGTGACATATCGATTCCTTGGAAGCTGTTTGGAATGGTGTTCACCATACCAATTCAAAGCGCAAGCAAACAGTTGAGCCGACGCCCTAACGTCTACATTATGTCGTGTCGGAGATGCGGATGCAGGAGGATTCTGTGAAGAATCATATTTAACTTCATCAAGAGTTGTAGGTAGGCACCGAAACCGTCGATGATTCTAGCTGCATGCAGGTAAAAAAAACAGCGCGGGACCTGGCGACGGTTTTCCCCGTCACGTGACTCGCATTGTGGCCCACAAGGGCGTGCGAAACCGAAATTCTGAACGGCGGGTCATTTTCTGGCGGTTGAATCAAAGGCGTCATCCAGTGCCGCCAGAAAATCCTGCGGTCTTGGAAGAGGCTTCGGCGCGGCACGGCGTACGGCGTGCGCGATGTACTTGATCCAAGATTATTCGCCGTTCAGGGCAGTCTCAACGTCCATTTCAAGCGCTGGCGATTTACTCGCCCTCAGATGCCCCAGCCGAACCTGCCCGAGGGGCGCGAAGCAGAAGAGCCCCTGCCCACAGAGCTGGAACCGCGCCCTGCCAGAGATGGCGTACTTTAACCGTACCCCTTGCACCCGCAGCCCCGCTGGGATTGAGTTTATTTGCAAAATGAAGCAAGGGTGCGCGTAGCCGCTTCATTTTGCCTAAAACTCCCGCCGGAGGCGGCATCTGCAAGGATGCGCGCGTCAGCGCGTTAGGCAGGCCGCGCCAGCCAGGGCGTCATCCGGGCGCGATCAGCGTCATCCATCTCCGCCAATCCGACTGCGCCAAAAGTGTCGCCTCGCGACCGCAAATCTTCCATCGGACAGCCCCCCCCCCCCCCCCTGATTTGAGGTCGGTTTGGCGCGCAGGGTTCGCCCGCTTGAGGGATATCGGGCAATCCGCCTCTGCGGTTTCGCTTCTTTATCGTGCCCTCTGTCGCGGCCCTGGCTGATCTACAGCGGCAGTAATCCGCAACGCCTGTGCCTGGCGGAAACTCCCGCACCAACGGTGGGTATTTTGTGGCAATACGCAAAACGGAACCCGTGATTGTGTCGCGGAAAACGCCGAGCGCGAGGCATCCAGGAATCTCGAGCGTTATCGACATCGCCCAGGCTTGCGGCACTCGCATGATTCAGGTCCGCATGGCCCAAACGCAATGTTCATCCACCGGCGCAACAAAGCTGGATCCACAAACGCCAGTTTCTCTTGGCACCGATTCGTAGCCGGTGACGCCCAGATGGATGCGCCTGCGGCCAGGTTTCGCGGGGGAATTTCACCCGGCAGACAGCAGTATCAGCGACACGCGTCTATTTTCCTTCGAAGCACCCGCGTTTCACGTTCGGATCCCGTGCGCTGCAGTGATCCCCGTGCGGCGAAACCATTCAAAGTCTTTCATCGACGCCCCTTGGAGGGCACACCGAGTTTTGATCGTCATTAACCTGCCTCCAGTTCCCAGCCAAGGACCAGGGCGCTCACGCGCGACGCGGGATTTCACCACCCTGCCCCAAACGACGGGTCAGCGATCATAGCGCCCCCCGTAGCGAATCGTGGGCAAAATCTGGCGCGTTGCGCGCGCCGGAAGCGAAACGGGGAAAACCGTCATAATTACTTCCATCGATACGCGGCCAAAAGCTGGCTTCGAAAATAGGTGATCGGTATTCGACCCGCGTTGCGGCCAGCGCCTTTTACCGTGCGGCAACACGGTCCACGCGTCAGAGTGGCGGGGCATGTCGACGGCAAGTCATGCAGTTGGCTTGATCGATGTAGGCATGGTTTTCCCGCACAATCCAGGGCAAACGCCAGTAACAGGACACCTGCGTGCGCGACAGCGCGGTTCGGGCGGCAGTCGGCACGCCAGGGCCCGCGATGCGGGTTTCATCTCGTCCAAGCTGCGCAGTCCGAATCAGCGGCGCGGTGATCGGCACCCGTCACTGGCCAGCAAAGCGGCAACGCGATGCCAGGCATCGGCGTTTTACCAGGTAGCGTCGAGCAAGCGCACGGAAACCGGGGGTGCGGGGGGCGCCAGATGTTGTCGCATCAACGTCGGCTTGCGCGAAGGCGATGTATCGAGCCCCGCAACCGCAGCCAATCAGAGATACGATATCCCCCGTCACCGCCGTGACCGGCAACCCGACAATAGTTGCGCCTTGGCCATCAGGCAAAGATTCCTGGCATCGGCCGCTGCGGGATCGCCGCAGGTCAAAGACTTCGTAGCCGGCCTGGATATATTCGTTGCACGGTTGGGGTCACCGTTCTGACGGCGGGAACACTTGCCCGCGTAGGGGATTCATAGCGTGCCGGGTCCGCGACATGCGCCATATGCATTTGCCACTGCACACAGGTATAATCGGGGCGCAAGCATCTGTTCGCCGCAATCGCGCCGGACGTCACGTACGCACGCGCTGCGGTGTCTTCGCGTGAGATCGAGCAGGGTTTCGGCAGCTTGCAAGATCGGCTCGGCTCAACCACCCTGCCCCTGCGCCTCGCCAAACAAGGCGCGCAGGCTGCGCGGCTTGGCAAGGATTTCGCCGATCGTGGTCGCCTTCAGCGGTGTCAGCTCCAGTATTTCACCGCATTTGCGACAAGGTCACACGCGCCACTTAATTGGCTCGGGGGTCTTTCCATTCCTCGAGAGTCGCGTTTCAGGCAATTTTAGCGCCCAGGATAAGGCCTTGATCTGATCATACCCTTTGTCGAATTCATCCCCGCCGCGATCCCGCTTCACCGGGCGTGGGCACCGGCGGCTCTGCGTATTTCAGTGGTTACCGAAGTTTTTGTGGGGTTGTTACCCACGATAGACCTCGGGCGCGGATGCCTGCCTGCCGCAGTTCAGCGACCATGCTGATATACGGCACATGCGGTCTTTTCTTCCGGTAACCACCACCGGCCCTTCGGCCTGCGCTGACTCGGCCTTTTGGCCTGCAGGCCTGCCGAGTTAGACCGTCGCACAACCGATAGACACACCGTTGCGGGATTCCATGTGTCCGGCTTAAACGTTGACCAAGATATAAGTAGCGCCCCCCGCCCGCGACAGAGCCGAAAGTTGCGCACGCGCCCTTATATCTTGATCTGCGAAGGTACAGCTCCGCCTCGAAACCGGACGGTTCTTGTAATAGCCAGAACGCGCACAACGGAATGCGCGCTCTCTCTCACGCGGTCTAGAGCCGTTACCGCACCGGCCCGCCATCAGATTCGGCGATTGGTTTCCAAGCTCGCTCTACGCTTGCGCCCCTGTGGCAGAACCCGACCAGTTCACGCAGCCGCGCGAGGCTTCGGCCCACCGGTGTCGCGCTTGGGCCTGCATTAAAGCCATGAACATCGGCTGTGTATCTGTCAGTGCCGCGCCCCATCGGTGAATCCACGCTGTCGTCCGTTGCGGCCCGCGCCCAAACCAATTGCGCGACGCCGTCCAGACCCCAGCCGGTCAAGCTTTGTCGGATCGCACGCAAGCACAATGCGCGTTTCGTGGCGAAAAGATCAGGGGTTGGCGAGGGTCCAGCACGGCTCTGGCGACTCCATCACACCGTTCAAGACCTTGCGTTGTGGTCACGCGCACGATGTTAATCGGCGCGCTTCAGTCCAACCTTCTTCAGACAATCCCCCAGCATTGCGCAGATCTCCGCATCCGCTGCAACGGAAGGGTGCCGACAGTATCGCATCGCATGATAAAACTGGCGGAAGCCGGCCCGACCGGCTTTTTCGTGTGCGCCAGGACCGGTTCCCATCGCTAGCGGCGAGTAGGGCGTGGCAGATCGTTTGCGGTGTTGGCATAGACCCGCGCCAAGCGGTTTGGCAGGGTCAGGGTCATAGGGGCCAGCCGTCGCCGGGGCTTGTGCGGCCTCGGCATCTCTGCACGCAAACACACCTTCGGTGGGGCGGCTCCAATCGGGAAGGAACGTTGCCAAAGCTGCACCGTCTCCACGCCGGGCTTCCAATGCGGTCAACACCCGTAGCGATGAATATTAGGACCTGCGCCAATCTTGATGACAGCATTCGGCGCGCTGGCAGTGGACTTCGCACCGAAATAATCACGAAATCCTTTGGCGCTTCGCTTTTGGGGCGGGGAGTCTTTTTTTGGCTTGGCCATTGGGAGTCACATCCTGTGGGTAAATATCGCGCTTCGCGTTGAGCCACCCCCGCTAAGGGCGCAAGCGACGCGGCCCCGCGCTGTCCAGACCAGCGCACGTATCCCCCCTTATTCTAAGGCAGCGCAAACCTGTTTAGGAGGCGGCAAGTGCGCAAGGAGAGGTGCCCTCATGCGATAAGCTCGAAGAAACAAAGGCCATCTGATCCGCACGGTGGTCATGACCTGTCCGATGTCGTTTGCCCGTCAGGAGAACGATGATCGCATGCTGACGCGGGCGAGTCCATAATGCTATCCCAGCATTACAATGTAGGAAACGCGAGCATGGCGTCAGGCTCGACGGAGTCTGTTATTCGGGAAAGAAACGCCCGGCGCTGCGCCACTACTTTGATCTGGGCTACGGGCGGTCGCAGGACCAGCTGCCGCGTGCAGATGGCGCCATTAGATTTCCTCGACCTCCATCACGCCGGTCAATGACCGGATTGCGACCCTTGATCTTGGGGGTACGGGGTATCGGCACAGACGGTCTACTTCGACTCGCCGGGCCAACGGTCGGTCATTCAGGCGGGTTTGCACGGGCCCCTTGGCCCCGCTGCGCGCCGAAGATCGCGCCACCTGCACAAGGACATCGGCGACGCTTGAAAATCGCCCTGCGTCCTCCAGCAAAGATGCACGGCAGCCCCATATTGCCGCATCTCGACCAACCGTGTCGTCGGCACCACAGCCTGGGCCAGCAGTTTCAGTGGTCGCTTTTCCATTGTGGCCTCGACCATGACCAACAAACCTTTGATCGGTTTCGAAGGTGATCAAACGCGATGCCAGTTCCAGCCGTGTCCGGAATAATGTCACTCGTACGCGCCTGTCGGTCCGACAGCTGATTTGCAAAGGGCAAAGCGCATTGCCGCGCGCCGATTTACGTTCCTGCCGTGCCCGCGACGGAATCCCGGCCAAACGGGCGTTCATCGCGCCTTTGATCGACACTTTTTGCAGTTAGCTGTCGTCCAGCGTCAGAAACGGCCACCCCGCCGGTGGGCGGATGTACGCTTCATCGGCCCATGTTGTCATCAGCGGGTGGCCGACAGATAAAAGGCCGATGGCTTTGAAATTTTCGGTCAGTCGCTTCGCGGGCCTCCAGTCATAGACGGCACGATACCGGCTCGGCAGATCAGTTCGCCCGCCTCGACCAACAGGAGACACCTGCATTAGAGGCTTTTTGTTCGTGGTCGCGGCAGAGTAGACTGACCAAACGTCAAGCGATGCCAGAGCACGACGGCGGATTTATTGGCAGCGATCAAAACGCAACCAGGACCGCGCACTTTCAAAAGCGCGGGCGTTTGCCACCCGTTTCAGATCAAACCGCGCGCCAGATCGAACAATGTGGCAAGAGGGCTTGTCGGACACCGTCCAATCTTGCGGCTTCGGGTGAATCAGCTCATCGCCTCGACACCGGACGTTCTTCAACGCCCCCAGGCACTAGGACAACGCGCTTCGACCCACCTTGAACGTCGCATCAGTGCGGTTCACGCAAGGCGGCACCACGCAGTTCAGCCGTTGCGGACCCTCTTCGAAATAGGACAGCCAGCTTATCCGTTCAGGGGATATCGCAAGTTTCATCACACCAGCCAATTAAATTCGACGGGATGGTTTCGCCTTGAGCCAGGCCGTCTGATAACTGGACACCGCATAGGCCGCAGCGTGGGATTTGTTTGAAACCGTAGTTGGCGAATTTTTTCAACAGGTCGAAAATTCCGACGCTTTCTTTTTATCGAGCCGTTTGGCCATCGCGCCTTTTTCGAAACTTGGGCGTTCCTTGGCCATTCCGTCGGCGATCTTTTTACCTCGCACGGCGCACAGGGTCAGGCGCCAAGCTTAGGCCCGCATGACCTGCGCGATTGCATAACCTGTTCTTTGGTAAACGGATGATCCCTTGGGTTTCCTCCAGCGATGTGGGTCAATCGACGGATGCCACGGGATTCCCGCTCGCGCTGGCCGTTTTTGGGACCTCGCAATAGGATGGGGAATAATTCTTCCCATCGGCGGGACGGTACAGGGCCACAGAGCCACGAGTATCTCGATTGGCAAGTCAGGTTTCATCCGGTTGAGGCATCCATCATTGCCGCTGGATTCCACCTGGAACACCGCGACCGTCTTGGCGCTGCATTAAAGCTTGTAGGATGACCTCGTCGTTCCAACGGATAGTAGCATATCGTCGATCAAGCCTTCGGGCTTGCGCCCAAACAGCTCTGTTCCCGTCAGGCGGCGCCAATGCAAATGGGACGGGGCCCGAAAGAACTTGATCTCGGTCTACCGCGTTCTAGTGATGAACGGTAGGGTCTTGAGAACCCAAAAAATCGAACTTGACCAGACCGGCTGTTCCACCCATTTCATGTTGAAACTGCGTTGCGGGCATTGTTCGGGAGCGGCGATGCCTGATACCAAGGCACAGCGGCGTCCAGCGCGTGTCCTCGATCACAAGACCCCCGACCGCGTGGGTCGATGCGTTGCCGCAAACAGGCCCTCGACCTCGCTGGCCATAGTTCAGCAGCCCGCCGCGACGACCTCTTCGTTCTTGGCCCTCTTCGCTGACAAAGCGCGGCTCATCCGCCAAAGCCCTTTTCGATGTGCGTGGACGGGGCTCCACGCCTTCGGATCCGGAATTCCATCTTGACCAACGATCCCACCTGCCATAGGGCATCATGGCAAAAATCACCCGCCGATTGTCGCGCACCGCCGCACTTTGGACAAAAGCCGCCACCAAAGGCTGGGATGAAATCTTTGGCCCCTAACTTTGTCGCGCCAGTATTTGCGCGACATATGAAATACCTCTTTTTCACCGGACGATCCCCATTGCAAAAAGTCGATGTCAAAGTCAAGGGGCAATTCGATAACCGTTCGGGGTTCAGGGCGAAAAACCGATTTTCAAAACAAGCAAGGGTTGATGTAAGCGCAGCGATCAAGGTTCGGTGATTGGGTCAGCGCATAGGCACCAGACTGGCCCCGCCCCCGAGCCCGCCCGGCCCGGAACGGGGGGGAATAATTGGTTTGTCCTTTGGGCCAATTTTGATTAAAAATTTTCGCGCAAAACGAATTTTAAGAAGTTAGCGGCGGAATTTTTTTCTTTTTGTTGCCTTTTTTTTTTTCCTG
>Ga0163217_1009819_pt1 | contig 12511 bp, 8 predicted proteins | sample SynspAceP_FD_185933 | JGI IMG/M metagenome (GOLD analysis project Ga0163217, IMG submission 185933) | Saline lake microbial communities from Ace Lake in Antarctica - Synechococcus sp. Ace-P (PacBio error correction) | ecosystem: Environmental > Aquatic > Non-marine Saline and Alkaline > Saline ... | reverse complement strand
GGGTTTATAAGTATCAAAACTGGTGCTTTTCAGAAGAGTTTGAATATTAGGTACAAAAATTGCCTTCTTCGAGGGGAAAAAAAGGGCAATGATTTTAAGTATTTTGGAAAAATTAATTTTTCTCTATTGAGCGTCTTTATAATCTCTTGATTGAGCGATAAATAGCAGAGAGCCATCGTATTTCTTTCCCAGCTTCACTCATTAAGAATCGCTCCTCCTCGGTGTTAAGACAGGAATCCCAATTCTTACTTAAAAAAACAGAAGGCATTGAAGGTTGTCAATTAACACGTTAAAAATGGCCCTTGCTTAAACACCTACTTTTTCACCTACTCGGTCCTCTCTAAATTGAGTTTCTATCTGATCTGCCAAGAGAAACTGAGTTCCAAATCTGGAGCCTTTTGACATCCAAATTGCAACATCATTGTAGATCAGGATTGATGTAGGTCAAACCTTCGTAGTTTCTTCATAATTATCCTCTAGCAAAATCACAGATTTTTCACGTTTTATTTGATATCAAAATTGGCGTCCAAATATTTTGTAACCCATCACCCAAAGTTTTCCGTACAAATGCAGATTTTGTTCGTTGCAGAATTCAGAAATGAATGGAGACAAATAGATCGGGGGCCACTTTTTTTTTAAAAAAAATTATAAATTTATTTTTTTTTGGCGATTGTGGAGACGCTCTTATCCAAAGGTGAACTATCATCTTTCGGGTATAGACATCACTTCTACGTCTGGCATATTCTCTTGAATGTACTTACCTACCAAAGACGTCACGGCAAGGTTAATATCCTTTTCACGAGCTTTAGAACTATGTTTTCCAGATCTTTGCCGCATTACCTAGCATCCATAGAACGATTTTTTTCAATTTCGAAAAAGCTGGCATCATCGTTTCGTTGGAATATACCCGCCAAATTAGAAGGGCGTTAATAAAACTAAAGTCAGAAAAGAAATTTTGTGTTTTTGGATCGTTACCAGTTGAGGGCAATAAAATTTAACTTTTACACGAAATTTCACTCAAATCTAAATAAAGCGACAACAGCAGTGCAGGAATTAAGCTCTTTTTATCTTTCCTTTTTTGGCTAATTACTGCATTCGCCTTTTAGCGAATGCCCAAAGCCTGCCAAAAACTCGAACGAGAGCGAGCACTTACTTTCTCCTGACACGTTGGTTCTAAGCCACCGGCACAACAATCGCTTGGACCGCTCTCATTTACCTGTTGATTCGCTTACTGTCTCTGACTCGACAAAAAAATTTGTGCCCAGCAATGGAATAGAAAACAGATATTACTATTTCGCTGAAGATTAGTATCGTAGTAGATTTTACCCCCCAAAAAAAACCCAAAAAAAAAAATTAAATATCTCACAAGAAGCATGGTTTTGGAGTATGGAAGATATGCGCATAGACGCTGATTTGATTATTATTGATGGGAGAAAATCTGAGATCTATGCGAGGGCAAGCGGATAGTTTGCGGGATATCCCGGAAACCCTCTTCTTCAAGCAGGCGGGGTTACAGATACGAAGTCCGCAAAGGAAATGGGGTACAACTTCAAAACTCAAAAAGCATCATTAAAGATGTCGTAAACCGAACAACAGGACGGGATTTTGGAGGGGAGGAAACATCAAAAAACAGATGATGGAAGTATCTATATGGATCATGGGTACTATACTACTTGCAAACTGGCTAAACCCCATTGGGCATTATTTCTCCAGGCGAAAATTCAGAATCCATCGAACGGAAACAAGTCGTCTCTGGACGTTTAATTCTATTTCAATGGAATCCCGACCCCTTTGGGGATTACCCTTTGGGATTATTCCCTAATACACCTGAGGAGAAAAAACTTCAGGAATTATTTTACCGCAAGTTATGGACAAGAGCAAAAACGAGGGATATTTCTACGGATTTTGGATCTATTTTGCCATCAATGATTTCGTCCATTACCGCCTGACGGGGCGACATCATTCTAATGGGGCCTGGGAGTTAAAATCTCATCGATCTTAAAAAACGCTACCGCTTTGGAGGACATTCAATCTTGATTTTCAGAAATTCGTTCTCTGAGACCGCAAGGAAAATCCTGTTCGATTACAAACACGTTTCAAAAAATAAGCATGGCAGCCATAATCCAGAATTCAAGAGGAAACAGCCGGTTTTCTGCTTCAGTAAAAGCTGGAAGCACCAGTTATTTCAATAACATCATCAACCCTTTCGAGTTTTCAAAATAACGTCACCTCAGATTCTCCAGTCCAATCAACGTTCACCAAGACCTTTTAGTGGAAACTCCTTTCGTATTCTCTTCCCAGGCATGCGTCATTTCTCAAAGTGTCAACCGGTGAAGTAAACCTCAGCCTTACGACTTATGTCGCTGGTAATGAATAGAACAAAAAGCCCTTTCAAAAACGTGAAATTTTGGCCCTGAAGACATTTTAATATTGCCTATAAATTTTTCAACTTGCAAACTCAATCACCAACGAGTTTCGCAGGAGTTTGGAGTGAAGTGACTCTCCGGATGGAAATCAAACTCGCAAAATCGTCCCTTCACAGTAGACAACTTCAATTTTTCTCCTTCAAAATGCGAATAATGGAGCACAACATGTGGACCCAATCAGTTTCGAATTTTTAGACTACTTCAAGCACTTCACCGCAACTGCATCGGCCAAACCTTACCAGAGCGTTTGTATTCGTACAAAGCTACATTACTATTACAATCCATTCTACAGAGCGGTGGACAGAATCTCAGAAGATGTTTGCAACCGAGTTGACTATTTATTTCGAGTTCTTTTCATGTGAACACGAATATTTGGTTTTTATAACTTCAAGAAAAGGAAAATCCAGACCATTCGCAATTGATCCAACCTCCTTTGGGCTTGGTAGCTACACGCCTGATTTCTCAACCCTACTTGGTTACTTCAAAAGGGGGGGGGGAATGTTTTTCCCAAAAAAAGGTAATTTTTTTTTTGGGGGAAGCAGGAGACAGACAATTATTTTCGCGGTATCAAGGATTCATCTACGGCGGGGCTCCACGTTGGAGAATCTCGAGCATATAAGTATTCAACATTAGAAGTGTACTGGGAGCGAAGATTTCTTTCGGAAAAACAGTTCTCTGAGAGCGCACTACCAAACAAGAATTCCCATTGATGGAAAACATCGATATCCAATACCAGTTTAATTTTGCAGCAGGGCTCCTTCCAATTAGCTCCATTCAATTTCAGAGCTCGAACCAGTTTTTTTGATTCGCAGTATATCAGTCAACCTTAGCACAAATTTGATTCCTTATGCAGTGAGTGAGACCTTTACAAATTCAAGTGGTCAAGTGGCAGCACCAGAAAATCAATGAATTCGCGTGGAATAAAGCAGGAATTGTGCCATTTCGTAATGCTACATTCAAACCTAAATGCCTCTATCAATCCAAAAGCAGTAAATCTCAGGGAGAGGTCCGTGATGAAATAAACGGATATAGTCTTCAGGAAGGCGGGGGTTAGAATGTTGAATGAGTGTCGGTACAGAGTGAACATCTAATAGAATGTGCCACAGATCCCAAAGAATATATCGATTCCGGAATATTCCTTGGATTTTAACTATTCTGGCTTACAATCGGTTATCCTACAAGTAAACTCCAGCCTAGTCGGAAAAAGAAGAACTGTGTGACTTCAAACGATCAACCAGATTTGCATGTGGGAAGATGTTCTCCTCTTTTCGGAGAATGGGATATCAACTTATACAGTAACTGACACGGAGGTTATGATGGCGCCAAACGAAAGAACTGACTCAGGGACCCATGATTCCGGATTCGCCAGAGGATCTTCACTGCTGGCAAATGAAATGTCAATGGATTCCATTTGGGCGAATTTACCTGGTAACAATATGACCTTCGAGTCAAGGTTCAAAGTCCCCATCCTAGTCAGATCCTGAAGAGTGTCGCGAATGCAAGATGTATTTTACTTGATAGATATGGGGATACCTCGCAATATCGGGTGATTGTCTGATTGTTGATTTGTTGCGGGGTTGTTGAAAAACGAAACTACGTATTTATAGAGATCTCTGAACATAAAATTCCATCACTTTAGCATTTTGATGGTTTCATTTTCTATTAACTCCCTGTTTCTGTCATTTCATAAAAATATAGCCCATTCACGTTTTTTTTATCTTGGTACGTTCCTAAAATCCTTTTGATTAAAAGTGGGGAGTTTAGATTCGATTCAACCTTTAGAGTACGCAATTTTTTTGATTTTTTGAATTCAGTTTTTGGACCTTATTCAAATGCCTAAAATCTCAATCACTACTCTGCCATAGAAGGATTTTTCAGCTATGTTCTTTTTCCCTACATACTTCTGATTTCTAAAAATCGCCGTATACGTGTTACGGCCGCCACACGTTTTTTGATTTCTACTCAGCCTGCTGGATCGTTCATGCACTATTGGGTACAAGCCGCCCACCGAGGAACCTCTGAAAGCTCTTGAAGAAGGATTTCTAAGGACCTCCCCCCCCCATCCTGTGCGCAAAGCGTGCATTCGTATGAAGTATTTCGATTATAAGAGATCATCTTCTTAGGTCCGATAGCAATACATTTGCTCCGTCAACCACTGCTCCCGCATCGCATAATCAGGGTTTCCATCGTCAGTATATTGAAATCTCCAAGGTGTGGGATTTCTCGCTCCAGAATCGTATATACAGATAGGGATTCTTTCAATATCTGTCCCGCTTAATTGATCAACTTTATCCGGTTCCCGAATTTCCATTCAAGGGGATAAAGTGAAGTCTGCAAGACGCGCCGAAGATTCAGTGCATCTGCGGATAGGTCAACGCAACAGGCTCTCCTCTACCTCTGCACTCACGTCCTCGCTGTCGCTACAAACTGTAGGCATATCTCCTCCAAAATTCGTGAAAACAGTGTTCTACGCTCGCCCACCTACTAGTCCGTATCTTGCTCCGTTTCTTGCGGGTGTGAACTTCCATACACGCGCTGAATTCCTGTTTCTCCTCGCCACAGCCGCGCTTTCGCAGGCATGATATATGCGCCTTTTCATCGTACGTCCGAGAGTCTGCACAAATGGCTACGGCCCTTATTTTTTTGGACAACAATAATCATGTCTTCCCCCTTCAATACTCGGCGGGACTATGCATCCCTTCTGCGCCGGATAAAGCTTATGATATTTTCTTTGAAGTCTGGATGATTTTTCGAAAATGGCTGCGAAGTAAATCAGCTTACCGTTGACGACCTTCCATTTTCATACTGGAAAAAATAATTACCTCCAGGCAGAACCGCATTCGGGTTCCCGTTGGAAATACAAGTTAGGCAAGGGTGAAATCGCAAAAGGTAATCATCAATTCACTGGATTAAGATTCAGGAATCTTGCTGTTTTCAATTCATGGATTTTCGAGTTCTCATACCTTGTCCAAGACTCGCTCTCGCTCTCTCGCGTGGAATTATCGCTCCGAAAATCGGACCTCGCCAAATGTGATATCCTGGATTTTGAAGCGCATTTTGCTCAATTTCCAAAGAATCTGCTCGATTCATTAGGACTCGAATCAACAACTCTCTCAACTGATAGACATCGCTCCGGTACTGCGATTGATTTAGATTTAGAAAGGGTGTCGTGCTCCTGCTGCAAAGCCTCTAGAAATGGACACTCATCAAACAGCAAATCTTCCCTTATTGTATGGGCGTCAGCGATCGATTTCCTTACCTGGGCGATGCAATCAAAAACCGCCTTGAGTTGTTTCAATTCTGAATTGAGTCTAAGATTCATTTGAGTAGTATTTGCATGATGAAAGGATAAATTATCAATTTTTTCTTTTGATAACCAGTTATTGAAAAATTGAACGGTAATTATTTCAATCACTATTCGGCATTTATTACATGTTTTTTATCGAAAATGACATCGCTTTTAAAAACTGAAAAGTCTTTAAATTCTATAAATTCTAAGTCCAATTATAGTCTATTTTCTTTGCTCAGCTGAAAAATTAACAAGCAGATCTGCGCTTCATCGTTATTTTACCCTACCTTTTGCGTAAGTTATACGTTATAACAAAAAAACTTCCCTCTATTAGGCTATCTAAAAACCATGATTCAAACGAATAACTCAATACTTACTTTACTGGCTATTTACTACTCAGTGGATGTGCCACCGTCATCAGATTGCGGATGCCATGTCACAGTCTCTTCTACACCGACGAATACGGAAATCAACTCCGCACTTGAAGAAGCTTTGGAGCAAGCCTACCGAATCAGTCCCGAACGACGAACCTGAAAGTGGCTACTTAACTAACTTGGATGTAAAAATCCTCTTCCCTCAGAGGCAAAGCAAATAGAAAATACACTTCGATCAATAGGCTTGGGCTCAAATGTAGATAAAGTGGGTTAGTCAGTGTAAACCCGGGTGCGGAAATTGCTGCGATTAAGGCTAGCCTATTTTCCAAGTGCAGTAAAGCAAATGAACCATTCGCAGATGTAAAAAAACATCCTTTTGGGCGAAAAATAATGCAGCCAAACTCAGTACTTCTCCAAACACGAGCGACAGTTGAATGCGGTCTTTTCCCCTGTTATAGACAGGTCTGAAAAAAGTGATTTGCTACAAATATTGGGAAGATGCTACTACCGATACAATCAAGTTTCCTTTTGTAAGAAAAGTGGGAACGGGATTGACAGCTTATGTAACCAAAAGCAAATTGATGGCTTTTCAGTAGAAATCGCCAAGAGAATTGAAAATTCGTGAACAAAGTGTCAGCTCGAAAAAATCAGCCCTTCTCCAAAAAGTTTTGGGTATGCAGGAAAGAGAAAAAGTATAAAATATTTTTGAATTCGATTTCAGCATCAACAAAAAAACCGAGAGCTTTAAAAACTCGGTTTTTTCTGTTTTATCTTCGACACCAACGCTAAGGATAATTTAGATTAAGCCTATTATTTACCGACGACTTTGATTCAAGCATACCTTTACTCAATTGATCTGTCAAAAGCATTCGCTTTTAAATAGCTGCGCAGTTCTTTCAAATCGTCGGGCGGGCATTCCAAAATTCTGAAAAGCTGCTTTTTAAAGTATTTGCTGAGGAAAACTGTCTTATTTTAATTTCACATCTGTGTTTTTCGGTTCAGCTTTCAGAATCCTTCAATTTCTTTTGAATTCGCATGGTATTTAAAAACACAGGTTTGGTAAGAGATGAATTTTGAAATATCCGAAACTTCCATTCAAACTGGTACATATTCCCCTCAAATTGAATAAGAGTGGAAATAGTACTGTTAGATAGCTTTGCATCCTTGCTTTGCTCCGCAACCATAATAAATTGCGGTGTGCAGCCATGATCGTTTCTTTTTCTGAATCGACCATAGTTAGGGTATTATTTTTGAAGAATCGCATTGGCAGCCTTCCTCTACGGTTGCTCCAGGAGCTAATGTTGAGCATCATATGGCATCACCGCTTTTGGGCGCCATTATGAACTGGTTGGGCAGAGAATTCTGAGCTGCCCGTCTGTAGGGATTAGGGAACTGGATTTTTCAGACAGGATGATAGAAAGCATTTGTTCCTACAAAAGCCTTGCTTTTTCGGATCCTCCGCCTATGATTCAGCCGTCAATATTTCTTCAAAATAACTATCACCGATTTACCTTCAAAATCAGTCATTTTAGATTTTGGCCTGCCAGGCTAGAGCCAGTTTTTTCTACTGTAGCATTGCGCTCTTCCGGAGCATGGGTGTGTAGAAAGAATCTGTTACTTCTCACCTCCGGAATTTTCTTGCTGTCGCTCTAGCGTTTCAAAAAAATCCCGGCCATTCAGTAAGCCATCATACCCGATTTGGTAAAGAATAGTTCTACACCTAAATTTATCGGACTTGCGCTTTCCGCATCTCTTCGAATTTCAATAAAAGCCCCAACTGCCTTTCCCTGCTGACAAAGGACCACAAATTAGCCCTAGTGAGGCCACCAAGATGATTCCAGCAAGAAGGCCCTACTGCCAAAAAACTGGTTTCGCGTTGGATTACCGAGTTGTCGCTGCATGACGTGACCAATCTCATGGCCTAATACCCTGGCAAAACTCTGCCTCGTTATTTAAAATGCGCCATAATACCACGTGTGAAATAACATATCCTCCTTGGTACTTGCAAAGGCATTAAATCACTGGAGAATCCACTACTTTAAAAACTCATAAGCAAGCTTGCCTATGCAGAGATTGCCGCCCATCTTCATTGCCTTTAGCGGTAATGAACTTCCCTGGAGTGAGCATCACGTAAAGGCCGGAAAAAGGCGATAATTTCGAGGATCAGATTGCTGTTCCCAATGCTCATTCCTGCAGCCTCAGACATGAGTACCAATCTGCCTTCTTTCCTGTAACAGGCATTGATAGCACCAGCACTTAAACTTAAAAAGTTATTAAAACCAAATAAGGTTTAAGGAAACCTTTGCAAGTTCTCATAGGATCATTTTTTTTAGTGGTTAGATTACAAGGATATGAAAAATTCATTCCAAAAAATTCAGATAGGACGTGAACGATGTTTACTGCGCAGGCAAGTCACTTAATTCCCGAAATAATGATTCAAAATTGAGGCCAAGATTTAAAATAGCGCTAGCAAACTCTTTTTTCTAACTTAATGCACGCAAGCAAAAGCAAACTCAAACTCAGGGCTTTTATCTGTCACAGTTGATGGCAAATCAATAATCGTCTTTCACAGGCTTTATTAAACTGCATTTGCAATGCTGCTCCCGTGGGTTGCCATGGAAACTTTTCACCCCCTTCAGGACAGGCATTGATCGGAACGATATCATTACTATTCACTTCAGGAATTTCAGTAAACGAAAATGGATTAAAACTCGCCCAATTGTGTCGTTAATCCCTGTTTTGATCAAAAGTTACTGCTCTTTAGCGTCCAACTTGCAGCTTGAATCTATTCCCCCTTCATCTGGTTTGTTAATCCCATCCAAAAGTTGATGTATCTCTCCTACAATCTTGCGGCAGCCCACATTTCTTATCTGAACAGCTCCTGAGACTTATCTACCACACTTTAGCAGCTACAGTAGAATACGCTGCTGTATTTTTATATCGGGAAAAAAGCAAGCCCAACCCTTCTCCTTCATTTAAAACTTCGAGAGCACACATTTCTTAGGAATTTTAGGAACTACGCAATTTGCTCTTTCGTCTTATTTCTAAATGGGCTAAACGAAATTCCAGGGAGTCTTTTCCTGCCTTTTTAGCAAGTTCATTCCATAAAGGACTCAATCGAAAAAATCGGTGTATAAGCACCAAAACTGCTTCAAGGAAGAAACTCGCAAAGGCCATCCAAGAAGTGCGCAGGCGAATTCACCTGCATATTGGGGAATGCTGTAATAGGATCAGCATTTTCTATGGCTCCAGCCAAATACCCTCTCGCTGTTAGTTCGATGGGTTTTCTAAATACCTAGTGTCCAAAAGAGTTGCAGGATCATCATTTGCCCGCTTTGCTGTGAGAGTCGTCCAAACGTCCGATTTCCAGGCTTGATCTTTTCCATCTCACCCAAGACCTTGCTCTAATTCCATTTGATGCATGGCTGGACCAAAAGTCCCACATTATGCTCAATCTTCTCTAGACCCATTTGAACGTCGAATTTTGCTTTATGGCGGTAATTTCAAGCGAGATTGGCGGCCATCCGCCAGCGGCATCAATTCAGCCAAGTACTAGACCAAAGCAGCAAGCTCCAGAACCTGCAATCACATGGATTTATTTCTTCATCCATTTTCAGCAATTCTAGCAATAGCTCTTACCATGGGATTAAATTACCCCTTGACTATGTTGACAAATTATGAAGGATTTCCCCATCGTACATGGCAACTTCCGCAAGCTGGCCCCATAGATCCATGTTTTATATAGGGTTTGTGTAGACAGCTATTGAATGATGTCAAGGCATTATTAAAATCCCTCACTATATTTCTCCATCATTTCTGTACTTGTGGGCTTGGTCTGACTATAGCTTAATATGAGTATAAATATCTTTTTTGATCGCGTAATTAAAGGACTTTTCGCCGTCCATTTCTGGAATGATTCTTAAAAAAAACTTTCAGCTTTTACTGCTTGATATTCTCGTTCGGCAATCACTCAACCCAAAAACTGCCGTTTATGGGACTGTTCTGATTACTCCCGAAACTTCTGCTGGACAATCTACTTTCAATCAATTCAGCAACGTTTGAATGGTTACCCTTATCGGTCTCAAAAACACGCGCAATGAACATCCCCAGGAAATACTCAAAAATCCCTGAATGTAAATACGCTTCAGCTCGAACCATTTTCTCAATTTCTGTTCGCAGGATGGTTTTCCGACCATACCGATTAGAGTATTAACTTTTAACGGGACAGGCACCGTAACTTCCATATCGATCTGAGCTCCATCCAGATTCGCAAAATTCAATGACTTGATTACCCACTTTTTGGATATTACACCTTCCATTGTAAAAAATTCAGGTCTTAGTCGTTTTAATTTTTGTACTCGCCAATTCCAAAAGTTTCTGGTCTAAGCGGTGGCCGCAGCATATCTAACCGAGACATCGCATATTTGGTACCGAACTACTTCCGGCAGTATTGCCTTCCATCTGGAAGTCAAGCCAGTTTCACTAGGTGACTTCAACTTGATCTAATTCCAAATCCAATCCTCAGCTGCAACCTGACAATAGCCAATTCGATTCCATTGACCCATTCCACTTTTCCCGAAAGATCATTACCGACCATCTTCCAAAAACCTGAAGCCAAAGCATTTCACTGAGCATTACGCATGGTCCCAGGGGCAAGTCACCTTCCATAATTCATCCTAGCAGCGATAGTGATCCTTTTCCGCTGAACAAGAATTTAGCAAGGGAAAAACCCGACACTGAGGTAGCCTATATTCCGAAGAAACATTTCTTCTAGACGTTTTTTTGCGTAGTTCGGATCCATGGTCCTTATTGGTTTTTGCAGCACTTTTGGACCGCCTTCCAAAATTCGCGGCAATGGCGCTACCGCAAACGACACAAATTCAAAACGCAAAGCGTCCTAATTTCGACATCATCAGGATTGGATTTCTTAGTTAGTAAAGCTACAGCGTCCATTACCATTCCATTTCAGACAATAAGCCCACATTGTGCTGCTTTCTTCCACAAATGCTTCCTTTGAACTGGATGCAGTTTGCCGTTTTACATTTGCGAGGCCCCTCCAAAGGTGGACCACCTTAGAATCACCCACCGAGCCAACAGACTTGATTGCAGCTAATCACGCATTCCAATCTATTAGTACCATACAACTTCCACATGAGCATTCCACAGCAAACTTCGGCCCCATTAGTTCAAAGGTTCATCTCGGAGCACATAAAGCAAGGGGTATTCGGGTCGGTGTCAAATACTTTCTCAGAACCCATTGTTATGGGAAGGGTGTATTTGGGCATGGGAAATTGGTTTGAATTCTAAGATAGCGAAAATGAGAGGGTTATTAAGAGAAAAACATTCAACTTTCCAATTCTTCAACAAAAAAAACCGAGCCTTTCAGCTCGGTTTTTTAAATAGTAAACGCCACAAAGTATTTAATCTACCAGCCGGAAACAGTTAAAGTTCGGCTCACCTTCTTTTCGTCACTTTAAGCACTCCTTTTCCAAGTCAGGGCCCTTTCATCGCCCACGTCCCACTTCTTACCGCTTAGTTCGGCTTTCGTTTTTAAGATCTGCCAAGAGCGACTGATATTCTGCTTTCAAACAATTTCGAAAAATTGATTTTCTCTTCTCCGGAAAGATTCTACCTGCTTTTTCTTCACGGGAACGCATTTGATGGGAAATATAATTACTTCTGAATGGTAGTCTTATTAGTCAACAACATGTCAATCGATCAATGCCATTTCCCAAACCTTGAGGTTGGAGGCATGCCGTATTCCAAAGCCCGAAGGAAAAAAAAATTTTCCTTTTTTTTTTTTTTTTTTTTTTTTCCCCCATTTTTTTTCCATTAGCCATCGCCTCATTTCGTCTCCTCTGGCAGCCAACTTTCCAATTTGCTCCTTCAAATCGCTCGCGCTGATCGAATTGGATCGTTCAAACTCGGTATAGGGTCATTCCCGCTATTTCCTTTCCATTTCACAAAAAAGCTCGAAGCCGCTCTTATACCAATCTTGGGCGAGGTGCGGTTGCTTTTTTTCGCCAAAAGGGCGTCATCTTCAATCGGATTTAGTCTGTGATGTTAGGTTGGTTGGGGGAATAAGATTTGCTTCAACCTTTGGAAAACGAAGATTTCGATTTCAACCAATTTGGCCTCGGCCCCATGCTTGTTCATCTACTGCGAATTGGCAAGTTTCTTACACCACTCAAGTGTGTTGAAAGTCCGGATTCATTTTCCAAAACTTCGCTTACAATCGGGATTCCTGCAGTATTCCTTGATGGGACATCCGGGTTTACATTGTCCCCCAAATCTTTCTGTAAGGACCGCCAAAAAAAACTTGATTTTTCCAATTTATTTCACCCTTACAGGGGGGGAAATTCTTTTTTGTCTTTTGCCCGGTGGATTTTTCCCCCTCTTATTCTTCTCTGGTTTTCCTGGCG
>Ga0163217_1076661_pt1 | contig 12512 bp, 8 predicted proteins | sample SynspAceP_FD_185933 | JGI IMG/M metagenome (GOLD analysis project Ga0163217, IMG submission 185933) | Saline lake microbial communities from Ace Lake in Antarctica - Synechococcus sp. Ace-P (PacBio error correction) | ecosystem: Environmental > Aquatic > Non-marine Saline and Alkaline > Saline ... | reverse complement strand
AAGGCTACACAAAAGCTCTTTATCGGAACTGCCTGCCGGCAGGCAGGTTTGTCACTTCACATTACGTCGTCTTCACTATTTCGGTGAGTCTCACATTAGGTTCTTATGGCTCGTTCCTCATAGCTTACGTATGAACCTTGCTGACATTCGCGTGGATGTTTCGAATCATAGAGATCTCCCTCAGGTAAGGTGATATCCTTGTGCTTCGCTGCACATCTACATTTGCGGTACTTCCTCCTTTCGGGAAGTTGGGACTCGCGGCATGTGTTACCTAATCCGACTTTCATTAAGCGCCAGTTTATGGTTATTTCTTCAGTACATGCACCACGCAGTTCTGGCTTACTTCAGTGCATAACCTCACGGTAAACCACCTTTGCCATTGCTGGCTTCGACGTAAAGATCCACGCGCTAGACTTTCACCCGTTGAACGACATTATTTTGGTTATATTCACCATTCAAGCACACACAAGTATAAAAAATAATAGGCGAGTTGGTACTGAATTCAAGGTTATTGCTCGATTCAAATTTGTGCTTAACGAAAGTTAAGTGCTTTCGAAATGCCTAACTTTCAATATACTAACTTGTAAACAATGTCAGCACGAAAGTCACAAACAATTGAAACATCTATGAATGTTCTGTATGCTAAAGGGAAATTGAAGATAATATTGCTCGAATTGTGGACAAAATTTCAAAAGATAAGAGAGTTAAATTCGACTATATTTTCGATATTTTTGAATAGTGTTTTTTCTTAGGAAAAATCCTTTTTTCGAAATATGTAAATAGCATGTAACAAACCAAACAATACCTACTAATTATTGGAATGGGATTTAGAAGTATTATGTTTAGTCAGGGAAAATTTTTACAATAGCTTCTTTGTTTTTATTAGGACTATTCTATCGGGAAAAGATTTTTTAGGAAAAGTAGGTATCAAGTAATATTCATCACAATTATGTAATTTATATACTTAATATATTTCTGTAACTTTTTTCAAGTTTAAATTACACCAATTCAGAAAAAATATATCTGAGGCAATTTATTAGAAGTTTATAATGTTAGCCTATTGGATAATCTTTTTTTTCCATTATCAACAATTTTTAAGTTTAACATTAAATGATAATTAAAAATGAATAATTCGGTTACATTCCATTTCATATTTTAATAATAAATATGGAATTCAAGGCTTTGAATTAGTAAATTTAAAACGTTTTATATGTCATATTAAATTTAGTATTGCTGTATATGGAACACTATTATTCCTTATTTATAAGTTTGGGAATTTTACGTAAGAATAAACAATATAACGATGGAAAACACTGTTTACAAACAGAACTAGTTTTACGTTGCGTGCGTTTAGCACGACAATGAAACCGCTGTGCCACGGAAACCGGAGAGGTTCTTAGGGATTGAGTCGAGATTTTCAGGAATTTTTTACCAGGTATATTAAACCCAAAAAGTCAGAGGGTATATCTGATTTACTTCCAAAAAAGCAGTGTTTGAATAATTTCTTTGCCCTTCCGCAATGTTAGAGGGCCTTTTTTTGTGGATGATCTGCCTAGCGCAACAGGCATAGGTTTCCTAGGCAGGACTTATCAGGAATTAAATTTGGTTGGGACAGAAGAAAAAAAAACTGCCGTTGGTTGGCCCGCGTTGGTATTCGCTGGATGGTGACCATGGTTTCTTGTCACAGCAGCCCACAAAAATAATAAATGATATATAAGACTCGAGTCTCGGGTTCTTTTCTGAAGGGCAAATTACTTAGTCTGTTGGTGGATCAATGGAATTTGACACGCTTTGGTGAGCTTCCAAGGATGCAAGCTGCACCCGCATCAATCGTACTCTTGCTTTTTTGGAATGAGAGCGGATAAAGGTATTTCGCTTCTTTTACAAGCTGCGGGATTTCATCTGCCTGATGTCTTTTTGTTCTTTTATTTGGTTAAAGCAGTAAGTCATGATTTCATGAGCTAGGTGGTTTCATCCGTCATGGCCCTTTTTATTTTTTGTTTGCCCCCCGTTGGACGTGAACCATCTGATTTGTCTAGTATCACCATTCAAAGTTAAAAACTTATTCGAGTGTAGCTAGGGTGATCTGTGCCCGATTTGTGAAATTTTTATGGATTCCTCGAAGTAGTTTGTCATGGAAGGCCGTACTAAAAACGCCGCAGCTCAACTCTGATAAAGGTAAGGTATATGCAAAAAATGTTCGTCAGCAATTTACATTCTCGCTTTAATTTTCGTAAATTTCCGAAAATGAAAAAACAAGCTATTATTTGGAACTTCAATTTTTGGCGGATTGCACGACGAAGAGTTTAAGACTTTACAGAGCCTTTATTTGAGCGGTATTAAAAAATCTAAGTTTGAATAAATCTACTCCAATGTTACTGAAATGGAATTGGAAAGAAATGCGCGCTGACCGAATAAAAGCGACAGTGCGCTTGCTTCCAAAAAATATTCAACTAAAACGACGTGAAATCAGATATCGGAATCAGACCAATTTAAGCCAAAAGAGTATATCACGAAGGGGTTGTTGGGTCAACATCATATTGCAGATTGTGTTGCACATTGCTTTGGCAACTATTCAGTAAGATGCGACATTATTAATAAGCTGTGGAATTTCATAAAATATCGAAAGTAGTAAGGAATTGGTAGGTTATAATTTCGGTAAATATGTGCACGGAAAGGTTGATAAAACAAAGATATTCGTTCACCAAGAGAATTAATGATTTGAAGACTAAGGAAAAAAAATATGAAAAAGCTTTGATGCCGTAAAATTAATGCGCGAGCACAGAGACAGAATTTCAAAAGATATTAATGAATTAAGTCCAGGAGGAAATTTGTAGAATCATTTGAAGCACGAAACCAAAACAAAAAGCGGATGGAAAAGACCACTGACCTAACAACTAGATTTTTCTTACGTGTACAGCACAGGCTGCCCGCCTAAGTTGGAACAATGAACCTATAGCCATCGCGAAAGCTGATTTTCAGTTGCCATGTCCAACTGAATCGGTATTGAGATGAAGGCGCACTAGGCTTAAATCACCCTACTCCTCCTAATCAGCTTGCACCGCATCCATCTGTACTCTTGCCTTTTTAGATTGAGGACAAGATACGTATTTCGTTCTTCAACTTGCTGCATGGATTTCATCGAGGTCTGATGTCTTTGTTCTTTTTTTTTTGCAATGCAGATAAAGCCGATTGAATTCAATGATCAAGTGTGAGCGTTTTCATCCGTTCCAAGCCCTTTATCTATTTCTTGTCGCCATTTGCCTCCGCGATTTCTCTATGGCGGATGAAATCTCTCCAGCGGCAGCATTCGTTCCACGAATCGTCATTGTCCAGCAAGGAGCATCTATCTTCCGAGTACCGACGCTTTTGTGAGCATTGCTACGGAATAGCATCTGTCACACTTCCTCCTCCCGTGTATGATCTACTACATATTTGCAGCGGGAGTATGAGGAAGGAATCCGATCGATTGTCCCATACGTAGCTTTCCGGAAGTTTCAAGCACAAAAATCAATTCAAAGCAGGAGTCCAAGGTTTGCCTGAGCCCCCGAATCGTAAACAGCTTGCGCGTTCGATGTGAACTTAGGCATTCTATCTATTGCCCATTGCATTGAGGATATCCAAGGTAATGAAAGGCTTACCATCCCTCTGCTAAGTTTGCGCGCTTTCTGTCGGAAGGGACTTGAACGCCTATCTCTTCGGGAATGAGCGCGGAAAAGTGAACGCACAAATGCGAAGCAGGATGGCCAGCAAGTACGTCCGAGCGGCGTAGGTCTTCCCATTCTCGATGATCAAAATGCCGGAAGGATTGGTTCAGGTAATTCTCAAGCCGTGGATCAAGTGTCTTCGGCCCGTATTTGCTGAAATCAAGTGGTCCGCAAACTTTCGGGAACGAAATGAATTCATCTCAGCATGTATCAGTCCTTACGCGCGAAGGTTCTGCGATTCAGTTACTATACTTGATATTATCAGCAGTTGCGGTAGATCATGCTTCCAATTTCGGGTTTGTCTTCTTTAGAAGATCTTTTTGGAAATCGTTGAAGTAAATGATATACTAAAACAGTTTGGAGGATCATATTTTCTACTTCCAAAGTTGTATTTAAACGCATTTCAAGCCCTTCATGAAAACCCACCTGACCAGAGCTCTTGGGGCTGCCAATGAGATAGGGAATTGTTAATCGTGATGTCCTTTTTATTGGCCTATTTCCGAGTCCAGTCGCCGAATTCGCTGCTCCTTGGGATGAAAAGGCATATCAAAACAGATTTTGTGATGGGACAATTGAAAAATTATTCCCGTCCTTCACTCACCTGATTTTTGAGCAAAGCAGTATCTGGAGGGTATGCGTTCTGTTTCCAGGCTCCAACCATGCTTGCCGATTCCGATCCGGCTGTACAAGCGTGAGGTCTTGCGTTTGCAAAACGACTTGCCGTAACTCGGGGAATGTTGCTCAAGGCCATTCTAAGGCCAGGCACTGTTTGTCCTAAGAGGTGCAGATCAACAAGAATTTTTGCGGATCCAATTTTCCATTTTTTCACCTTACCAAGCCACTTCACCATCGGATCTTCATCCAAACCAAAATTCTGGCTCACTAGTGGATTCGGAATTTTTCCATGATCACGGGAAAAAATCATTGCTCAGGCGATAAGCCCATTTAGCTGTCATTGGTTTGTGGCGTTCGACAAGTGGTATCGCTGGGGCAATCCGCGTTGGGGAACCCACTCGATAGCACATTCGGGTTATTCGAAGAGCACTCTTACCCGGCCGTGTGATCGAGAAATTCTTCGAATTTTGTCCCCTGAGTCTTCTGAGGGCAAAGTATTTTTTGGAGAATAGTGACTAACAGTGTTGTGCTTTTTAAGCTTTTGCCGGCCGAAAGTTTTACGACGATCGCGAGCAATTTTCCTTTGAATTGCTTCTGACTCGTGACAAAGTCCTGGAAAATTAGCATACGATTGGGGTCAGTAATCGAAGTTGTTTGAAAGTGACTTTCCACCCCCAAATTGTTTCACGGTTAGCAGTTAGAAGTAGTAAGCCTTTTGCCACTCGACTCAAACAAGTCCACGATTGCTATATTGGGCTTGCCCTCGAGCTACTGACCATTCGAGGTGATGCGCTTCGATCCACCACCAAATGTCCCATTAGCAGAAAAGCGGCTTGTTTGTTCGTTTTTCGAACCTGCCAACAAACTCGATGCTACAAATCACCAGCGATTCACGAGAAATGGATTTCTTCCGGCGCCCCCTTTTCAAGAGAAGCGCAACGCTTTTCATGCAAAATATTGGAACCATAAGTGAATTTTCGCCAACTTCCACAATCTGGCACCACGATTCTTGTATATTACCCCGTGATATTCGGCCTGTCACCAACAACCGATGGGAACAGGCAGGCGCTCCAATGGTTATTTCAATCCAACCTGATCTGGAAGAGCCAAACACGCGTGAGCGCCAAAACCGCGAACTCACCTCATGGGGCCAATGTATTAATTGATGCGGAATCAGTTCAACTTTGCCTCCCACAAATCAATTACGGACGTATTTTGCGTTGGGTAATCGTGGTCAAGCGGTCTCTCGGCGGCAAAGGGCACGAATCTGCGGGCGAATCACATTCTCCAGGCAAAACAGTCGATCATTCTCACCAGTATGTGAAGTGGACAGCATCTCCAAGCTCAGCCGTCGAGGGTAGTTATTTTCAAAGTACAATGACAGCCCTCTGTGGAGCGTAAACTTCTTTCAATCACCAATTGATTGTCCACTGCTTGATCTACGACGGATGTTATGCCCCGTTTTTCGGAAGCAGGGCGCGTTTCTATTGGGAATACAGCACTCACCTGCATCCGATGCAGAAAAGAGTATCCGGCACTTTCCTTTGCTGACTTCTGTCACAATGACCTACTCCCAATTCAGCTCTCCGGAACTGGTTGAATGGTTGATGTGTATTGAATTCTTTCATGTAGTAATAAGTGTGTAAAGATGCCGGATAAACGGGTCAGGTTTTAGGGTGATAGAATCGCACAATGTAAACTTCAGGAAGCCCGATGGGAATAAAAGTGCAAGAGATTGAATTTTATTTCCCACTGGCTAAGTTTTAAAGAGCGGCAGTGTCTGTGGCGTTTATGGTAGCGCGAAAGGCGAGGCACTCCCAATCCATCAATTTGCAAGGGGAAGCGTAATAAGTAAACCCAATTTGAAAATTGTCACTGATAGTTGAATTCAGGAGAGGATCTTAGGTAAAATTCCCGAACTGTCTGTGACCAGATTATTATTATATTATGCTCTAATACCTTTGATGATAAAATCAATGAATACCTGGAATACAAAAAACTGATAGAGCGCTTCGTGAGATTTATTCAGTCTGACTACACCATGCCAGATGAGGCTATCATTTCTTTCAAACGCAGAAGGAGATTGATAACCCACGCTGATACTAATGCCGGTTTGGAATTACAGAATACGATGGGCATTTAGCAGGTACTGTAGCGCCAGCAAATGCCAATCAGAAACATGCCTTCAATCTATTGCGCCAGTATATTATGAGTAATTCCAGAACAGCGAACCTGTTGGCCGATGATGATGATGCCACTGAGGCTCACTGCCCCGAAGAACAGCTTGCACTTCAGCGCTATGCTTCTTCGTTACCTATGCAGAGAAGGGCGGAAATCTACTGATGTAAGGCGGTGGATCTGTGGCGGACCATTTGGTGCAGGCCCATTAGCAGTACGGAATTTCAAAAATAGTCCAGTTGTTATGCGCAATACTTACAAAAATGGATGAGTTCGTAGCCGGACTGAAACAGGTCAGGGACTCCCAGCAGGATCAGTACTACATCTAGAAGAATCAGCGTTTGCAGACTTATCTCTTTGCGGCTACGCTTGTCTAAAATCCATAATTAAAGGCGGACTGGATAAAGCCGGAATCAATTTAATCTGATATGTGTTCGCACAGAACGAAGATAACCCGCGACCGACTTTGGAAAATGCATTCGTAAGAGTTCGATCTTTGTTGATTTTCTTTGGTGCCCTTCATGAAAATTCTTTGTGTATGATGTCTGTTGTAGTGCCTATCGCGACGGCATCATTCACCGAAGCAGCAAGCTATACAAAGACTGACCTTGTTGAATTGAGTTAAAGGCATCCATCCAGGAAAGAACGTTCGAGCGAAAAAGTTAACACTTTCAAAATCTGCCGGCTTAGCTATTGAAGACCTTGCAGCAGCGTTGTTGGTTTATCAAAAAGCATATAAATGGGTTATAGAGAATTTTTTTCTTAAGCATGTAAAATCAGTTGGTGACTAGATAGGCTTTCCTATCGTCGATTCTCGCACTTTTTTTACGTCACAGATTACCTTTCTCTTAATAACTTCAAAAAAAAATCCACCTATGAAAGCCATTCTATCACAAAAATCTCTGGCGGACCAGAAGTATTGCAAGTACAGGAAACCTTAAACACCCAACTCTGGGGAAAAAACCCAAGTTTTAATCAAAGTGAAGCTTGCAGGTGTCAATCGCAGCGACGTGATCACCGACGACAAAATATAGGACATTTACGGCAAGGATCTCCCAAAGCCGGATTCCGGTTTTGAAGTTTCTTTTTATGGGGAAATCACGAAATCGCGAAAGGTTTACACGATAAAAAATTGGAGATCAAGTCTGGCATTTAATCGCAAGCGGAGGTATGCCGGAAGATGTTGCGTGTGGGAACAGTTCTCATTGTCTGCCGTACCAAGAAGGAAATCAAGTTTTGACAGATGCCGCTGGAATTCCAGAAACTGTTTTACGGTTTGTTCAACGTATTTATTTGGGCAAACTTCCAGACCTGGCGAGAAATTATTGATCCACGGCGGCAACAAGCGGCATTGGGACGATGGGATTGCAGAATGGCTAAGGCTTGGGGCTGCAGCGTATACAGCACGGGCCGCGAAGTGATATGAGAAAATTGATTTGCTGAAAAATTGAATCTCGGGAATGGTTCATTATAACTACACGAAAGAAGCATTTGCGAAGAAAGTCTTGAAAGATGGAGAAAATAGATTCATCTTAGACTATGTCGGGTGCTGGATTACACCCAAAAAGAATTCGAAATCCTCGCTAATAAAGTCGTCTGTTTACATCAATGGAATGAAAGCATGGATTTCACCATTGATCTTCGCGACCATTATGAGTAGAATTGATCTTGACGGGAAGCTTTTTTTAAAACCACAAATCTGCCGAAGTAAAACTCAAATTAGCGCAAAGGAAGGTTGGAGAGCAAACATTTGCGCCCGTATTCATCAAAAAACAGATTCATCTATTATTTACAAAATTCCCACTGGTAAGAGGAGGTGAAGACATCGTTTGATGGAAAAGCAGCGCTCATATTGGGAAGATCTTATTGACAAATGGATAACGGGGAAATGCAAGTAGCGATTTTTCAGAAAGGCAGAAAGCTAAAAACTTTAATTCAGGGGCACTTTAACCATCAAAGATCAAATCCTTAAACCGATACAATCAAAAACTTTTAAGAATCAATTCGCCATTACGAAGGCGGCGGTTGAAGTTTTGAACAATAAGTGGGTTGCACTTAAAGAATCTATCAGAATAAAAGCTTTTAGACCAATACAATTTTTAATCACTGAGACTCAAACAAGTAGATTACTAAAGTTGGGTTAGTAACACGGTTAGCTATATATTCAAACAGAAAGTGTGAGTTTTCCCATGCTAGATTTCATCAATGCTTATCCACTGTATATTCTTTTATAGTTTTTAAATGTTTTCATCATTTATAAAGTCAATCAAGATGTGCTTAACGATGAACAGGAAAAATGGGATGACCGGAAGATGGAGGTGTTTTCTTCGAGTGATATTCGGTCTTGGATCTGCCACCAGGATCAGCTCAATGTCACCTAAAAACCGTTTTAATTTTGATAAATTCAATAATCACTAATTACACCACCCTTCAAAAGCAATCCAAAGGGAATTTTATTCTCTTCAAAATATGGACATTTAGATTTTTATTATAATTAATTTTTCTTTTTTGAGTCAACCTTTAGTCTTCTCTATCTATATCGAACTTGGTGTGTTCATTCTGGGGCTGAAACATGAGTTGATTTCGATCTGAATGACGCTTTACATTGTGCCGAAGGCATAACAGATCAGTGGAGACAACCTCTTTGCTCAATTTGCATCAGTGGTGTTTAGTTGTCGCCTCATAGAATCCAATGAGGAACATTGACACATAATTACCTTCAATCCTTAAATAAGGGTAGTTCCACCCCAGTGGAGGAGACTAAGATCTCCCCCGCTGATCTTACCGAATCAGTGCATCACCAAATCGTTTTTTGGCGGAGGAGAACAGCTCGGATCTTAATCAGTTTTTCTGAGAAAGTATCATCTTGAATATTTGAATTACGCTCGAAAAATAACTTGTCATTTGGATGAATTTTGGCGTTTTTATTCAAGTAATACTGATAAGATTCGAATATTGCCAACCTCACTAATACACTGAGAAGTATTCCTTAAACAGAACATATTAATTTTTCATTACCCTAACCACCTAAGATAAGGTAATATATTTTATTCCTTCGACATGAATCCTTAGAACCTAAAACAGCTATATTAGGAGATCTAAAAGAGTAAATACTTCCCTTTCACCACATTCAAAGAAACATGGATTCTCTCAGAATTAGTTTTGGTTAAAAGGATTATGGTATCGGGGAATTTCAATCAAGATACAAACAATTCTAGAATTTTTAAACATAGTGACAAACAACTGCTACAGTCATTTTTTTAAAAAATCTTCTCAAAGGTTTTTTGCAAATCGTGGTTTATATTATTTGAAGGGATTCCTCTAATATCGTTTTTTATACTATACTTTCTTCGAATAATTAGGAAGGTTAGGGAAATAAATCAATTACTAAATCTTTCTATGACGGTCAGGACAAACCTAGATTAGTAGACAAAGATAGGCCTCTTATATTAAGCCAATATAGCATTAAAATTTAAGTAGTAAAACATCATAAAACCAATTATGAAAAAAAATAATAAAGCTTGGCACTTATTTTCTTGCACTTAAAGCTATTAATCAGATTGTTAGTTTAACGGGAAGCACTACGAGGTAATAGAGTTGGATTTCAAACAAGGGTAAAATCATTAGGAAATTAATGTATCTCTTAATTCATATCAGATGGTGATCTATATATTACAGGAATTATTTTTTATTTCAAATGATTCTGAAGATTATATGGGGGGAACGATTGCAATCTTATGGAACTATGATCCATAGCAATTATAAAGCGTGGATATAGGGATTACTGTATGTTCCTGGGAAAAGATAGTCGACAATGGAATCACATAGAATACAATTAGACATTATAGAATAGGAACCGCAGAGTCCAATTAGATTTGCGAATAATTCTGGGTAGGAATGAATTCGCTGGATTCGTAAAAGGAGTTGAAATATTGGCGAAATCTCGGCTTGGCTGATTACTCAGTCGTCACGAAGACGTTCCTAAAATGGTTGTTGTTGAGGAATCCGGCAAGAATATTAAACAATAAGAAATCTGATATCGATTAAATTACAATTTTCATATAATCTATTATCTAATTAAAGAATATATACTCGATTTATTTCCTTATTAGTTAAAAATGTTTCACGTTATGGACAGTTCAGGAATAAAAACTTAAACCTATTAGATTGCTTTTAAACAAAGATTCGCTAAATAATATATTTAGAATTTATCTATTTATATTTAAACCTTAATAGGACCATTACGATTCATCAACATAAGACTAGGAAATAATAGTTTAAAAAGGTAGTAAAAAATATTTCATAGCTTACTTTCGTTATATTTTTTTAGTTAATCATCCGAGTAAATTTTGATAGGTCAAATTAATGGCATTTTTTGGCTGTTTAAGATGATTTTTCTTTTTTCTCAAATACCCTCCTGTCATTCTGAATAATTCCGATGAATGATTTCTAGATTTCTTTCTTCGGTTGGATGGTTCATTATTTTAGGAATACGTCTCCATATAGATATAAGAAATTAAATTGCTATGGCCATTGAAAACCAATGGTGGCAAACTGTTTTTGATTCCTTTTAGGGTGACGCCGAAATAAATTGGCCATCAAACACATTCCAACTTCGTTTTGATGCCTCTCGGCGGTTCCGAGAAAGTAGCCCAGCTCGTCCCAATGGGCCCATGGGAACTGTTTAATTTTCTTGAAAGAGGGCTTCAATTTCCCAACGGGTATTGTGGACAAATACTGTAGTTTTGGGATGAACTAAACTGATTGCGTCAAGGCGGAATTAGCTTACCGTCAAGAGATCTTTGTATGTACTAAACAGGTTTTTAGTGCTTTCCGCTAGCCTTTAGGGTAATTAGGTGGTTATAAAACTGTGCCTGCAATAAAGGGAATATGGCATCTGGCGGAGCTTGCTGATTACCTTCATATTCGCTTTTGTTGGATCGAGTAACATAGATGATCCTAGGGTCTGTCCATTTTTATTTAAACCAGTATAGTTAAAATATCTTTTGTCAAAGAACATAAATGCTGCCTTTCTGAGGGTTGGAGCTGTCGAAGAAATCTTTTTCAGTAGACTTGCGGTGGTTAGCAGACTAGCTAATTGGGACAATAATTATCAAGCAGAGGACTAGTGTGCCTTAGTCCGCCGTTTCAATGCCGAGATTGGGTACGTTATTCCTGCCCTTTATGCATTACATCTATGATATTAGACTTAGATCTGGTTGAGTCGATCAGCTTAATTTCTGGATTCAACATTAGCCTGATTATTATAGGTAAATCAGAGGAACCTCCTATATAATTTCTCCTTTATATAATCTAACTTAATAGCAAAGCCATATATATTACACAAATAATTTCGCGTACACTTGCTGTGATACATGTACAGTGTGATGCTGTCGGGAGTTTATTAGTACCAGAGTAGGTAAGCTTTCTTCCAAAAGTAGTAAAAAACTTGCAGAGGGACTATGAGTGAATTTTTTTCATTTTGGATCATCACCCCGGCATAGCATGAAAAAAGCTATTCTTCAGTTGTCATAGTCTTCTTAGAATAGTGATGATTTTTTAAAAAGTTTCCGTTACTTGATTCGCCAACTCTCGAGGTTATAAAAGAAAAGCCCAAGGCAGATAATCGGCTGTCCAGATAATTTGTAAGTGTTCGGGGATGGCATTGATGTGTGGTAAAGCGAAAAAATTTCCATAAAAACGGATTTACCAAACGGTTGGTTCCGCTTTTTCGCATTTATTCACATTTCTTGGATAATCATTTGAATTTAGCAGAGGAGAGTTTTTAATCGGATGCCCACTAATTTAATTAAAAATTAAAAAAATCAGTCGATAGGATTAAAAAATTACTTTTTAAAAAAAAGGATTTTTACTTTCTATTTTGCAAAACATATACGTCGATTGGGGGAACCTTGTTAAAATGGGTTATTCAAAAAGCTTGTTTGGGGGGTCAGGGAAATTAAATTGTTAAAAAATCCTTTTTCTTTCTCCTTTTTTTTTGGGTGTGGAGAT
>Ga0163217_1044896_pt1 | contig 12512 bp, 17 predicted proteins | sample SynspAceP_FD_185933 | JGI IMG/M metagenome (GOLD analysis project Ga0163217, IMG submission 185933) | Saline lake microbial communities from Ace Lake in Antarctica - Synechococcus sp. Ace-P (PacBio error correction) | ecosystem: Environmental > Aquatic > Non-marine Saline and Alkaline > Saline ... | reverse complement strand
GCGGAAACCGAGCGACATGCCGCGGCATCGCAACATTCGTTCGTTCGTGCAATTGTCGTTCACGCGAGGGCAAGCTGGGAGAGCTGTTTTCGACATTCATCGTTTCGGCCTGGGGTAGGAGATGGTGGGTTGCATTCGAAGGCGGGGAGTTTCGCCCCCCTCCCCGCTTCGCGAGAGGGGGGCGTCGGCGGGCTGCAAAAAAGTGGAAAGGGTGCTTATTTTAAGAGGTAATTCGGCTTGGTGGTCAAAAACGGTGGGACTCTGAATGGACTTGTTTCTAACAGATTCTCGAACCCGGAAAGCCGGTTTTTTCCGTTTGTTCAAAAATGGTTCGACGAAACAACGGTCACTCGGTTCGCAATTCCCGCGAACCGATCGCGACGTCACATGCGACCACGGGCGGTTTCGGGCAAGCCCGCGGGCCTTCGGTCTTCGCGAGCAAGGACGCGAGTTTGTTGCACCTTTCTGCAAATTGACGGCCGACGGGAAGTTCGCTGTCGCATCGCCGGCGGGCCGGCCGTCCTTCGGGCGATCGCAAGCGACCGAAATGATCGTAAATCTTCCAACCCGGAAAACCGCAGCGCGTCCATCACCGGTGGACACCGACGCGCAACCGGGGCGGCGCGGTGCATTTTCTCGAGTCGGCTCCGGAGCGTCGCGGTCCGCTTTTCGCCATCTTCAACCTCTTCCAAACCGGGAACGCCGCGGCGGGTTGGCCTCCGGGGCGGTGTGCCGAGTAGCTGTTCCAAAATCCATTTACCGCGGAGCACCGGGCGGAATTCCGAGCGGGTAAACTCGTCAACATCAACACCCCGTGCGTGACCCAAATGCCTGCGGCCCTTGTCACCGATCGCAGACAGGAGCGACACCGCCCGCGTTTTTCTCGATTTTCCTGGGTCGGGTAATTCCGCACCCCGTACCACGCCGCGAGGTCGCGTGGGCTGATGTAGGTCGTTTCGGACGTTCAACAATTTCCGTTGATCGGCGGTTTTCCCGGTAAACAGGTGCAGAACAATTGCTCGGTTTCGGCCGGATAACATGCTCGGTTGTCAATTTCGGATCCGAACGGGACTCGGGTCCCGTTGCCGGCCGGTTGCAAATTCATTCGAGTGCCGAGATGCCAACACTTCCCAACCCGAACCATGGCGAGCGAACTGTAGTCCCAAGCGATTCGATTTTGCGTCCGACAACATTCCGGCTGACATTGGACCCATCCGCTTCTTCGTGTCTCGCAAAATTCGTCTTGCGGGGCCGTCTGTCGAGTAACGGATTGTCCGGCAACTGCTCCATAGAAAAAAACGAACAAACGCGAGGCGAGCTGACTTTGAGGACAACGCCCGATCCGGTTCGCCGGCTTCCGCAATTTCCGTTTTCGGCTGTTTCGGGAACTCGATCCGCGAAACAGGAATCGCGGCGAAACGGCACTGCGGAAATCGCAACCCCGCATTCGACTCGTAGTACGAATCACCGCTGGTCATTTGTTCGACGAGTTTGGACGTAGGGAGCGACGTCCTCAGTCGGTGAGCTCGGAGCGGGAACGGCCGCCGCCGCATCAATTTCTCAAGACTCTCCCTGGCGGGTTTCGCGACGTCCCGGTATCGCCCTCTTTGCGTTGTTCCGGAATCCGTTGCAGCAGTTTCGATTGCCCCCGGCGGCAGATCCTTTTTTTCGTGTCACGAACGCGGCCCTTGATTTCACCACACGCGGCGAACCGCATGGGGAGGAACTTCTCGTTCACCCTCATTCTCTATCCGGCGTTAAACATACGTTCCCTTGGGCCAAACGTGTTTTCTCCAGTGCCTCAGTTGTTCTTACTGTGGCGATCGGATTTGGAAAAACCGATTTTGCCGATCCTGCCAATCCGGATGATCGCTGCAGTTTCTTTGCGTTTGTCGGCTGGCAACAATGTTGTCCGGAAAAACAGACGATGAGTGCCCGGGCTCCAAGGTCCAACCGAGGCCGAATTCATGATCGTTTACGGCACCTCGGTCTTCTTTGTAAGTTGTGCTCAGAAAAGTAATCTTGCAGGCACCCGTCGGCGGCTGTTGCATCGTCGACAAAGACAGTTGCGAGATATTGCGTGCGGGAGGGAGCCACAAAATCGATCGTGTACTCGCCATGTGCGGGCACCTCGACACGAACCAAAAGCCAAACCCGTCGGCGCGTAGATAGCGTTGACCGAAGGAGGCCGGTTTTCGTTCGCCGGTGAGGAACAAAGTGTCCCCCGCGAAAGGTTTGCGATCTTAGCCAGGGTGTCGGGATCGACGCATTAATCCGGTTGTGACCTCTTCGGCGGCCGTCAGAATACTTGTCCAACAACATACGGTCGGGACAAGGACAAAAACATCGCGCTCTATTTATCAAAAACCGCCCACCGACCTCGTCGGAGGGGAAACGAATCGCGGGTCCGGAAACTCGATCCCTGAACAGTCCCGAATTCGCGTTGTTGTATTCGGCACGCGTTGAGGCGGCGTGCGGTTCGCTCGTCCGGGGACGCGGACGAAAGTCGCAAGCACCGTGGAAAACTAAGGAAATCGAGGCAGATCGGGCGAGTGCCGCCGCTCCTGATCGTCCGGCAAATTCCGCGGTCCTCGGGAGGGCATCGCGGCGAACCGGAATGATGCTCACCGCGTTTGTTACGCCAATTCACTGTTGCTTTGCACGCCTTCGAGCGTCTGCAAACCGCTCAAAGTCGACGTCACCTTCCGATGTGTTCTTCGATTGTGACAATCCAAACAGAAATTCATTGCAGCCAACGGGAAAACCGGTTCTTCGTCCACTCCCCGCCGCCGATTTGGGTTCGAGTTCGGCACGGCGGACGACGTGGAGGCGAGCGAGTTTTTTCGTCGGAATCGACGGCCAAAGGCAACCGGAAAACGGGACTTATGCGAACCGAATCACGCAAAGCAAAGCGTCCGCCTCAATCGGTGCAGGATTCGGGAACGCCGGGTTCGCACCGAGTAGTGGGCTCGTAAGCAGTCATAGGAGGGAGTCGTTAAGGAGGGAGGCGAAGCGACTATGAGGTGAGACGCTGTCGCTCGGCTCGGAGAGCCGTAACGCATAATCAACAGCCGAACTGCATCGGCAGGGGACGAGAATGTTCCGAGGTTAATTCTCACCGGGCTTCAATCGACTTCGAACGTTGTCCGTTTCCACTCCGTCTTCTTGCCGCCGACTTTCACTCGTCGAGTTTGCCACCTTTCGAAACCGCGTACCGCGAAGGTTAATTCTCTTTGGCTGAGGGCAAAAATCCTTCCGATGACGATGTTGCCAATTCGTCATCACTGACGTCAGCCGAAGGGGTGTTCGAGCACAACGACATAAGCACGCATTCCAGGGGTGGAATGTTGCAATCAACTGGAATCGGGCGCGGGGGGGCTCCTCTTCTTCCAACGCAATCATTTTTCTTCTTGGCCCGAGGGACATCATCCAAGTTTTGAGCGGTGTTTCTGATGAAAATCTCAGGCTTGAGCGTTGTGTCGATCGGCGTCCGGGTTGGTGATCTTCAGCGTGTCACCGACTTTGAGCGATCACGATATGCGTTCGAAACGGCATTCTTATTGGCGAGCGAGTGAAACTTCGGCCGAGGGTTGGTTTTCGGCAAATCCTTGCCGCTGCTGCGGGTGTAAACCCGTGAACGATCACGTTTCTTGATACCTTATTTCTCGGCATTAATTACCAGTTTTCTCGTTGGGATATCGGCTTGCCGCAAAAAATTCACGATTCCTTGTTCGGGTCGATAATCGACGACGTTCGGCGGGTTACGTCATAAACAAAACTGATTTTCAGCGTGGAATCTTGGGCGGTTGCGACCACCTTCCGCTCGCTAAAACAGCAAACACGGATAGCAGATACCACATGCGCGATGTGCCCGGGAAATAGTTTGGCGCAAGGCATTCGAATAGTCGACATCAAGGGGGTTTCTCAAAGGAGTTGAGGAACGGTCGAAGTGAGGAACCGACCGGGTGGACACGTTTCAGCGGCGTTTTGCCGAAAGATGCCCGAGACTAGGCGAGCCCAGTGAGGGGTACGCCACAAATGGTGGGGACGGCGACATCTGAAGAACCGATACCAAAAATCGGGCAGGTCGCTCATGAATTCAACAGGTGGGAGGGCGGGGGACGTTGCAGTAAATGAACTGGACGTCTCTTTTACTATTATAGGACATGCGGGCGTAGGAATGGTCATCGCGTTCCACCCCGAAAGCTTCCCTCGCTCACCCGTTTTCAGGAGTTTTTCGATGCCCTCTGTACGAATACGAATGTGACCCTGTCGCCAGATCCAAAGGAATTCTCGTCCGCAACCCGGCGACGCTGCGATTTGCCCCGATTGCTGTACGAAAACATGCAGCGATTGCTCAGCGTTTGCCTCGGCACCGGCATGGGCGGTCGATCCTTGCCGATGGACCGTGCGTTGCGGCCGATGCCGGAATCCTTGCGCGGCGCGAGATGCTGTGGGCGGCGGCTGCCAATCTGAGCGACGGGGGCGGTTGCGGCCGCGTGGTATTGAGAAAAACTCCTCGAACTCTACTCCGGCGCACACTTCCTCGGATAGTTCTTCGGCGGATCAATCCGGGCTTCCAACGCTTTGGTCGAATTCGTTGCAAAGTCGACGTAGGAACGACGGTTCGGCGAGATCTTTTGGCAGGGCGAAACAATTTCGCTGCGATACTTCGCGTCGGGCGGGCCAATGGATTTCGGTCTTCTCTTTCTTGGGCCGTTGGAATCCAACGACGCAAACGGGAGTACCGTGGTCCATGCCTTCGATCACACGCACCGAACCACGGTTTGACTGTCGGCAAAGAGCGATCGGCAAGTACAGGATCGCGAACTGGGGGGAACTGCCGCTATTTTTCGACGAATGTCCCCCTCCCCGAGTGGAAGGTTTGGCCATCGCAGAGCGGAACCCGAGCAGCCGGACGGGCCCGCATCCCGCTTGTGCTCGTCGACCAGAAATTGACCGAATTTGCCAGCGTCCGTTCTCACCGGTGAGGTCTCCCGAGAGGGACGAGGGGCAGGTTTTGTTCGAAACGACCGAGAATCCATTCCCTCATTTAAAATCCGTCCTCGACGAGTTTTTAGAAAGTGAGCCACGCTGATGGGAGCCGATTCGCGGGAAACAACTCACCAAAAAATTTACCCTGGGTCGTCTCGAATCGAAACTTGGAGCAGCGACTCGGAATTTCCGTGCTTTGATCGCTTCCTGTTCCCGTTTCCATTGCTCTTCGAGTTGTGTCGAGTTGGTATTTCAGTGGCAGGTCGGCTTTTTCCCAAATGCCTCTTCTTGCAACGTTTCATAAATCTTTTTTTTCGCCGATTCGAAATCCCCCTCACCACGGCTGAACCGGGCCGCAGCGGAGAAACAGAAACGCAGGTTTGCCCCATGTCGAGGCAACCGGGCCGCCCCTCGAACGTCTCGGCCATCGTAAATGTTCGGCTTTCGAAAGTTTGGAAGGGAAAAAGTTTTGATTTTGGGCTGCACCATCGTGAGATGTAACTGGCCGCTCCATGCTGGGGCAAGAACCGCAGCAGGTCGAGCGAATGGGTAAACTTGCTTCTTGGCATCAACTCCCATACCCGCTGCGTTTGCTCGCGAAATCGGACGATCGCCGCTGGGCGATTGATCCAGCCCGTTTGCGATAGTGAAGCTGGGTTTTCCGGAATTCTAACATTGCCGCAGCGAGGGCGTCTTTTCAGACTCTTTCGAATTGATTCTCCCAGCCTGTTGTGCGTCGGCTCGGATTTCCTTCGGCAACTCGGGGACAGCGCATTTGTCAATCAGCTCGACCGTCGTCTTTTTGATCTCGACGGCTTGCTCAGGGACGCTTCGCCGGGCCGCGGGCGGATGCGGATTGCCCGGCAGAAGGGTGCCCAAAACTCTTGTGCGTACGCGGTACGGGCGGAGTCGAATTTCCGAACGAAACACGGCGATGATGAGCGAAGCCGATCGCCAATATCCATTGCGCAAAAATGCATCACCGAACGAGGAAAGCATGAGACGGTTTACGGCATTTCAACGATCCGAGGTTGGGTCAGAAGCGGGGGGCAATCATAAGGAAAACGCTTGGACCCGCGTTACGCATCCAACGGAGAATGTTTGACGACACACGCTCAGGCCGGTCGGCTTCAGCTCAATCGCCGTCAGTGCCGTCTTCGGTCATTCGGAGTTGGCAATCCCTCGTCGAGTTGATCGGATGCGTGCGAGCGTTTTCTTCGTCGAGAGACGAGGTCGTTCGGGCGTGAGACTTTCGTGTGCAATTGTCGACCGTGTTGGCACCGATGATCGTCGACGCACAAAATCATTGCTGTTTTGCTCCAGGCGACCGGCCAGCGCCGGTCACGCTTGACAGCCGATCGAGGGTGGCGATCTCGGATCAAATCGCCGAGTTCGTTTCTCGACGTTCGCGTGTGACGAAGCGATCGCCAATTTGCGTTTTTGTCGCTCGCCGCCGGAGAACGAAGGTAATCAGTGAACCGGGCTCCCGCTGGCGGTCGTCGTTGTATTTTTCGGTCAAAACGCCGCCGCCGAGCGGTGGTTAGGACGCAACAAACTGGACTGCCCTTCACGGCCGGCACACCTGTGCCAAACTCGCTCTCGCAACTCCGGGTTGATCAGGACTGAAATTGTTCTGCACCGTTTGATAACGCTCGACGTCATGGCAAATCGGCCGTCCACACTCATTTCATAACCCCCAAACAGGTCTTCGTTACGCAACCGATCAGCGGACCTTGCCGACACGTTTGAGATGCGTCATCGCATCGAGGCACCTCGTCATAGCGAGGGCCATGCGTCGGGCCATGGGAATCTTGATACAGATCGATATAATCGGTTTTGAGTCGGCGTAGCGAAATCGTTCGCAGGAACGCAGGAATTTAGATTGCCGGTTGATCGTCGACCGTCCCACTTTCGCCAGCGGCGCGGCAAAACCAACCGTGCCCGGGCGCCGGTTGACTTTCGTCGCCCGGTGGACGGGCGTCGCGAGCTTGATTTTTTGGCAACAGGCGGCCGAAAATTTTCCTTCGGTCAATCGACCGTTTCTTCTTCCGGCGGAACCGGGTTAGATTTCCGCGCGGTCGAAAAAAATGATCCCAGATTCCATCGCCACGTCGCCAAATTCCGTGTGCGAAAGCGATTCGTCACAGGAAACTGCCGAAAACGTTCATTCGTTTCCCCATGCCAAATATCGGAAGACGGTCCCAATCCACTGACGTCCTAGTCGTCGTTGTTGCATGAGGTTCGGTTTCCCTGCGGAAGGGACTGAATGCGGTTACAATAGATGAACAGAGTGGGTTTTAACGTTTCTGACGCTTCGCGTATCAAATCCCACCCCCCCGCCCGCCTCTTCGGCGATTTCACCTCCGTTCCTCCTCCCGCCTTGGCCAGCTTGACCTTCTTATGTTTTTTGCCTGCCTTTTCCAACAAGTGCTTTTGCGATCGCGTTGAAACATCACTTGCGTTCGCCGGTCCACTTTCGACTTTGACATCAACCTTTCGATCTCGACCTCGTCGCTTGACGAAAACGGGCGGGGCGCCGCGTGGTGAGTGATTATACGAGACAATTCCCCTTTTCGGTGGCGTTCGCCACGACTTCGCCACACCGGCCGATTTGACCGGGCACCCAGTTTGGACGTTGGCTGGCGAACCTGCCTCGAAGCGGATTCGCCGGATTCAAACCTGCGAAGTTCTTTTCTGGGACGGACTCGAATTTTGTCGCGATCGCGACTGTTGGCCGCAGACCGCATCGTTTCCCGACCGCTTCGCGATCGGCTCGCCAAATCACCCACGATACGTTCGCCGCCGGAACGTCCACCTGATCCAGGCGGGAGGCGTGCAAGAATTCCGAATCTCGGTGTTAACACGGTTTGCCTCGGGTTGAGTCACGAACCACGATTTGGATCGTCGCAGTTTACCTGATGGTCGCGGGGCGGCGGTTGCGGTACTCGACGTTGCGGGTACGCGAGCGGGCCATCGCCCCATCGCGGCATCCGTTTGATCGGTTGCCCTCCGAGCGACGCTTGCTTCAATCCGATTCGGCGTCGGCGTCAAAATGGCAAATCAACCAATTCCGGCCAAGAAAAACTGGGGTGGGCACCTTCGCCGTCCCCTGGGCGGTGATCAACGATGCCTTCGATTTGGCAACGTTGCCCGGACCGCGAATTTCCGATCCCGGGATTGACCGAGGCGATCCAAGGTCGCGTTGGATCAAGGACGCGTCGTTTTTTTGAGTTCATCGAAACCAACGCAATCGGCAATCTCACGCCGCGACCCCGCATTCAGCGCCCGCGGTAATCGCCCGTTTTCCTGTCGGTTGCACCTCGATTCACATCACGCTCGGTGGCGACCCGTTCGATCGCATCGAAAGCTCGACCGCTCGATTCGGACACTGGTCCGCCCACCGCCTCGAAAACCGATGACGAATTCACGAACTGCGCGGCACGCGAGGGCCGTCGGGCATCGGGGCGTGGCAAACTCGACACCCTCTACTCGGGCGAGAATGTTCGGTTTATCACGAGACGATGCCGGACCGGTTTTCGTACCATCGCCGCCACGGTCTTCGCCGTTTGGTGCGGACGCAGCTCAACGATGACGAAGCGTGTTGCGAGTCTCGAGAATTCCGGCAACACCTCGGCGGTCGGCTCACCGTGGACCATGCTTCCGAACGTCGGCGACAAGCATCAACGTCCATGAAAATCGAACCGTTTGGGATCGTGATGAAGTCGTGCATACGCCGAACTGAACAAACAATGCCCGCTTTCATCACTAGGGGTTCTGGGAACCGCCAGGATCGAAACCGCTCGTGTCTCGGATGTAACCGCGGGAATTCGATTTTGCGAGCCCGACGGCGTCGGGCGCCCCGGCTAGCCTTGCTATTTTCGATCTTCGGCACCGCTCGTCAGGGGAGAGAAACCAAATCGCCGGGGTGTCCAAACCGTCGACACGCCATCACGCAAAAAAACCCACGGGCACCTTTTCCGTCGACGATTGTCATTCGTATCGGTAACCGTCCTCGGCAAAACTGAGGTCAGTTTCCGCCATTGTTTTCACGCGTTGCGGACACCCACGCGGCCATTCGTGCCGCGGGCTTTTTTTGGCAAAGAAGAAACGATTTTATACTTGCCGTTTTTCAGTTCTTTTGAACGCCGGAGCACGACCGGAGGCGGGCAACGCCGCCGCATCGACCGCTGCGAAATACTGTTTCGACGCGAGGTTCAAAAGAAACGGGATTGGTTCACTTGCATCGATTCACCTAATCGATCGTGTCACCTTGCGATTTCCAAAACGCGTAAAGATCCTTGCCCGGGAATTTGGCGAGCGACGTGGCCCCCATCTCCAACCGGTACGGCCAAAAATCCGATCGAGCGGACGTAGCACCACGTACAAACCCGACAAAATCCGAAAGTTGCTCCTTGAGCCACGTCGACCTGTTTTCGCCGGTCTTCAAAGTTTCGGACCTGCAAACCCTTGGTTACAGCGCCTTTGGAAAGCAAACAACGCTTGTTTCGAACCGTCCTGGGGCGGATTGCGGCGGCGCCAACTTGGGAACCGAGCGTTGGTTGAGTTTCGGCGAGCGACGTCGCTGATCCCATCAAATCACGCAGATTCACCCGGCGTTTTGTTGTTTCAAAAAATCCCAGCGATTCTCGACGCTGTCGTCGAGAAACTCCGGCCGCGGTCGAATTTTTTGATCGGGCACGAGCGAGTCAAAATCGGGGTCTGGCGGGCGAAGAAGGGATCAGCATGTTGTCGTTTCAAAAATTTTTCAAAAGGTTCTTTTTAGAAGGCCACTTCCATCATATTTCCCGCGCGGTTCCCGCGTTCTTCAAGATCACGCAGTCACCGATCCGTGCGGTCTGGCCCCCAATCGCTGTGAGATGTGACCGCACACGACGAGTTTCGGTTGGCAGCCGCTGGACGCACTTCACGGACCGCTGCGGCTGCCACGAATCCCGTCCGCCCACTGTCGGCGGTCGACAGTATCGATCGTGGCGAATGCGTGGACAAGGATGCCGCCGGTGTGAACAATCCTCAACATCGCCGCGGGCCTGTTTCCTCGTCGAAATTCGTAACTCCAAATCGCCGAACGGGGTCACGGAATCCCGGCCACCAATCCCCCACAAACTTGCCGTGCCCGCACGGTTTCCACATGAACGACCTCGCCGTGCAAGCCCACGACCGCCGGAACCAACCGAGCGCCGTGTCTCGCAGTTCCTCCGACGTTTCCCCGTTGCCCGGGACGAGCAGCGTTGGGCCGAGTGATCGCCGAGAGAAATCCTCCAAGATCAGACAACCCCTGATGCTGCGTTTCGCAAAATCGCCCGCACCAAATTCACCAGGTCGGCAGCCTTCCGGAATTTCAACAGGTCCGAGGCCGCGTCTTGTCACGTGCAAATCACTTGAAGCAAAAGAACGTTTTCATGAAAACCAACCTGCCAAAGGAAAAAAACAACAGGCAACACCAAACCGAACGGGTCGATGCGATCGGTACCCGGTTCGCTCGTCGAGCGTCCGGCGAAGGTAACCGATCAGGAACCCCGTCGGGCAACCGAATCGACAATAACCCATCGGAACAAAACAGGAAACCAGGAGCGTCGCCACGCACAACACGACGCTCGACACGCCCGCGATCGGCCACAAGGTAAGGCATAAAACGGTTTTCCAGCCCCCGAAACGTCCGCACGGGGCCAAAAACCACAGCACCCCGATACGCCACACCAAACGTTCAACGGCGCGATCCCGATTGCGAACGCACGCGCCCAACCCGGCCGGCAACGAACATGCCCTCCATGATTTCCGATCCGGTCGCGTGAGTTGTTGGATTCGCGCTAGGCGTGAGACAACAAATGGTTTGCAGTACGGATTGCCTCGCATCGCCGGCGGAAAGAATCATCGCGTTGCCCACGAGCGCGATCAACCGATCGCCAATGCCAACTCACCCCCGACTGACGCCCAAACCGGTCAACCAGGGCGAGCGAAAAACCAAGTTCCCCCGTTCCAACCATCCGATCACGACGACCACGGCGATCAACAAGCGAAGCGCAAACCGCCTGTTTTCGCACCACCGCGGACCCGTCAACAACCACGCACCGTCAAACCCGATCGTCGCGGCGTCTCGACTCGACAAATTGAACGCTCGACAAGAAAGCGTTGGAAATTTTGAATCGAAAAAACGCGATGGGGGTGGGGGTCCAGGGTCATTTCTTTCAAAACCTCCCTCGGTTTCGATTTCGGCATCGCACCTCGGCAAGGTTTTCAGCAACCGCCATGCTTCGTCATCGTCGGCGCCGGAAACCCTTCGACTTGCTCGGCACCGGATCCACACGCGAGTTCGTCAACGTCTGCGTCGAACGAAACGCCCAAAACAATTCGTCCTCCCGGACGTAATCTACGTAGGCTCGTTATCGAAGCGAGCGCGAATTTGCACGCGTTGCGATGGCGTTCGTTTTCATCGAGTTGAAAATTCATAACTCCGTCGGGTCCCTGGTAGCCGATGACCTCATCGGGAAACGGACCGCTGCGGATCAACACGTTTTTTTTTTAACTGTGCCTTCGTCGTCACGAAAACCACCGCGACCGGATCGGTGATGACGGCGTTCCAACAGTTGCCACGGATCTTCGAAGTCGGCCAACGGACTTCCTTCATCACTTCACCGATTCATTGAAAGCAACGGACCCGACGCTCGTCGAGTCGCAACATCCAACCTTCCGGCATGGCCAAACTCGTCAATGGTCGCCGCCACTGACCCGTCGATTTCGGCAACGTCGCCGTTGCGGTCGAGAACCACCCCAAGTCAGACCGCGAAAACTGGGTACGAATTCGGGTAGATTCTTTCACCGCCTCGACGTGTTTCGTCCGTGTCATGACTGTCGCGACCATTCACGACCAACGATACGGTCCTCGGGCATCCAACGCGAAACAATTGCCTCGGTTCGGCCCAGCGATAGCCTGCCCGTGTTTCGCCGCAATCGGGGCAAAAACGTCCGACCGATACGAAGCGCACCTCCACGGTTTTTCTCCTTCGCCCCTGCTCTCCGCTTTCGCTTTTCGACGCGTTCCAGAGCCCGCGGTCCTCTTCGCTTCGACAGGCACGCCGGTATTTAACGCCCGTCAATTTTGTTGACCAACATTCCATCAATGGCGGAGGAAAATCGGGCATTCAATATTTCTCGCGCTTACCATACGGGTGGCGGCGAAGGCCAATAAAAAGGAAAAGCACCACGGGGACGAGGACGGCGCGAATCGAGTGAACGCCCCATTTTTGCCAAAACCCGGTCGACGAGGGCTTGGACGCTCGCTCGTTTTCCGGGGGACGGGATTCCCCAATCTTCATTTTCAATTTTTCATCGTCTGATCCAATCGCTCGGTTGCTCGGGCCAAGCTTGTTTTTTTTCGATCACTTCTCTCCATTCGGATGGGATTTCTGGCTGGGACCCCAGGGCCATCCCAAACCGCCCCCGGTTTTTTGGACAAAATTCGCGGGGGGACCGCGGCAATCGAAATTTCCTCCTCCCTG
>Ga0163217_1025969_pt1 | contig 12512 bp, 17 predicted proteins | sample SynspAceP_FD_185933 | JGI IMG/M metagenome (GOLD analysis project Ga0163217, IMG submission 185933) | Saline lake microbial communities from Ace Lake in Antarctica - Synechococcus sp. Ace-P (PacBio error correction) | ecosystem: Environmental > Aquatic > Non-marine Saline and Alkaline > Saline ... | reverse complement strand
CGATGGATCACAAAAGCCATTGCGGCTTTGCTGTTTGAGCGCTGTCAACAAGACTGCGCCCGCCGTTTCGATTATGACGTCCCACTGCTGTTGCGCGTGAGTGCTGAGGTCAACGGGTGCGATCTGACATATGAGCCAGCGCTACCGCTGGTTGAAAATCACCGCCGCCGAACGCCGCTCTGGCCGGCGCTCGGGCATTCATTGCCGCTGATAAAGGAGGTTTCTGAATCATGGCTACCATGGACATTTTCACAGTTTCGGCCTTCAGCCACGAATCTCTGTCGGGCATGGTCGAAAAAAAATGTATTACCAGCCGAGCCTTTTGGGTTCGCATGGGGCATTGCTTCGAACCGGACGCCGGTGCGCACCCGCAATATCTTTTGTTTGATCGCATGACGGTAGGGCTGACGCTCATTCCGACATCCGCAGATTGGCGCTCCGGCCTTGATGTCGGACGGCGAAGATTCGCGATGCGTGTCGCTCAAAAAACCACTCGCCTTGCCAAGGGGTTTCACGCTTTACGCGCACGAAACTGGACGGCATTCGTGCTTTGGTTCCAAACCGAGCTGAATGGCTGGTTCAGCGTGAATATGGCCGTCGCATTGGCCCGGCATTCGTGCGGACATGCGGAACTGAGCCCACGAAGTTTCACCGCCTGGGCGCTTTGCAGGCATCCTGCTGGACGCTGATGGATCGACTGTTCATTTCTATGGACTACTCGACCCAGTTTAACGAGATCATCCGGCTGGCAACAGCTTTGGAATTGGGATGTTACACGACTGATGTTGCATGGGTCTGCAAAGAATCATCCCGCGGTATGGTGCGCTCGGGACGTGGATCTTTCCACACCCGCCACCCACCATCCATTGCCTTGGCTGGCGACGACTTCTATGACCGCTTCTGATCTACGCATCCGAACGTCGAAAAGTTCTACTCAGCAGGTTGCAGCCAATTGCACTGCGCGAGGGCACAAGGCGAAAGATCTTCGAGAGCTTCCGCGTTGTGGCATCACGTTCCACAACTACGCGGCACTGACGCATTAATTCGACCCGGTCGCCATTTCCTACGGCAGAGGCGAAGTTCTTTCCCCGGTCGGTGCGGACGTTGATGTGTTCAAGGTTTGCTCAGGCCACCGCTTGAAACGCTGGAATTATGTTGGCAACCTCCGGCCAGTCGTCTACGCGTTGGAACGTCCGGATCGTGACCGGAACCATGTGCGACCAGCGCGAGTTGTACAGCTATCCGCTCTTATTATTCTGCAGCAACCGCGCACCCTGCGCAAAGGTACACTGGACATGATGAAAGTTTTCACAGTCGAAAACCACACAAGCAAGGCCAGGCGTCCGGGTCCGGGCGGACCAACACGTCATCCTACCGGGCAGAAAAGCATCCTTGGATGTCGACTTGGTCCGATGGATCAGCGCGCAAAGTTACGAGCGCACCGGTCTTGGTGATCAAGGATGCCAAAGCCACAAGGGCCGAAGCTGACGCGAAGGGCTGACGCGGACGCGAAGGCTGACGCGGACGCCAAAAAGTAGCACGAGGTGGCCCTTCGGGGGCCCACTTCACACCATCGGAGAACCATATGGGCCTACGGGCAGTATCATCGACGCACAAGCCCACTGCGACGGCGAAAGGCTATGCTGGACGCCCACGGACGCCACGGCTGGCGGTTCGCAAGCGCGTTCGTTTGATGGGCTGGCGCTGGCGTAATGGGCTGCATGGTCGCTGTGGCCGCTTTCCTGGCATCCCGACTGATCCGATAAGAAGAACAATGGCCCGTGTTGGCGCGTCTGACCATTTACGGCAGCGGATCTTGCATCCGATTGCGGTTCGGGCGTCATCCTGCGCGCGAACATATTGAGGGCAATTTACGAACTGACAAATCCGAGGCGGACTGAACCAAGCCGTCCTTATCTGACGAGCGGCGTTGTGCGTTTGAGAGAAATTCGGATCGGTGGTTTCAGTATGCAGACGCGGAACAAAAAGGCTGATGCGGGCTTGACCACATCGACGCCGATTATACCGTGGTATGTCCATGCTGGCACCAGCATGGCGGGGCGGATCGAACCCCTACGGCATCACAGAATTTTTTTTTTTTTTTTTTTTTTGATTTTTTTTTTTTTTTTTTATCGCGTGACGGGCAGGGAGCCAAAGATCGCAGAACGCATCGCTAAGGCCTTGCCGCGCGGACAGCGCACCGGCCCGCCGGCCGCCTGAATCATGCACCATCGCGCGAAAGGGCGAGGGCGGTCCGCAGGACGGCCAAGCGAAGTGGGGTTGTGCCCGAGGCGGTTGATCTGCCTGTTTCCCGATGACCGCGATAGAGAGCGTTCAGGACGTGCGCGAAACACGAACGCACGCTGATCCGGCGTCAAAAAAGCGCACCCTGACGATTCAATGCTCGGCGTTGCGCCGTTAAAGTCGGACACCCATCGCCGTGGGTGTTGCACCTGATGCGGTGACGCCGCAAGACTGCATTTGAGAAATCCTCGCCGTTACGCCGCTTTCAACCCGGTGGCACCGCGCTTCTCTATGAATTGAGGCCTTTGCGATTGATGCACTTACCAAGCTTTGCCCTTTTTCTCTGGCACCCAGCCGAGACGGCACATTGACGCAGCGCGGATTGGTTGGCAAGCATTGCCGCCTGAGTGCTTTCGCCGTTTTGACGAGATAAACTTGGGAAGCAGCGTTCACGCTCGGCTTGCGATGAAGGCGAAAGCACTAAGCACCCACCCACCATCACGAACCAACCAGCCCTTGCATTCTGCGGGGTCATTTACATGGGGGCGGCAATGGCCCGACCAACCCGACCTGACACGCCAGGCAACAGCGCCAGCATACGGGAGCTTGATTGCAAGCACGAATCCGCTTGAAACAGCAGGCGTTCGAGGCAAAGCGGTGCAGAACGCACACGGTGCTGTTGACTTCGCGCGCGCGTTGTCGAGGCCGTAACAGCGCAATGACTTTGATCGGCGTCAGACCTGCTTGCGGCTCAATCAGGCGATTCTGTGGCCGCTGGGAAGAAGCGAGGCAGGACGGCGGATGTATGCCGGGGCGCGCGGATGTCGTGCTCCCAAGGGCATCGCTGGCGCTTTCGTTCAACGGACGCACCCAAGGGCAGAGCCAGATCTTGCGCAAATGGGTGCAGGCTTGGTCACGGAAAAACGCAGTCGGGCGTTGAGCCATTCGGGCGGGTGATCCTGCAAGGGCAGCACAGAGCGCAATCGGGGCGGCTAAGACGGCACGCAGGCTGGCAGGGGTGGTCATCCCGCGCACAGGCGTCCGCGAGGGCGGTATCATGGGGCTGGATAGCCCACGGCCCAGCGTTCAGGCGCGGGTCAGGAGATCCTGAACGATCCTTGAATCAGATCGCGGGACTATTTCAAGGGAACAAGCGAGGTACACGTCACGGATCGCCGCTTGATGCACAGGTCCGCCAAAGCATTTGCCGAGGGCAGGGGTGCTGGACAAGGCGACCACGACAAGATCGCCAAGGCTCACGATGCGCGGGTTGTTGAAAGCGCGGGCCGAGACAATATCCCGGAGGAGACGTTCCGAGCACAGGCGCAGGCAGGAACGAGGCGTACCGTCAGTTGATGGACAGCGGCAAGGTCGAGACGGTCAAGAAAGCGCTGGCAACCGCCACAGCCAAAGACCCCACGGCACGACCACGCACTTCTAGACGGCAAAGAGGTCGATCTGAACGAGGCTTCGTGATGGGCGAACAACAAGCAGTGCACATACCCGCACGATCCATCGGCAGGGCCGCAACACACCATCGGGTGGCAGGTGTTTCAGTGATTTACGTTCCGCAGTTTCGGAGGCGACATGAGCAAGAGTTTTTACGCCAAAACTATCCGACCATCGCCGATCTGCCATTGGAGGTATGGAGTTATGTGATGCGGCAGTCGATCAGCGACGGTTCTGATCGGCGCACAGACAACGCAGATCGGGATCACGCAAGCCCGGAACGTTCGTTGAGGCGTTATTCCAGTAGCAAAACATCCGAAACTGGTCAACTCTTTGACAGTGGACGGCGCAGAAGGCGCTGACGTTACGTGGTCGGATCCAGGCATTGGAAATTGGGGGATGAAATGAAATTCGCTTGGACCGCGCCTTACGCTCCACCGCATTGAAGCCGGGTTTACCGGGACCGATATCCTGGGCCGCAATTTGATGTGCCTGGGCGCACTTTTGTCGGCAGAACGCAGAGCAGTTCAGCGATCCAGTCAAAAAGCGGCGCAAGAGGTCCGCAGATGATCACCGATACCGCAATCTCAAACGCCCTCGGCAGCGGCTAGCCACGCTTTCACCATCTCTGACCATCGGCTGGCCCATACAAAAGATGCTGCCGCAGGAACGGCGCACCCGTATCTGATCTTCGATCATGTCCGGTCAGCGCAGAGCACGACCACTCTTGGGGCGGCGGTGAAATCGTACCGCGGCTTTTTGCGCAAGTCACTGTGATTGGCAAAAATCGGCAACTTCGCAACGGGTGCAACAACCATCGCGGACAGGCATCGCGCGCTGTTCCCGTTACACGCTGCGTCTGCCGCGTGACCGGTGGGCGAGGATTTTTTCCCACCCAAATCCAAAGGGCCAGGGGGCCGCCGAAGTGCAGCAAGGCTAACCCAGACGGGCGCATTGGCGCGTTCGGTCAAGATCCCCTACTTCGCCATTTAAACAAAGGACGGCCGATGGGGCTACAAAGGACACCGCTCCGGCGCTCAAAAAAGCATTGCAAAAAGGCAACGATCTGATCACTGGGAGCAACCGTCGCGCCGATTCACATTGGCAATATCCACAACACCCGCGATGACGTTCAAAGGCGGACGTTGCCGAGGGTAGGCAGCAGGATCACGCGCGCATCCAGGACGGCAAGGCAATATTCGGCATTGTTGCCACGGCTGCACGTAGCTGACGGCACCGTCACGGTCACATTCAAAGACGTGCCTCAAACCCGTCTAAGGCAATAGCGCCTTCCGGCGGGTCGCTCCCTTTTTTGGGATGTGCCGGGATCATCCCCAAAAACTGAAAGGAGGCCTTCCCAGGGCTTTTGCAATCTTCCGTTGGCATCAAAGTGGCGTTAGCGCCACCCTCCCACGACTCCACGACGATACCGCAGTCACCGCTTTCCCTGCATGACATACATCACTGGCGGCAAACTCACTCGCCGCCCCCAAATGACTGGCCACAAAGATGTAGCCACCTTCGAGAACCTGTCCACAGGCGAAGAAGAAAAGCTGCTGGATATTCTGCGCGTGGCAACGTTTGAGATGGCCTTTGGATATGGATGAGGCCGACACCGGCCAACCGCACTTGGCAACAGCCGCAGACGCAACCACGGAACGCACCTCAAAGGTTGCGCTGGAATTTACGGCTGGCAACGGCACCGTCTATTACCGCCTCGCGTTGATCACGTTTCCTAACACGCCATCCGGCTCAATTGGAAACGTGCTGACGGCGCGGTAAACGCCGGTTCTACAAGCGTCACGTTCAAAGTGGCTGCTGTATAATCCCACTTCGGTGGCTAGGGCTGCTGATTGGTTCGCCACGTCGGCCCCGATCTTGACCGGAACAAGGATTAAAAATATGGATTTCTCAAAACTGACGGGTCAGCCCGCAACCATCGACGAGAGCCTTGAGGCGTTCGAGTTCAAGCCAGAGGGGCTATGAGAACGGCATGGGCAAGCCCCTTCGATCACGATGCACCCGGCTCCGGTACGCGGTTCAAGCGGGCTGTGCGCAAGATGCACATCAAGATTGACACGCGCGAAAAACGAGCCAGATACAGCGACGATCTGGCGAAGAGGGAGCTCGAGGCCGGACTTGCGTCAGCAGGCACAGCCGCACCTGTGAACTGCTTGCCCGCCTTTGCGGACGGCTGCGAACATGACGGACGGTGAAAAATCTCTGGAGTGCACCGTCGACAACCGCAACCGAACTGTTTATTCCAAGTTGAAACCTTTGCGCGTCTGGCGGACATAGGAAATTTCCGAACGGGAAACGGATCGAGGCGAAAAAGAGCGCCTATACTCTGGTCTAAGCAACTGGCTTGGCTCATGCTCCGCACCGAAAGGGTGGGATCGTTGGGCAGCTTGAACGCGGGATGCACATCCTGCCAGAACGCGGGAATTTGAGGACGCCCACTATTATGCCTGCGCCGGAATCGGCATGGACGATCAGCAACGGTATGGGGGCGTTGGGCCATATCACAGGGCAGGCCCTATCGCCCATACCTTTTAGCTGATCGTCATGCGATTCCGCGAGGATATAGTGGGCGTCCCCTTCAAATCCCCGCGTTTCTGGCAGGATGTGCATTCCCGCGTTCAAGCTGCCCCAACGATCCCCACCCTTTTCGGGTTGTCGAGCATTGGAGCAAGCCAGTTGCTTAGACCCAGAGTATCCAGCGCTCCTTTTTCGCCTTGCGATCCGTTTCCCGTTCGGAAATTTCCTTGTCCGCAAGGACGCGCCAAAGGTTCTTCAATTGGATAAAACACAGTTCGGTTGCGTTGTCGACGGGCACTCCCAGAGATTTTTCACCGTCCGTTCATGTTCCAGAGTCGCAAAGGCGGGCAAGCAGTTCACAGGTTGCGGCTGTCCTGCTGACGCAGTTCGGCCTCGAGCTTCCTCTTCGCTCCAAGATCGTCGCTGGTATCTGGGCTCGTTGTTTCGCGGTGTATCTTGATGTGCATCTGCGCACAGCCCGCTTGAACACCGCGTACGGAGGCCGGGGGTGCATTCGTGATCGAAAGGGCTTGCCATGCCTTTCTCATAGCCCTCTGGGCTTGAACTCGAACGCCTCAAGGCTTCGTCGATGGTTGCGGGCTGACCCGTCAGTTTGGAGAAATCCATATTTTTAATCCTTGGTTCCGGGCTTCAAGATCGGCTGGCCGACGTGCGAAACCACATCACGCCAGCCCCTAGCCACCGAAGTGTATACAGCAGCCAACCTTGACGTGCGCTTTGTAGAACTCGGCGTTTACCGCTGCCGTCAGCACGTTCCCAATTTGCAGCGGATGGCGTGTAGGACGTGATCAACGCGAGGCCGGTAATAGACGTTGGCCGTTGGGCCAGCGTAAATTCCAGCCGCAACCTTTGAGGCTGCGTCGTGGTTGCGTCTGCGGCTGTTTTGCAGTGCGGTTTGGCCCGGTGTCGGCCTCATCATACCAAAGGGCCATTTCTCCGTTGCCAGCGCGCAGGAATATCCAGGCAGCTTTTTCTTGCTTCGCTGGGACAGGTCTCGAAGGTGGCTACATCTTTTTGTGCCAGTCATTTGGGGGCGGCGAGTTGAGTTTGCCGCAGATTGATGTATTTCATGCCAGGAAGCCGGTGACTGCGTATCGTCGTGGAGTCGTGGGCAGGTGGCGGCTAACGCCAACTTTGATGGCCAACGGAAGATTGCAAAGCCTGGGAGGCCCTCAGTTTTTGAGGGAGGACCCGGCACATCCCAAAAAGGAGCGGACCGCCGGGAAGGCCCGCTATTGCTTAGACGGGGTTGAAGCACGTCTGTTGAATGGTGACCGTGACGGTTGCGTCAGCTACGTCAGCCGTGGCAACAATGCCCGATATTGCTTGCCGTTCCTGGATGCGCGCAGTGATTCTGCTGCCTACCCTCGGCACGTCGGCCTTTGAAACGTCATCGCGGGGTGTTTGTGATATTGCCCAATTGTGATCGGCGCGTACGGTGCTCCAGTGATCAGATCGTTGCCTTTTTGCAATGCTTTTTGAGCGCCGGAGCGGTTCTTTGTTTAGCCATATTCGGCCTCCTTTGGTTAAAATGGCGAAGTAGGGGATCTTGACCGGAACGCGCCAAGCGCCCCGTCTGGGTGCCTTGCTGCCACTTCCGGCGGCGTGCTGATGGTGATCTCGCCACCGGTCACCGGCAGACGCAGCGTGTTACGGGAAACAGGCGGCGATGCTGTCCGCGCGTGGTGTTGGCACCCGTTGCGAAGTTGCCGATTTTTGCCATCACAGTGACTGGCGGCAAGCCGCGTACGATTTCACCGCCGCCGCCAAGGAGTTGTCGTCTCTGCGGCGACCGGGACATGATCGAAGATCAGATACGGGTGCGCCGTTCTGCCGGCACATCTTGTTGGCCAGCCGATGGTCAGAGATGGTGAAAGCGTGGCTAGCCGCTGGCGAGGCGTTTGAGATTGCGGTTCGGTGGATCATCTGCGGACCTCTTGCGCCCGCCTTTTTTTGACGTGAAATCGCTGGACGGCTTCGGTTCTTGCCGACAAAGTGTCGCCAGGCACATCATAAGTGCGGCCAAGGATATCGGGTCCCGGTAAAACCCGGCTTCAATGCGCGTGAGCGTAAGGCGGCGGTCCAAGCGAATTTCATTTCCCCAATTTCATGCCTGAGGATCCGCGACCACGTAACTGTCAGCGCCTTCTGCGCCGTCCACTGTCAAAGAGTTGACCAGTTTTCGGATGTTTTTGCCTACTGGAATACGGCCTTCAACGAACGTTTCGCGCCTTGCGTGGATTCCCGAATCTGCGTGGTCTGTGCCGCATCAAAACGTCGCTTGATCGACTTGCCGCATCACACATACTCCATACCCTCAATGGTCAGATCGGCGATGTGGGATAGTGGGCGGGTTAAAAACTCATTGCTCATGTCGCCTCCGAAACTGCGGGACGTTAAATCACTGAACACCTGCACCCTGATTGGTGTGTTGCGGCCCTGCGATGATCGTGCGGGTATTTGCAACATGCTGTTGTGCCCATCACGAAGCCCTCGTTCAGATCGACCTCTTGGCCGTCTAGAAGTGCGTGGTCGTGCCGGGGTCTATTGGCTTGTGGCGTGTTGCCAGCGCTTTTCTTGGACCGTCTCGACCTTGCCGCTGTCCATTCAACTGGACGGTTACCGCCTCGTTTCTGCCCTTTGCGCCTGTGCTCGGAACGTCTCCTGGCCGGGCGGATATTGTCTCGGCCCGCGCTTTCAACAACCGCGCATTCGGAAGCCTTGGCGATCTTTGTCGATGTTCGCCTTGTCCAGCACCCTTTGCCCTCGGGCAATAGCTTGCGGACCTGTGCTCATAGCGGCGATCCGTGGACGTTGTACTCGGCTTGTTCCCCTTGAAATAGTCCGCGATTCTGATCAGGATCGTCAGGATCTCCCTGACCCGCGCCTGAACGCTGGGCCGTGGGCTATCCAGCCCCTGATACCGCCCCTCCGCGGAACGCCTGTGCGCGGATTGACCACCCTGCCAGCCTGCGTGCCGTGCTAGCCGCCCGATCGCTCTTGCTGCCTTGCAGGATCACCGCCCGAAATAGGCTCAAAGCCCGGACTGCCGATTTCCGTGACCAGCCTTGCACCCTTGCGCAAAGATCTGCTTTCGCCTTGGGTGGCGTCCGTTGAACGATAAAGCCGCCAGCGATGCCCTTGGCAGCACGACCAGTCGCGCCCCCGGCATACATTCGCCGTCCTGATCGCTTCTTCCAGCGGCCACCAGCAAATCGCCTTGATTGAAGCCGCGCAGGTCTGCCGCCGATCAAAGTCATTGCGGCTGTACGGCCTTCGACAAGCGGCCGCGAAAGTCAACAGCACTTCGTGTTGCGTTTCTGCCACGCTTGCCTCGAACGCGCTGCCTGATCAGGCGGATCGTGCTTGGCAATCAGCTCCCGTAGTCTGGCGCTTGTTGCTTGGCGTGTCAGGCGGGGTTGGTCGGGGCCATTGCGCCCCCATGTTAAAATGACCCCGCAGAATGCAAGGTGCTTGGTGTCGTTGATGTGGGTGGGTGCTTTAGTGCTTCGCCTTCATGCGCAAGCCGAGCGTGAACGCTGCTTCAAGTTATCTCGTCAAAACGGGCGAAAGCCACTCAGGGCGGTCATGCTTGCCACAATCCGCGCGCGTCAATGTCGTCTCGGCTGAGTCCAGAGAAAGGCAAAGGCTTGGTAAGTGCTCAAAATCGCAAGGCTCCATTCAATTAGAGAAGGCGCGGTGGCCACCGGGGTGAAGCGGCGTAACGGCGGAGGATTTCTTCAAATGCAGTTCTGCGCCGTCACCGCATCAGGTGCAAACACCCACGGGCGATAGGTGTCCGACTTTAACGGCGCAACGGCCCGTAGCATTGATCTCAGGGTGCGCTTTTTTGACGCCGATCAGCGTGCCGTTCGTGGTTCGCGCACGTCCTGGACGCTTCTCAATCGCGCGTCACTCGGAACAGCAAGATCGAACGCCTCGGGCCCACACCCCAACTTCGCTTGCGTCTGCGGACCGCCTCGCCTTCGCGGCGGATGTTGCAGATCAGCGGCCCGGTGCGGGCGCTGTCCGGCGCGGCAAGGCTTTAGCGATGCGTTCTGCGATCTTGGCTCCTGCGGTCACGCGAACAATTCCGTGATTTGCCGTAGGGCGTTTCGATCCGCCGCCATGACTGGTTGGCCAGCATGGGACATTACCACGGGTATTAATCGGCGTCGATGTTGGTCAAGCCCGCCATCAGCCCTTTTGTCCCGTCTGCATACTGAAACTTCAACCCGATTCCGGAATTTTCTCACGCACAACGCGCTCGTCAGATAGGACGTTTGGTCGTCCGCCGGAATTGTCAGTTTCGTAAAATGCGCCTCATATGTCGCGCGCAGGATGACGCCCGGAAACCGCATCGGGATTGCAAGATCCCTGCCGTAAATGCAGACGCGACCAACACGCGGCCATTGTTGGTCTCTTTTGATCGGGATCAGTCGCGGATGCAGGAAAGCGGCTCACAGCGACCATTGCCAGCCATACGGCCGCCCCAGCCCATCAACGAACGCGCTTTGCGACCGCCAGCCCGGGCGTCCCGTGGCGTCCCCAGATAAGCCTTTCGCCGTCCAAAGTGGGCTTGTGCGCGTCGATGATACTGCCGTAGGCCATATGGTTCTCCGATGGGTGTGAGTGGCCCGAGGGCCACCTCGTCACTTTTGGCGTCGCGTCCAGCCTTCGCGTCACCCGCGTCAGCCTTCGCGTCAGCTTCGGCCTTGGCTTTGGCATCCTGATCACCAGGACCGGGCGCGCTCGTACTTTGCGCGCTGCATCATCGGACCAGTCGACAATCCAAGACTTCCGTATAAGTGTTGGTCGCCGGAACCCGGACGGGCCTTGCCTTGCTTTGTGTGGTTTTCGACTGTGCTCATCACAGTGTACCTTTGCGCAGGGTGCGCGGGTTTGCTGGCAAGATATTAGAGCGGATTAGCTGTACAACTCGCCCTCCACATGGTTCCGGTCCACGATTCGGCACGTTCAATCGCGTAAGACGGACTGGCCGGGAGTGCCAAACATATTCAGCGTTTCAGGGTGCCTGAGCAACCTTGGAACACATCACGCGCACCGCCGGAAAGAACTTCGCCTCTGCCGTAGGAATGGCGACGGTTTCGAATTATCGTCAGTGCCGCGTAGTTGGTGGGAACGCTGATGCCACCCACACGCAGGAAGCTCTCGAAGATTCGCGCCTTGCCCTCGCGCAGTTGCATGGTGCCCAACCTGGGTAGGAACTTTTCGACGTTCGGATGCGAGATCAAGAGCGTCATAGAAGCGCGTCCCCACCGAAGCATGGGGATGGTTTGGTGCCGGGTGGTGAAAGATCCACCGTCCCGAGCGCCACCTTAACCGCGGGAGATGTTCTTTGCAGGACGCCATGCACAATCAAGTCGTGGTCACATTTTCAACAAAGCTGGTTGGCAGCCGGGATGCTCTCGCTTAAACTGGTCGAGTAGTCATAGATGACAGTCGATCCATCAGCGGTCCAGCAGGAGCCCTGCAAGCGGCCCAGGCGGTGAAACTGTGGGGTCAGTTTCCATGTCCGGCACGAATGCGGGCCATTGCGACGGGCTCGAATTCACGCCTGAACCAGCCATTCAGCTCGGTTTCCGGCAAACAAAGGCACGAATGCGTCCAAGTTCGTGCGCGTGAAAGCGTGAACCGCTTGGCCAGGCGGAGTGGTTTTTGAGCCGAAAAAACCGGCATTGCGGATCTTCGCCCGTCCAGAACAATCAGGCGGAGCGCCATCCAGTGTCGGATGAGCGTCAGCCCAACCGTCAATGCGATCAACAAAGATATTGCGGGTGCGCCCGGGCGTTCGGTTCGGAAGATGCCCAGCGAACCAAAAAGGCTTCGGCTGGTAATCCAATTTTTTTCGAAACCATGCCCGGACAGAGATGTCGTGCTGAAGGGCCGAAAACTGTTGAAAATGTTCCATGGTTAAAAAGCCATAGATTTCAAGAACCTCCTTTTATTTCAGCCGGGACAATGATGGCGAGCGCGGCCCAGAAGGGCGGGGGCGTTCGCGGCGGGTTGATTTCACAGCGTTAGGCGCTGGGCCTCATAGTCAGATCGGGGCCACGGTGGACCTCCCAAGCCCATCAACGCGCAAACCGAAGCAAGTTGGACCTCATAATCGGGGGACCGGCGGCAGCGGCAAGCAGTCCTTGTTTTTTGGACCAAGCGGGGCTTTTTTTCAAAAAACGGCAAAGGGGGCCGCCATGGCTTTTGTGGGAATCCAATCGATCTCTCTCCCTTTTTTTAGA
>Ga0163217_1107512_pt1 | contig 12513 bp, 15 predicted proteins | sample SynspAceP_FD_185933 | JGI IMG/M metagenome (GOLD analysis project Ga0163217, IMG submission 185933) | Saline lake microbial communities from Ace Lake in Antarctica - Synechococcus sp. Ace-P (PacBio error correction) | ecosystem: Environmental > Aquatic > Non-marine Saline and Alkaline > Saline ... | reverse complement strand
CGAGAAAACACCGCTGATTATGGGACGTTGAGGTTTTCCAACCGTTTGGAAAATCAATCAGACGGTTTGATGCCGGCAGAACGTTGCTGCGGGCATCAAGGTCGAATTTCGGTTGACGAACTGGTTGCGAAACTTAAAAGAAGCGGGGGCGTATAATGGCTGTTCTACTCCTTTGCAGAACGTAACTGACGGCGAATTGGCGCTCGACGCGGACATCGTAAGGCCGGTTCTGCGGCCAAGATGTTGGGGCGACGTCACTTGCTTTGCGCGGGGCGGCTCTGCCGCAGCTGCTGGCCGTGAAGCGGCATCCGCCAAGGATCGATGGCGTCTCCAAGGTTTGGTTGGCTGAAGAATGGAAAACTCTCGGTCATCGCCTTGCGCGATATCAACTTGCAGCTGATCCGTATCCCTCGCCTAGGTTTACGATCACATCCGCGGGCGCCAGCGACGACAGACGCCCAAAAACGGTTTTATGCCCACGCGTTTGCAGCTTATTGCTTGGACGTGATGTTGCTGTCCAGATGCTGTCCGGGCGTTGTAGATTGCTGATACCTTTGAACGCCCGATCTATGCGGCCCAACGCGTCAAACAGTAAAGTCATCGGCGCGAAAAAAAGGTTATCCACCTTCCGCCCATAACTACATTTCGATGGTGCGGGTTGCCGCGGCTCTGGTCCTGCTTTCGCGTCGGAAAACGTTTTGCAGGCTGATCCCGGACTGTCCACGTTGGGTTGAAATTCACGTCGCCGAAAGCGATCGTTCCCGAGCTTACAATCGGCTTGGCGTTGTTGTTTTCTGGTGGCCGTGGTTGACGCTTCGGTCCCGAAGAAGACTTTTGCTTATGACGAAAAACTGGCGGACAAACTGGTGTTGCCGCTGTAGGAGGGCATGCGCGCGCCGCAGTATTCCGGTTTACGCTCCGAATGACTGGCAGCTTCGGCCAGACCGGGCCCAAAAGTTGTTCGCACCCGACCTGTATGTCGCGATGCGTTATTCCGTGCGATATCCAAGCACTTGAGCCGGTAGACAAGGACAGCAAAATCATTTTGCCAATCAACAAAGACGAAGAAAGCGCCAATCTTCCAGGGTTGCTTTGATTAATGCGTATTGGTCGCTGATCTGTTTGAAGCGGTTCCGGAAACTTATTGAAAAAACTGTAATCCTTCTCGGATTATGAAACTATAAGGTCCGCCTACGTTTGCCGGGGCCTTGTTTATTTATGCTAAAACGCCGTATTGTTGCCCCAGAAACATCTGCCGAATCTCACGGTGTGCTCGAACGCCGGCAGCTGGGCCGGCCTGGCTTTTTCTCCTCCTTCGGAAAAAGCCATTTAACCCGTTGTGCCCTTGCCAAGAAAACGGCGCGCCGAGATGGTGAAAACCTAATCAGCTTTTGCAGCCATGGTTTTCAACCTGCGCTATCATTCCTCTGTTGTGACAAATAGGGGGGCGGACCCGATGGTGGATCGCTCGTTGATACCTCGTTTCATGCGGCATCCGCCATAACAGCACGAGGGGCCGGTCATGCGCCCAATAAAGCAGCCTTCATGCTGGCGCGACCCATGGCTTCCTGGCAATTCATTAAAACCACGAGTTCAAAAACGTTGTGTTTCGACACTGTCCATAGTGCGTTCAAAAGGTGGCGGTTAAGTGAAACTCAGCAAAGTTCAACTTTCGGATAGATCGAGCAGAGGAGTTTTAGAGGGGGCTATAAAACGGTCGTGCGGCGGGGATGAACCGAATAGTATCGATTGGTCATATTATGCCACCCGTGCACCTGCACACAGTGACTTGTGCTGCGCTTAAGCGAGAACGCAGGATTTCGTCGTCGCGAAGAAATACCGTAAACACCGGGCGGCTTGGGGTGCCAAGATTCAGGCAGGCAAGGCACCTGGACGCTCTACCAAGCGCCGGGAACGCAACGCTACTATATCGGCCGAAGGTTTTTCGCCCCCCCATAAACCGCCACGTAGGGAACCGAGGTTTTCCGGAGGCGGTCCCCTAAATTGTAAGTTTCGACGCGGCCATAGGCGACACAGTGCATTTAATCAAGCCCCCCAGCTTCCGGATTTCGCAACTCATTAGCTTTCGCCCTATGCCAACTCATTCTGGCCGTAGGCATGGCCATAAAGTATTTTCGTGTTCCCTTAAATTCGGATTTATGAAAAGCTGTCATGAATTCCGGCCCCTTGCGGCTGCTTACCCCGCCCGCTTTATGCTGCAGCGAAACAAGAGGCGGACAGCGCATGGATATCCAGACAATAGGCATCGTCGGGCCGCGGGGCCAGATGGGGCAACGGCATCGCCCATTATGGCTCTGCCAGGCTTGACGTTGCCTGTTTGAATGACGTGGAGCGCAGAGGCCCTGCAAAAGGCCGTGGATACGATTTTTTTTTGTTCCAAACCCCGCGGTTAAATTTTTTTTTTTTTTTTTTTTTTTTTTTTTTCTGGGATCGGCAGGTCGGCCGCGTGAAGGTTTCAGAAGCCGACCGTGGACGCAACATTGAAAAGAAATTGTTACGGACACAGGACCCTTGCCACTTGGGGCAGAAGCGATCTCGTGATCGAAAGCGGCGAACCGACGGAAACAGTTAAACAGGCGATCTTTCGAAGATTTGATTTCCCCCATCTCAAGCACGACAATCCAACATCGAACACGTTTCCTCGATTTTTTTTTTTTTTTTTTTTTTTTTTTTTTTTCCAAAATTTCCAACGGGGGAAAAGGGGGGGAACTCGCAAGGTCGCACCGGACCGCCCGAAAAATTCATGGGCTTTCACTTATGGACCCGGTTCCGGTGATGCAGCTGGTCGAGCTTATTCGCGGGATCGCGCGGATAAGAACCTTTGCCGGCTTGCCGTACTGTCGTTGAAAATTGGGTAAAACGGCGGCTTCGGCCGAAGATTTTCCCGCATTTATCGGTAAATCGAATCTTATGCCGATGATCAACGAAAGCTGTTTATACGCTTTACGAAGGCGTGGGGTCGTAGAGTCGATCGGACCAGCTCTTTGGAAAGCTTGGGGCGCGGAACACCCAATGGGCCCGCTAGAGCTTTGCCGATTTCATCGGTTCTGGGAACCTGTCTGGCCATTTATTGGAACGTGTTGCATGACGGTTTGCTGATACGAATATCGCCCTTGTCCTTGAGCTCACCAAATATGTTGAAAGCTGGATGGCTGGGGCGCAAAACGCAACGGGGTTTTTATGACTATCGCGGTGATGTCCCTTGTTCCCACAAGGTAATTTATTGTGAAAAGCCCTGCGCCAGTTTGTCGACCGAACGGCTATCTTGTGAGTTTCATGCGATTTTCTGACAGTCTCTTGCTACCCATCGTGAAGCGGCTTGGAAATCATAACTGGCAGGTCCGAGGGAAGCTTTTGCGAAGCGAGAAGCTTTTTTTAAAGCGCCTTCGGTATTCGCCCAGAAGAGTACCCAGGGAAACAATCTGCCGTCAGAATTTATGTATCACTTAGCGTAAGGGTCCGCGGTCGGAAATTTGTCGGTCCGCAGGGGATAGGTTAATACGGAGCGTCGCTTTAACCAGACGCCGCTCTCGGGACGCAGTGGTCAATTCATTTTGGACGGCTTAGGGTCTTTGCCGCTGACCGGGTGTTTTTTTAAAACGAAGCGTGATAGCAATGTTGCAAGGATAATCACGGGCTTCCCGTGATGCGCGAAGGAGGCACCGATACCAAATTCGCGGACCGTCGTCCAAACGGGAGATAGGCCGTCGTTTAGCGATCAATTGCCTTGCGGATGCGGACCGGTCGGGTGTCAAAAGCATCAGGGTTTTCCAATAGCACCGATGGCGACAAGTGCCGTAGATCGGAATCATTGTACCGTATCGCCTGGCGACCCTCTCTTGTTGGCTCAGAATGTCGTGCTTTTGTGCCGTGCGTGATATTGATGCGGCTGGCGGATATAGGGCGGAGCGTTTCGTCAATGATTTGACGGATATAAGGGCAGATGTTTCGACATCCGCGCCGGATTCGCTGCACGTCCTGCCAAGACACTTTCTGGCTTCGGACGCGAGCTTTCTCCGTGAAACCGTTTGGTCGGACCCGACCAGATATAGCGCCCATGACAAGTGAGCGCGGGTCGTCTCGTGCCCGGCGACGATTAAATGTCAGTAAAATTGTTCCCGAAGCTCTGCCGTATTCATTGGGCGTTGCGTCTCGGATCGAACCGCCAAGTAGGCAGGTCCAGCAGGTCCGGCACCTCGCTAGTGCCGCGCTGCGCGCGCGCATTTATGCGTTCGTCGGGCAATCCGCTTCATGTCCGAAAGAGCGCGACCAGACATCGGCGGCCCGGGACCGCGGTAAGCCAATCGGGGAACCAAGAATGTCGAAAAAGGCTTGATTTTTTCCTGCTCCTGCGATGTACGCATCAATCGCCCGATGGATACGGCGTCACGGTCAAAACGATTCGCCGCCGGAAAATGTCCACGTTCCGAAATTCACATTTCAAAACGTCGTCTCACCATCTCGTCCAGCAGTTTATCGCAGCTGGTCCTGCTGACTCAATCCGATCGCTGAACGCTCTGAGCTGCAGTCATAATTTGGCGACAAGTTTAAACATTATTACGATGCTGAAAGGCGTTGCCACTGCGCGGCGCTGCCACCGCCACTGCCACCCTCTGCGATGAACAGTGATTCCCTAATGCCGACGCAAAAAAAGATTCTTTGTGACCAGCGGGACTTGGGATGAGTTTCATCAACCCGGTCCAGCAGCAATCTCGCGAATGGCGATGGGGTCCATCACCATGTGCAGGCGTTTGCCCATTTTTCGATACCATAGGCTGTTTGACGGCAAGTTCCGGAATAATTAACTCAACACCATTGCGGACGCGCCAGTCGCGAGGCTGCGAACAGTTCCTACAGGTTGGTTAATCAAAGCCACACGGGCGGGCAGGGGGCGATCCATGGATTTGTTCCTCGATTCAGCGGTCACACCGTACATGCAAAGCAGGCCCTGCCACTTGGCAAACGTGAACCTGAAACCAAGCTTAGGGGATCGCAGAAGCATGGAATGCGCCAAGGAGGCTTGAAGTGGTTCGAATTTTATCAGCTTTGATCAGTATTGTTGTTCTTTACGGCGTGTAACGGGGCGTCTGATCTTCGACAAGCGGCAGTGCCGCTGGGAGAGATTTTAACCTGTATCATATATCGTCGTCGCACCGAAAGTGCAGAAAGCTGCGATTCAGCCGTGAAGTCAGCAAAGAAGTCCTGACCACAGCCATCAAATTACCGCCAATCGCTGGAACGGTTCGACCGATATAACGGGACGCGAAAACTATCACTTCGGCGTTAGTGTTAAGGGTATTATTTTGGCACCTCCCTGGTATTCCCCTTGTGCTTGCGCCCAAGTCGATCATTGATTCTTAACCTCCACCCGTCTGGGATGACGGCCGCAGGTAAGAAAGAAGCTTAAACCGCAGAGCGCATCAGATCACCGTGTTTCGAATCTCTGGATCAGGGGGCCTATCGCTCGGGTCAGGCGTATACAAGACTGACTGAAGAGCAGCTCAAGAACCTTAGCCAGAAATGCGGCAAAGTCGAATTCGAAAGTTATTTGGATCAAGCCAAAATAAGGCCGAAGGCTGGTTTCGAGCGGCCCGCAGGATGCGGTCATTGAGCGCGCTGAAGTTGCTCCTGCACCGGTGGTAACTGAAAAATTAACGCGCATTTACATTGGGGAATTTCTCGGGGGGTGTTTTTGGCAACAGGTGCTTTGATTTTATGCGGCCAGACCCAATACATCGCCCGCCAGATAGGCGTTGGGGTCTGGTTTCAGGCCCTCGTTTAAATAAAGGGCGTGCACAATGGCTAAGGCAAAGTTTGAACCGTAATAAACCACACGTTTAACATCGGTTACCATTGCGTCACGTTGACCACGGTTTTAAAACGACGCTTGGACCGCTGCGATCACGACAAATACTTCGGCGGACTTCCGCGCCTATTGACCAAATCGACGGCGCGCCCGAAGAAAAAGGCCGTGGTATCACTATTCGACGCCGCACGTTTGAGTTATTGAACCGAAGCACGTCACTAGCACACGTCGGACTGCCCTGGCCACGCTGACTATTGAAAAACATGTCACCGGATGCGGCACAGATGGGACGCGCGATCCCTGCGTGTTGAACGCGCTGATGGCCCCATGCCACAAACCCGCCGAGCCACATCCTCTCGGTCGCCAGGTTTGGTATCCGACCATGGTTGTCTACATGAACAAAGTTGACCAGGTTGGACGGACGAAGAGCTGCTGGAATTGGTGGAAAATGAAAATCCGCGAATTGCTGTCTTCCCTACGGACTACCCAGGCGACGACATGCCTTGATTCCTGGTTTCGGCTTCTGCACGCAATGAACGCACCTTCAGCCCGAAATTGGTGAGGAATCCATCCGCAAGTGATGGCCGCTGTGACGAATATTATCCCGACACCAGGCACGCGCTGTTGACCAGCCGTTCCTGATGCCAGTGGAAGACGTATCTCGATCTCCCGGTCGTGGTACTTTGTGACCGGCCGTGTTGAGCGTGGCGTGATCAACGTTGGCGACAAGCATTTGAAATCGTTGGTATCCGGACACGAAAGAACAACCACTTGTACCGGCGTTGAAATGTTCCGCAACTGCTGGGATCGTGGGGAAGCTGGCGATAACGTTGGTGTTCTTCTGCTACGGCCGGTAATCGAGCGTGGAAGCGTGAGCGCTGCGTCAGGTTTTGTGTAAACCAAAAGTTCGGTTAACCCACACACAAAATTTCAACTTGCCGAGGCGTATATCCTCACCAAAGAGAGGTGGCCGCGTCACACGCCGTTCTTTTTCGCGAACTACCTTTTCCACAGTTCTACTTCCGCGACCACAGACCGTCCACCGGTACCGTTCAGCTGCCAGAAGGCACTGAAATTGGTAGCCCGGCGACAACCTTGCATTCGACGTTGAGGCTGATCGGCCCCGATCGCGATGGAAAAGACGGTCTGCGTTTCGCGATCCGCGAAGCGGCGGGACCGTTGGCGCAGGCCGTTGTTCCAAGATCAACGAAGTAGCGCTGGCGGGTCACCCCGCTGACAGCTGACAAAAACGAATGCCGCTCCTGTAAAGGGGGCGGCCTTTTTCGTTGTTTGGCACCGGAAGGCATATCGCGAGCAATGCCGTCTTATCCGGCACTTGATTCCCCCGGAAAAATATCGACACCTCACCACTCGGCATAGGGGTTTAGCTCAGTTGGTAGAGCATCGAGTCTCCAAAACCGAGGGTCTGTGCGGGTTCGAGTCCCTTCAAGCCCCTGCCAATCTCACACAGATCAAACGCCGCCGCAAGGCGTATGGCCGCTTGGCAGGGCGCTGTATTTTGAAGCCTTGAATTCAGTGCTTTTGACAGATACATCCCCACAATCTTCGTATACAGGAAAACCGACTGGCCACGTCAACCCGCTCAGTTCATACAGCAAGTGCGTTCCGAAGTATCCAAAGTCGTCTGGCCGACTTCGTCGCGAAGTCAATTGCTTCACCACGGTAATGGTGTTTCATTCCTCGCCGCTCTGACCGCAGTGTCTTTGCGGTTGTGGATTATTCTGATCCGCGGCGGCCTTGCCAGTATATTGTCGGCCTTCGGGCTTGATCCGGGGCGCGCACTGTTAAAAGCGCGCGGGACCTCTTGAAAATTTGTGATGCGGGCTATCCCGCAGACCTGATCAAGAGGGGCGGTGCGGCGATTCGTGTGCGCGCCGATTTTTTGTTCACCGCCGGCCGTTGTTGGACACGCTGGTTTTAAGAGAATTAGATGTAGCTGTTGCTGCCATTCACAAGGACAGGGGACCAAGTTCAGATGGCGAAAGATGGTATTCGGGTCAGTGTTTTGATCGAACTTCGAAAGAAGATTGGCGAGCAAATCCGCACACGTCGCCGAGCAAAGAGCATTGAGACCAAATGACGAAGTACTGGTCCCCACCGAAGAGGTGATCGAGCGGTTCGGCGCGGCAAGAAAGTCCACGACAGAACTGTCGGTTTTATGCCCGGCTATGTGCTTGTACATATGGAGCTGTCCGACCGCGGCTATCACTTGATCAACTCGATCAACGACGTTCACAGGGTTTTTGGGGCCGCAGGGCCGTCCAATTTGCCCATGCGTGACGCCGAGTAAACCGCGATTTCTTGGCCGTTGTCCAGCAGGGCCGAAGAAGCACCACGCACTCTTGATCCACTTTTTGAAGTGGCGATGCGGTTGGGAAGGTTGCCGATGGTCGCTTCGAGGGATTTCGACGGCATGATCGGAACAGGTCGAGACGAGAACCAGCGCCTCAAGTTTCTGTGTCGATCTTTGGGCCGGGAAAAACCCCGGTCGCAGCTGGAATTTCCTCAGGGTCAACAAAACAGGTCTGAGCGAGCGGCGGGGCGGACCCGCCCAACGGTGGCAAACCACCGTTCGTTTGTGGGAGGGGACAGCGGCGCGCCGCTCAACCGCACCACACTAGCAAGCGACACAATCGCGATGTGTCGTACTAGGGTGGAATTGAAAGTTCACCGACATTAAAAGGAGAAGGCCAATGGCAAGAAACTCGGTCGATCGGTACGAATGAAGTTGCAAGTTTAAAAGCGGGTCAAGGAACCCATCCCCACCCCGTTGCCCCGGCACTGGGTCAGCGCGGGATTCAAACATTCATGGAATTCTGTAAGGCGTTTAACGGCCAAGACAGCGGAATTGGAGCCAGGTGCCCCCTTGCCGACCGTGATCAGCTACATCAGGACAATCCTTTACGATGACATCAAGGACGCCTCGCGTCCTACTACCTGAAAGAAAGCCGCCAAGGTTAAACTCCGGCGCCGGGAAAACAACCAGCGCGAAACCGTGGTTACCGTGACCACAAGCAGCTGCGGCGAGATTGCAGAAGCAAAAATGCGGACCTGAGCGCTGTGGAATTGTTGAATCCGCGATGAAATCATTCTGGGTCCGCCCGCTCCATGGCATCGAGGTTAAGGTAAGATGCAAAAAACTCGGAAAAAAACGCACCGCGCGCACGCGAAGCATTCGTAGGCAAAGTAAGATCTGACCGTTGAAGAAGCGGGTATCTTTGATCCAAAAGCCAACGCAAACGCGGAAATTTGACGAAACCATCGAGATCGCGATGAAACCTTGGTGTTGACCCCCGTCACGCCGACCAAATGTTCGCGGCGTTGTTGGCCGGCCAAACGGCACCGGCAAATCCGTTCGCGTTGCTGTATTTGCACGTTGGCCAAAGGCTGACGAAGCTCAAGCACGCTGGTGCCGACATTGTTGGCGCAGAAAGACTTGATGAAAGCCATTCAGGCGGCAAGATCGACTTTGATCGTTGCATTCGCGACACCTGACATTGTGCGATCGTTGGTCGTTCTTTGGTAAAGGTTCTTGGCCCACGTTAACCGAGCCCAACCAAAAGATTGGTACAGTATACAATGGACTTATCAAAGAAGCTGTTGAAGGCTCCAAAGGCGGTCAGCGTTCAGTTTAAAGCTGAAAAGGCGGCGTTGTGACAATTGGCATGGCATCCGGCAAACTGTCCTTGACGAAGCGAAGCTGCGTTGAGAAACGTTACGTCCTTTGTTGGTGCTGTGCCAGAGCCAAAAGCCTACCGGTTTTTCTAAGTTGCTTACATGAAAAAAGATCGGCTCTGAGCTCGACAATGGCCGGCGTGACTGTAAGAAGTCGATAACGCTGTCACGAGTAACGGAACAGTTAGTTTCTTGAATGGACGCGGGCCCCCTTGAAAAACCCAGGGGGCCCGGTTCTCGTTTGACGTTCGGCGCGATTGCCTGGGGGTAGGGCGCTGGTTCTAACGTTCGGTGAGGCGGTTTTCTCGTCGCCTCGGGCGCCATGAATTAACCTTGAAACCAGATTAGCCCTTGCAATCCGTTGCGCATCCCCTAGAACGCCCTCGATTTCACTATGCATCGCATGGTTGAGTCTTTCGTTCCCGAGACGAAGGGCTGGCGCAAGCCTTAATTTCCTTTCTGAGATGGAGATGCCAAGAATACGTTCGCGCAAGGCGTGGGGCTATTTTGGCTTTATTCCCGTAAAAATTGGACCAAGCTGTTCGCGTAAGCGGGACTAATGGGAGCCGGGGGGCCAAACCCCCAGATTTGGGAGTTGAAACTGTGAATAGAGCCCAGAAAGAACCAGTTGTCGACGAGCTCGGCCCAAATCTTCGAAAGCTCTGGCGTCGTTGTTGGTTAGCCACTTAACGTCGGCCCTGGACAGTGCTGATATGCAGGACCTTTCGTGCGCGCCGCTTCGCGCTGCGGGCGGGGCGTGCGTGTTGCCAAAAAAACAGGCGGCGCCAAAATTGCCCTTGACGGAAAGCCATGCGAAAAGGCATTGCAGATCTCCTGACGGGTATGACCGTTCTGACCATCTTCCGAAGACCCCGTGGGCCAGCAGCCAAGGGTGGCCCAGGAAATTCGCTAAAAGAGAATGCAAAATTTGTTTCATTCTCGGCGGCGCCAATGGGTGAGAAACGCACTGGATGTCGCGGTGTTGAAGCCGTGTCCAAGATGCCTTCGCGGAGGAGCTTATCTCCACCATCGCGGGTATGCTGGGCGCACCTGCCTTCAACATCGCCGGGGCCTTGGGCCGCACCTGCAAGCAACATCGCTTCCATCTTGTCACGATCGAGGACCAAGGCGGCTGCGTAAAAGCAATATCGTCAAGCTAGGCGCAGGGTTGAACCACTTCGCTTTGGAAACACACATATCGTTAACGGAAAGAGCTAACATGGCTGATCTGATAAAAAAACTGGCAGAAGACATCGTTTGGTTCTGACGCTGCTGGAAAAGCAACAAGAAACTGAAAACCATCCTCAAAGATGGAGTATTGCCATCGAGCCCGCCAGCTGGCGGCGCAAGTGATGATGGCTGGGCCCCGCAGCATGGCGGCGCAGCTGAAGAAGAGAAAACTGAATTCGACGTTCGTTCTGAAGAACGCCGGCGCATCCAAAATCAACGTGATCAAGAAGCGCGGCATCACCGGTCTGGGCCTGAAAGAAAGCCCAAAGACTGTGTTTGAAGGCTGGCGGCAAGATCAAGAAGGCGTTGATAAAGCGGAAGCTGAAGACCGTTTAAAGCTAAGCTGGAAGCAGCTGGCGCAGAGTTTGAACTGGCCTAAGCCATTCGATCAGGGTGCTGTTTTTGCTTGGATGAAAGCGGCCCGAAGTTTGTTTAAAAGCTTTGGGGAAGCCAGTAAAAATTAAGGCTGGACGGGGAATTCCCTGTCCAGCTGATCTTGTTTTGAAAGTATTTCATGCGAAATATTTCTCTGGATAGGTCCTAGTGGTCGGAAGAGCGTACGGTGGGACGTGTCCTCAAGAATTGATCTAGGATTTTACCGCTTTATGGGCGCGGCATCACGGCCCCGGGATTGGCGAGCTCGGCAAGAGATACGAAAAGGTGACAGACACATGGCGCAATCCTTTCCTTGGCCCAGAACGTCTAACGTAAATACTATGGACAAAAATCCGCGAAGTGCTGGAGATGCCGAACTGATCGAGGTTCAGAAATCCTCTTATGATTTGTTTCTGCGTCCGGCCGATGCGGAAACACGACAGACAGGTTGTGACGGCATCCAGGGCGTCTTTTCAGTCCGGTTTTTCCCCGATCAAGGACTTCAATGAACGTCGGTTCTTGAATTCGTCAAGTACGAGCTTTGAAAAAAGCCAAAAATACGATGTAGAGGAATGTCAGCAAGCGACTGACCTACCCAGCGCGCCTTTGGAAGGTTGACCGCTGCGCCTCATCGTGTTTGATTGTAGACGAAGGACACCGGTGCAAAATCGGTTAAGGACATCAAGGAACAGGACGTTGTTCATGGGCGGACATGCCCCTGATGACGCCAAAACGGTACGTTTGTTGTGAACGGGACCGAGCGTGTGATCGTTAATCCAGATTGCACCGTTCACCCGGCGTGGTCTTTGGAACCACGGACAAAAGGCCAAAACCCCCACTCTTCGGGTAAACTTTGCTGTTCGCTTGGGCCGCATTCATTCCTTACGCGGGTTTTCGTGGGCTTCGACTTTGAATTCGATGCAAAAGACATCGTCTTTCCGCGCGCATCGGGACCGTTCGCCGCAAACTGACCTGTAACAAACGCTGCTTTTATTCGCTGGGGTCTTGACCAAGGAAGCGGATCATGGGGAGGACCCCGCGTATTTACAAAAAAACACGTTAACTATTACCGGCTGAAAGGGATGGGCGGAAGCTTTTGGGTTTTGGACCCACCCTTCTTCCCGGGATCCCGTTGGTTTGGGCGGGGGGCCCCACACGGCCCCCCCCCCCCCCCAAAACGGTTTTATTTTGGGGGGAACCCCTCGTTTGGGGGGACCCGCTGGCGGGGGGAAACAAGGGGGGCGGGGGGGGAGGGGGATTTTTTTCCCTGTTTTTTTTTTGGAAAAATAGGGGCCAAAGGGAAAAAGGTTTACAACCCTCGTTGCGGTTTAAAAGCAAAAGTTGATCCGGACCGAAGCAAGGGTTTTCATTCTTCCCCTTCCTCC
>Ga0163217_1014390_pt1 | contig 12513 bp, 17 predicted proteins | sample SynspAceP_FD_185933 | JGI IMG/M metagenome (GOLD analysis project Ga0163217, IMG submission 185933) | Saline lake microbial communities from Ace Lake in Antarctica - Synechococcus sp. Ace-P (PacBio error correction) | ecosystem: Environmental > Aquatic > Non-marine Saline and Alkaline > Saline ... | reverse complement strand
TTACACAATCCCCCCCTGCGATTTCCAGGGTTGTTCATCTTCGCTCACATCGTTCAGGAAGTTGGCCAGAAGTACACCCCAAACCCCCCACCGCCACCATCTACCAGATTTCCACCGGACCGTAGCGAAATCACCGTACATGATCAGGGCCCCCTTCATCGCAGAGGTGATGGGCCCGTATTTTTGAGGGACAGCCCCAGCATTCCGCTTACATGCAGTGATGCTCCCGATCATCCCCACCTTGAGGGGCGATGCCGGCAGCACGCCATCGGAATCGAGAGGCCAAGCCCGCGCTCCCAGATCCACCACCATCAACACGACGGCCGGGCAGGCCCGCGAGAGGGGCGTGCGACCGCCGGCTCTGAATGTTTCACGAACCCGTGCCCATCGTGGCACGGCTCCCGGCCCAACAGGCCGGAGACCCATTGCCAGGCCTGCCCCAGTAACTCTTTCTCTCGCTCGCGCTCCTCGGTGCGGGTGAGGCTGTCGGCCACCATTTCGAGGTGAGCTCAATGGAGCCAGCATCCCAGCACCGCGCCATAGAAACAGCATGCGCTGGGAGATTTTCGCCGGCATGAAGGTGGGGAGCTGGAGAGGCGGAGAGACCGGAGGGAATCCAGCCGATCGCGGCCTGGATGTTCCTCACCACCGGAAGATCAGCAAAGAGATCAACCGTTCCCGCCACCAGAGCCAACAACTGGGGGGACCAGTTGCTTGAACCGGGAGGCGTTGAACCAGATGATCGGCCACCGTGAGCAGCGCCAGAAAGGTTTCGATCGGCTGCGTCTGGGCCCAAGCAACTCAGGGATCGACCCGGCAGGTCCCATCACACCGCCGGGGGAATGGCCTGGCCAGGAACGGACCGATCTGAAGAATGATCAGGATGATGCCGATCCCGGACATGAAGCCCGAGATTCACGGTTGTAGGGCACATCGTGATGTAACGACCAGCTTCAGCAGTCCGAAAGAGAATCTTGGAAGGCCGCCGGCCAGCATTCACCACCGTGAAGGCCATGGCCCTGCCGTTCTCCGGATTCGCGGGCAGTGAGGCCAGCGATCACCGTCGTCATCCACCCGGTCATGGCCGGTTGGGTTCGGAGATCAAGGCGGGAGGTGCCTCCGAACAGGGCGGCAAAGGAATTCCCACCAGCACCCCCCCACCAGGACCGGAAGCAGGCCCCAGCCCCGGACGCGACACCAAGGCCAACGCCATCGGCCAGGGCATTCACGCAGCGGTGACACCCCGAAAACAAAGTATCATTGAGATGAGGAAGTTGATGCGATTGGTGGCCAATCTTTTTTATTCAACGGCGCGTGGCTGGAGTGCGGCGCGGAGCAACCTAGAAACCTGCACGGATGCCCATCCCTTGCTTTGCCCCTGGATCTGTTGGCAACCACGCTGCAGAGCCGCCAGCGGAAACGAAGGAGGCAGGACACCAGTCCCTGACCCGTCAGACTTCCACCTGCCTCTCGCCGTCCTTGCCGTGCTTCAGCCCTGCCGTGCTCAGCGTCGTGCGAGATTCGTCGTTGGAATCCTGGCTCGCTGTTCGGAGGCGGCGAGCTGTTTCGTTTCAGGGTTCGGTGGTGCGGCTTGCGCCCTAGCTCATTTTGGTCATCCCTCTCAGCGTTGGCGTGATCGGCTCACCGTTCGTCGCTCTGGGCACCAGCACACCGGGAACGTGTTCGTAGACCTGCTGTCCACGCTCAGGGTTTCGATGGATCTGGCCTGAGCAATGTGGTCGGAGCAACATCTTCAACATGATGGTGGTGCTGGGCTGCAGCGCCCGTGATCCCTGCCGCTTGCGGGTGCAGAGCCGGCTGTCCGCCGTGACGGTGCCGATCTGCTGCGCGGTATCCCCGATGGCGGTGTGGGCATGCCTCGGGCGGCGGCGTCACCCTGGCAGGCGGGTGTGGCCTTGCTGGTGGCCCTGGTGATTCAACACCCATCTGGGAAAAATTCGCACATCAAGGGGAAGCCAAAAATTCTCTCGAGGCTCGCCGATTCTCAAGGCGGTCTGTCCAAAAGAAGGCGGTTCCGAGAGAAGAGGATAACGACCTGGAATCTAGGCGAGTCAGACATCAGCCTGAAGGCTTGACCCTGATCAAGTTGAGGTGGCCGGCCTGGCCGTGCTGATCTGGGGGTTCGCAGATTCTGGTGAAGGGGGGCCACGGCGACTCGCCCTTGGCCTGGGGGTGAGCCAGGACCGTGATCGGACTGACGGATTCGTTTCGGCCGGCACCTCGATGCCCGGAAACTGGTCACCTTCAATCGTTGGCGGCCCCCTGCGGGGCAAGGGCGATTTCTGGCGATCGGCAACGCTGGTGGGCAAGCAAACCTTGATGACCAGATGCTGGATTCCTGGGCAGCTCGCCTTTTCTTCGGGAAGCCGGGGCCTCACGCGTCCGACCGACCATGATTCAGCGGGATCTGCCCGATCATGGTGGCCACCACCCTGGGCCCTGGCCTTGCCGACTTCTGGACAGGCGACGTGATCACCCGCCGCGAGTGGGGGATCCTTGCTCGGCCATGTACGGCCTTTCCTGCTGGGAGCAAGTTGGTGGCCTTATGTGCAGCCCGAGCTGGAGTTGCTCCGCTGCAATGGTTCACCCTGCTGGTTGGTTGGTCCCGGCAGTTGTTTTTGCTCCGGTGGTCCAGTCGGCCGGCACTGGCGCCTCGAGAACGGCTTCAGGGCCCTGATCTCTGCCAGGACCAGCGCAAAGCCAAACCAAAAAGCCAAACCACAAGACTTTTGCTTCCCCATGCCTAGGAGTCGAAGTCTGAAAAAATAGTTTTGCCTCGTTTGATGCCAGGGATCCACCCGATGACCACGATCTTCGCCGGAACAGCAGCCTCAGCCATCGGCCGCACCCCGACTGGTTCAAAGCTCAAAACCGGGTGGTGGCAGAGGAGCAAGGCACGCGTGCTTGGCCAAAATTGAAGGGACGCAACCCGGCTTTCTCGTGAAATGCCTGGGATCGGCGCGGCGATGACTGGCAGGCGGAGAAAGATGCCTGCTCGGTCCTGGCAAGGAGTTGATTCGACCCACAGCGGCAACACCGCCATTGCCCTTGGCCTTCGTGGCGGCTTCGGCGGGGTCTGCCGCTCACCCTTCACCATGCCGGAGACGATGAGCCTGGAGCGGCGCAAGCTTGCTGGCCCGGCTATGGCGCCCAACTGGAGCTCACCCGAGCCGGCCTCGGCATGGACAGGAAGCCGTGGGCCGCTGCCGTGAGATCGCCCCGCCTCCGATTCCCCGAGCGCTACGTGTTGCTGCAGCAGCTTCTCCAAGACCCCGCCAACCCCCAGCATCCACCAACGACACCACCGGCCCGGAAATCTGGGACGACACCGAAGGCCACCGTGGATGTGCTCGGGCGGCTTGGCACCGGCGGCACGTCACCGGCGTCAGCCGCTACATTCAAGACCACCTGGGCCAAGGCCCCTGGTGTCGGTGGCGGTCGAACCGCTGAGAACAGCCCGGTGATCAGCCAAGCCATGCAGGGGCAGCCATTGGTTGCCTGGGGCCCCACAAAATCCAAGGGATCGGCGCCGGTTTCGTACCGATTAACCTCGACCTCAGCCTGGTGGATCGGGTGGAAGCAGTTCAGCAAACGAAGAGGGCCGTGGAGATGGCCCGGCGGCTGATGCGTGAGGAAGGGCATTCCCTGGCGGGGATTACCTGCGGAGCGGCCACGTGGCGGCCCTCGCACCTGGCCGCCGAAGCCGGCCTACGCAGGGGCCAAACGATCGTTGTGTGCCTTGCCCGATTCCGGCGAGGCGCTATCTTCGCTCTGTGCTGTTTGAAGGGGTCTTCGATTCGGCTGGCCTTGGCCCGCTGGTGTGACTTGCCGCAGTGGTCAGCAGATGCCGCGGCAGTTGCTCGCCCTGGCCGCAGCGTTAACCGCCGAAGCACCCCGTAGGCGTTTCTCCAGCAGCACCGATGCCCGCCCATAGTCGCTACGGCAGCGGCCACCGTGCCGATGAATCGCGGCTTCGGGCTGGAAGGGTCTGAAAGCACGCACGGGCTTGCTCCGCCTGGGTCGGTGGGTAGGAACAGACGAGGCGGCCTTCGTTGGCCCATGGCCAGCGGGTCAAGGCCCAATAGGGCCAGGCACTGGCCACAGCGGGGCGCAATCGGCACGGCCGCCCTCCTGGATCCGTAGCTCAGCCGACGCCGCGGGCGATTTCAGCTGAGCGCCGCTGGCGACCCACCGCGGGTGATGGTCCCGCAGGCATTTTGCACGGCCAAGCCCTTCCGCCGCAGCGCCTGCACCGCGGCGCAGGAGCCGAGGCCAATCACTTGCAGATCCGTACGGAAGCCCAGCTTCCTGGCGTGCCGCCAGGATCGCCACCCCGTGGCGTCCCAGATCGCCACTGTCACCAGGATCGCGTGTCACGAGCTTAACCGCAGGTGGGGCCGATGGCGGGAACCCCGGCCCCAGGCGGCCCCACGGCGCTGCGTGGTGATGAAAAATTGCCATCCCCTTGCCCCCGCTCCACCACCTTGGTGTTCGCCGGTCACCACCCCGCGAACGCCGCACTCCGCAGCCCACTGTGCGGATGGCAGCCACTTATGCTGCCGAAGCATGGCCATCGCCAGGCCTTTTCCCCTTTTTTTTTCCCCCAAGGATCAGAGCCAGGCTGAGCGCCAAAGGGGCATGCCGCCCACCATCGCCAGGTCGTTGACGGTTGCCGATCAACGCCAGGCCGGCCAATGTCGCGCCAAGGGAAATAAAACCAAGGGCCGCCACCACATAAGAGGCGGTTTGGTGAAAGGGCCAAGTGCCCCAGGCCCAGCAGCCAAGCGTGGCAGCATCTGAAGGGACCCCATCGGCGGGACGAAGGCGGCACAAAACACAGCTCCTCAATCAGCGCTTGGCTTGAAGGCCGCCCGCCGCCACCATGGCCCAGCTGAACCCGTTCGGCGGGATCTGAGGGCATTGGCGGCAGCCCGACCTCCGTGGCATGATCTCCATCGCTCTGGGGCACCCCGGGCTTGCCAGCGTGCCGTCCGTTGGCGATAGTGCCAGTAGGCGGCGCAGTGCCCTCCGCAGACACCCATCGGTGCCCCAGCGGCCCGCTCCGGCGTGCAGGCCACCCCGAAGGAGGGGGCAGGTACTGCTGGGGCGGTCCAGGCCCTGCAGGGAAACCGCCGCTGATGCAGATAGAGGGGGCTGCCAAGAGAGGCTGCTGGGATTCACAGGAGAAGGACGCTTGCATGAATCGGCATCAAGGCGCTCGTAGGGCGGCCGCACAGGCGGCAGACCGCTGGCAGGGGAAACACGCCAAGGCACGACCATTCCTTGATCACCGGGCTCGAAACAACCCGCGCGATCAGGAGGCCCGGGGCCGCAGCGTTTCCCTGCGGGCGGGCTGGCGCGGGTATAGGCGTTTCTCCCACCCTGCTCTCGCCCCGCTCCAGCTGCCCGCACGCAAGCACAACACTCCCTTCCAGCAGGTCCACCGGCTCGAAAAACCCGTGACCACCACGGGCACGCGGAAGCGTTGGGCAGATCGGCTCCAAGCTCCTCGCTACCATCACCGCCACAGACCGTGGCCCAGCCGGCCAGAAGCCCTGCACCACCGGGCCTTCCGGAGCTGCCAGCAAACGCCTCCATTCGCCCGGGGGGATCCGCACATGCACACCAAAGCAGAGCCAAGTGGTAAGGCCCCCACCGCCCAGGGCTGATGGGCCAGCAAAGGCCGCGTGGCCGGCGCTGTGGTCTCGAAGCCCACCGCACGAAGAACAAACCACACGGCAGGCCTGGATGATCCGGGCTGATGCGCAAGCACCCATTCGAGGGGTGAGCGACGACCGGACATTAGGCGCCTCGGCACCGCCTGTTCCAGCAGGCTGCGGCCCGCCGATCTCCGGCAATCCCGCAGCATGCGCCGTAGGGAGCAGAGGATTCACCCGGGGCTGGTGCGACAGCTCCAGGGCCCCCGATCAATCGCCGCGCCGGAGTGACGCAGACCGGGCAGCCGCGGGTCCGTGAATAGCTTCCAGACCATCGGGCCAAGAGACGTCGAGGACCATTGGCCGCAGGATCGCGTGGGTCTGGCCGCCGCAGACCGTCCATCAGGTCCAGGGGACGCGTGGGTGGCCTGGGCGCAGTTCGGCGGTGAGCGCCGCCACCGCTCCGGCCGGCGGAAGGGCTTCCAGCAGGGCGCTCACAGATGGTGCCTAGAGCCGCTGCCGGCCTCACTGGTACTGATTCGCGCCCGCACGTACTGGGCCCCGCTCGAAAGCGGCCGCGGGTCGGGGCAGCGCCGCTGGCTCATTGCAGCCCCGCTAGTCCTGCCACGGGCAGGCGTAGTTGTGCTGTTCGAAGCCAGCCAGTTAGAGCTCCGGTTTTCAGCTGCCCGCCAGCTTGACCGGGGCCATTGGCCGCAGCAAGGTCCGACAACCACCATGGTGGACGCTAGGCGCCCCACCATCAGCAGCCTCACCACGTTCGGTGCCGTTGGGCGACGCCGCCGCTGGCGGCGGAAATCCAGCGCACCTGGCCTTCTAACCAGGGGCGATTCCAACGCAGCGGCGGGCCGCCAGATCGGCAGCAAGAGCTGGCCAGGCACATTTCGAGACAATGCTCAAGGGCTTCGATGTCGATGGTTCAGGCCTGGAAGAAGCGGTTATTGAACAGCACCAAGTCCGCGAGCACCGGCCTGGTGGGAGGCGACGGTGCTTAAAATGAGCCAGGTTCGTTCAGCTGGGGCTGAGGCTTTTACGGCCACCGGCAGACGCGGTGGCCCGTGCCAGCGACCGTGCACACGATCGCCAGCGCTTCTTCTCCAGTTCGCTTCGCCCCCTCGCCTCGGCATCGTAAGCACGGCGTAGAGGTTGAGCTTCGAATCGCCTGCGCACCGGCCTGCTCGATCGCCCCGCCACCCGTTCCGGCCAGGTGGCCCGCCATGCGTTTTCCGTGAGGCTGGCGATGAATGGGGATGTACCACCCGGCGGCGGGCGCTTTCAATCTCCTCCCAGGTAGCCCGCGGATCCGAGTGCGTGCGCCGGCAACTCTGGGCGGCAACAAAGACTCAGCGCGATTCAGCAAAACTCTCCGCTGCCATGCTGCTGGTGGTGCTCCACCTCTCCTGCCAGTCGTGCTCCGATCTGCCTCCAGGGAAGAGTGACAATGAAGCCTACCACGGCCCGCAGCGCCCCTCGCCAGGCCGGATCAATCGGGGTCAGCACTGAGCGGCGCGGCGCCGCCGACCAACCCAGCCCCGGGAGCAGAAGGGGCAGGCCCAGATAGGTGGTAAAGCGAGTCGGGGGCCGTTCATGGGGAGGGCTCCCTTGCTGGCATCCGCCCGCGGGCGGCGGCGCGGGGCTGACGTTTTACTGGTGCCAGCGCTGGAGGGCTTCAAGACCTGGGCCCTTTGTTCGTGGCAGAGCACGGGCCTGGTCAGGATGGCCTATTAGCCCAGCAGGCGGAAGCGGTTTTTTCGCCCGGCCTCGCTTTCGGGCCATGGCCAGTTTCGGTTTCAGGGCAGTTCGAGCTGGAGCCGGATTCTCGCCCCGCTCGCTGCGGCGCTGGGTCGTGGGCGGTAAGAAAGCAGCCAGCGCCCCGAGGTCACGGGCCCGCTGCTGCTGCGTTCATCCCCTGGGGCCATGTCGATGCCATGGGCGATGCAGGTGGCGAATAGGCCAGGATCAGCGAGGCGGCCCCGCGATACCGACTCCGCCTCCAGGAAGGGCCCGCAGGGCGCTCCTGGGAGGCACCATGTCACCGCTGCCACGTAGGACGTGGCCGTAGGTATCGCCATCAGGGCCCAGATTACCTCTGGCGGTGCTGGCCTTGCGCGCTGCTGACTGAATTTGGCCACGGCGCCCAGCGGGTGGTTTGATTGGGGGTTTGGGAAGTACACCTCCCCGGTGCTCGCGAGCACCGATGTTGACGTCGGTGGCCGCCCGGCCAGCAACTTGTTCGAGGCCGCCGTTGCCGATGTCAAAGGCCCAGCCAGTCGCCGCCAGATTCATCCAGACGCTCGCGTTTCTTGACCAAGTCGTCGGCCAGGTCTTGCAGGGCGCTGTGGGGGCGTTGGCCCTCCAGCCACTGCCGCAGCTCACCGACCCCGGCGTGCCGTTGCTCGAAAATGCCCGGCCTCATTCGTGCTGGCAGCCTCCAGCAGGCCCTGACGGCAGACCGGCGGGAAGGCCGGGCGTGTCGCGCGCAGCTAGGGCGGAGATTAACGCGGCCGCTGCGTCGAAGCCGACGCGGAAACGAGTCCGAAACTCGGCGTTATGGTCTTCGAACAGGGAGTTGACCAGGCGGGAGGCCGCGGCCGTTACGGTTGGAGCCTCCAGGGCGTGGTGGGCAGGCTTTGCCGCCGTAGATCCGAGGAGACAGCCCGTGGCGTTGGCCACCACCATGCGATCGCCGAAACAAACTGGCTGGCGAGGCTTGCATGTAAGGGTTTTCGCCCGCAGCCGGCGCAGGCGCCGGAGAATTCGACAGCGGCTCCTGCAGTTTTGTGCTGATTGACGTGGGCCAGGTGAGGGCCGCCGCGTCGGGGTTCGGCAGCGGAGAGGAAGAAGTCCCAGTGGCCGCGGGCCTGCTCACGCAGCGGCGCTGCGGTTCCATTGTTGATCGCCTTGCCGGCGCGGTTCGGCCCGCGGTTTGCGGCCCGGGCAGACCTCCCACGCAGAGTGGCCGCAGGCCGGTGCAGTCTTCGGCGGCCACCTGCAGGGTGAAGCTCTGCCCCTGCCGAGGTGGTGGGTCGCGCGGCCGCCGGCGTTGGGCCGAAGCCGGCCGGGGCGTCCGCCAGGGCGGCGGGCTCCACCCCTTTGGCGGGATTCACGGCGTGGGGGGGCAGACATCCACGCACTTTGCCGCACTGCCACGCCACACCTCGGTGTCCCAGACCGGCACGGATTCGCGATGTTGCGCTTCTCGAAGGCGGCGGTGCGGTCGGCGAAAGCTAGCCGTCGGCGGCAGGGCCAGCTCACGGGCAAACGGTCGGCCCTGGCGGGGCCAGCTGGGGGGGCGATCAGCCGGCGCAGCCGCAGCGGATTGCCGCCGCCAGCGCGATCGGGGGCTGGGGCCGGCTTTGGATCTGCAGCAAGCAGCCAGCGCTGGCCGGCTCGGTCGTCTGGCGATCCGGCACCTGCTGCACGGGCCCGGCTGGGCTCGGACGCGAGCCTGGAGATTTGGCCTCACACGATTGCGCCCCCCCTTCGCGGCCCATAGCCCCTGTGGGCCCGAATTGCCCTACTCGGATTCGCCTTCACAGCGCCCGTTGTTGCGGCAGCACATCGGCCAGGGCAAAGAGCCAGGTCTGCATCACCGTGTTGATTGCGGCCCGCCCAGCCCCAGCTCCACGCGGCGATTGCGTTGGCGTCGATTGCTTTGCACCGTCAGCTGCTTTGGCGCGGATCGCCTGCCGCACCGACGCCGGGCAGCCCCGCATCCGCCACCTCTTTCTTGGGGGAAAGGGGGCTGTGAGCAGCAATGTGCCGCCGGGCCAGGGCCGGCTTCGAGCAGATCGAAGCGGCCCAAGAAAATCCCATTGGTGGCAGGCCACCAGGTGGGCCTGCTGCAACCAGGTGGCAGGAGTGGATCGGGTGCGGCTGACGCGCAGGTGCGAGACGGTACTGAACCTGAATTTCTTCGAGCTAGACCGAAGTAGCCCTGGGCTAGAGATCGGTGTGATCACCGATGGATTTTGAGTTGCGTTCTTGTTGCGCCGAACGGCTTGCCGTCGGAGCCGAGGCATAGACGGATGGCGCGAAAGTCCGGCGGCTTCGGTGCAGAAGTGGCGTCCACCGGCAGCGAGAGGCGCTGAGTTCGCTCGTGATGGCCGACCCGTGTGAAAGCGGGCCCCGGGTGATCGGGGCGGGCCAGGGCGTCGAAGACCGCTTGACCATCGCTGGGGATTGAAGTCTTTTGAGGCCCAGGCCCATAGCGGCCGCCGATCAGGCGCGGCAGGGGGCCGGGCTTTTCGGCCCAGGCCTGCAGCAGGGCCTGGCCCCACATCGAGCAGGAGGGGTTTCCGGCCGCCGCTTGCGGGTTCCTTTTGCAGCGATCGAGCCAACGGCAATCGCCGAATCCGATGGCGGCAGGGCGGCGATCAGGGCGGGGTGATCGAGCGGCGGAACAGGCGCCCACTTCAGCAGCCCCACCCGCTCGCCGGCTGGGCGTTGAGCGCTTCCACCCGTTTCCTGGGCGGTTTTTCAGCCGCCGGAGCCCATCAGCACCAGCCACCCGCTCGGGCACTCGGCGGCACGACGTAATCGAAACAGGTGATAGGCGCGGCCCGGTGAGGGCAGCAATAGCGCGTCCATCACCTCTTGAACGATCGCGGGGCGGCGGCTGTGGAATGGGGGTGGCGGCTCGCGCGGCCTGGAAGGCCACATCGGGGTTCTGGCTGGCTGCCGCGGATCACCGGGTGGTCGGGGGAGAGGCCGCAGGCGGCGGTTGGGCGGCCACCAGCTCCTGGGGCACCAGGGCGTGCAGCACGGCGTCATCGATCCAGTCCCCGCGGATCTCGTGGGAGGTGCGGAAAGCCGTTCGAAGAGTGCAGGAACGGGAGCTGGGCGCGCAGCTGGCGGCGGGTGGCGAATCGCGGCGAAGTCGCCCGCCTCCTGCACCGAGCCCGAGCGAGGCAGGGCGCAACCCGCTGCCCGCGGGTGGCCATCACATCGCCGTTGGTAAACCGAAGATCGAGAGGGGCCTGGCCCCGCCAAGGCCCCTTGAGGCCACATGCAGCACGGTGGCGGTGAGTTCACCGGCGATTTTGTAGAGGTTGGGCAGGCATCAGCAGCAACCCCTTGCGACGCGGTGAAGGTGCGAGCCGCGTACCCCGCCTGAGGGCACCCATGCAGCACCCGGCGGCGCCGCCCTCGCTCTGTAGTTCGATCACCCTTGCGGCACGCTGCCCCAGAGGTTGGGGGCGGCCGGCTGCGGCCCAGGCGTCCGGCCCATTCGCCACGGCGTTGCCGGGGTGATCGGGTAGGATCGCCATCACCTCGTGGAGGCGGTAAGCAACCGCGGGGGCCACCGGCTTCGTTGCCGTCGATGCTGGCCCGTGCCTCAATTGGGCATGCACCACGCTGAGGGCCGAAGCCCACGTGCACCAGCAGCTTGATCGCCAAGGCGGCCTCCGCGGCAGCAGGCCAGGCTCACCTGGCGCTGGACGCCCACCGAAATCCACCAGCCACAAAGCGCCAGAGCGCGGATCAGCCGGATCGGAGGGATCGGACAGCGACGCCAGATGGGGGTGCCCGTCTTCAATGGCGATACAGTCACCGGGTAAGGCCCAGAACACATCGCGGAGCTCCGGCAGAGGTTGCAGCGTCCTGGGGGGGACCGCCCTTCTTTTGTTATAAGGTCGCTGCGTTCGTTTTTCCGCTCTCCAGTTGTTGCGGGCCTTACAAGAAAACTTGGGCAGCGCCAGCAAGGTGGCCGAGGGCCCAGTCCGCCGTCATTGCAAGGGGGATCCGTTGGGCCAGAGTGCTTTCTGATTGCCGGCCTGCCTGCAGGGCAGTGAGCGGCGTAGTTGCAGCAGCAGGGCGGTTCTGGAAGCAGCCCCCCGCAGCAGCAGGCGCCGCTCCCGGGAAGTGTCTGGAAAAGGGTTTCGGCCAGCGCTACCAGCAACCCGGCAGTGCCTTGGTGGAAGGCCAGGGGCGATGGCGGCACCGGCACGCCGCGGTCGCGGTCGGCGGAGGCAGGGCAATTGTAGCAGGGGCTGCCAGTTTGATCTGCAGGGCAGTCGGATTGCCCGGAGCCGGGTGGTTCGTGGCGGGCGGGGCGATCGGCAGGGTGTTAGGGGCCGGCCTCGTTCGAATTAGCTGGGCGGCGCATCCCTTCCCAGGCCGGCCGGCTCCAGACGCAGGGCGGCCTGGCCTTCGAAGCTTGGGCAGATCTGGGATCAGGCCCAGCAGGGGAGGCCACCGCATCGAAGAGGCGGCGGATGCTGGAGCAGAGCGGGCATGCGGGCCGCCGCGGCGCAAACAGGGCAAGCAGCACCCGCCTTTCTCCTCGCCACTGAAGGCGGGAATGAGTGCTTGCGGGGAGCTAATCGCCGAAGGCGGTTGCTAGCAGGCCCAGGGCGGCCGCGGCGTGGTTCACGAAAGGCCGGTGTGCGCGTGGCAACGGGGAAACGGCCGCAGCTGCGCCAGGGCGCTGGGAAGCGGGCCGGTTTGGCCCCGGTGCGGCCGGCTCCAGGCGCAGGCATCACCCGCCCCAGAGGCTGCCGTCGCCGCCGTAGCCAGCGCCATCCCAGGCCACCCCAAGCAAGCGGTGGGACGGAGACCGTGCTCGGCCGCCACTTGCCAGCAAATGGGCGTGGTTTGGATGCTGCACCGGCAGTAGTTGGCCACGCCTTGCTGGGCCGCCGCCAGTTCCTCACCGAATTCCGACGCGAGACGTAGGCGGGTGTGGCCATCGACCACAAAAGCGGGCGGGGCGGTGAGCCGAGGGCGCTTTCCCCCAAGGGCGCTTACTTGGAGGGAACCTCGCGGCAAGCGCAGCTCAGACGCGAGGCCCTGGTCGAGGCGCCCATTGGCTGGG
>Ga0163217_1089380_pt1 | contig 12514 bp, 5 predicted proteins | sample SynspAceP_FD_185933 | JGI IMG/M metagenome (GOLD analysis project Ga0163217, IMG submission 185933) | Saline lake microbial communities from Ace Lake in Antarctica - Synechococcus sp. Ace-P (PacBio error correction) | ecosystem: Environmental > Aquatic > Non-marine Saline and Alkaline > Saline ... | reverse complement strand
CCTCAGGTTTTAGGAACCAGGGAGATCCCGGGCAAAACGTTCAAAAACATCAAAATATAAAATGGAAGCTGCGCTTGGTGAGACCGGTTACGTTTGGTCTTCTTTCGCCATTCTGGCATTGCCTACCCATATTCCTTACCACATAAGTCTTTGGTAACCCCAATGGCCCAGCGGGCATCCTTATTTTCCAAAACTAGTGCCTGTTCATTGCCAATCTGCTTGGAAGAATTCAAAAAATTCCCAGGATCGCTTCCCTCAGGTCGTAACTTTTTCCATAGCCTTCAAAAGTAGGTAAATATGGCGGCATCAAAAAATAGGTTTCGCGCTAGATCTGGACCAAAATCTACTGTGGAGGTCCACTGTTAAAAAGGCTCAGAAAATTTCTTGGTGAAATACTCACTGGAGGTTCATTAAAATGGGATTATAGTTGAAGCCAAGGAGGCATAAGTCTTGCACAAATCCCACAGATTGCTTTCCGCTCCCCCTTTAGTATTAATGTGAGTCCATTTAATGATCGCACAGACTTGGTTCCCAATCCCTTAAATTGGAATAAATCCAATTGGTCCCTAAAATTTTTCCAGGCCATAGATTTGCAACAATCGAAACTGCTGGAATATTGAGCGACTTTGCCCAGGCCTTGGGTCTGCCTCAATGGCCACCACTGTTAACTTTTTCGCTGAATTCTCGGGGGCTGTTAAACCCGCTATTTGGGTTGGAACATCTGGCACCAACCATACCGGGCAACCAATTCTTCCCGCATCCATCATTAGCGCTATACGCAATGGCTTTAAAACAACTCCTTGTTACTGCGATTGCTTGCACCATTGTCTACATCCTTTTCAATGTTCCTATCCCGTTTGGGTGTACCAACATATGAAATTACCATTACGGTTCTTAACATCCTGGGACCCAGAACTGCGGCATTAAAAAACCTGATTATGTTTCAAAAGTTTTTCATAATGCTTATTCCAATATAGTATTGATGTTGACCTTTGTTAGTTTTTCATCCAAATGGGACAAAAATTCTTTTCCTTTGCTTTTTTTTGCCCAAAAATATGTACTAAATTGAGTGCTGTATCGTTAATGAATGGTTTTTTAGGTAATCTCAATAAGCGATAGTTGGTTAAGTGGTGCTATCAATATAATGGTTTTGCAATAATTTTTGAAGTAGCATAATTTCTCTTGTTAAGCAACTGATTTGATTTTTCCAGGGTATATTAGACTTGGTGATTTGGCAAAAACGGCCAAAGGTAGCTGTTCTCCGCCCAGGATAATTGACTGGCTGTATTTCCAAATATCGCCACGCCGCCACCTCTAGAACCCAACCACATTCCTCCAAATGGGCATGACTTGGCATAATAGTTTTAAAATTGTTCCTGTTTGGAATATCTAAAAATTCCATCTAAGTTGCCAAAACAATTCTTTTTGGACTTTTTCCCAATAAGACCTTTTTTTTGGTTACGGGATAAAACGGTAATCACTTGTTGCGTAAGGTTACTTCCTCCTCTAACCGTTTTCCCCGCAAGGATGTTTGCAACAAAAAGCCTTGTAATTTGGAAATGGATTAAAGCCGGGAAGGACTAAAAAAATGGGCGTCTTCAAAATTTTAAAATACAAGTCTCAAAATTTTGCGGGGCACGCTATCCACTACAGCGAAAAACTCCATGCCCATCTTCCGCAATATAGCGGCTCCAGGAGTTTCCCTGGACCTACTCTCAAACAAACTGTGGCATTGGGTTGTATTAAATAAAAATGTCTGGGCAAACAGAAAAATAAAATAGGCAGTCAACAGTAGGAAAGAAAAAGTAACTTCTTAGGATGCTTTCCTAATAACCGCTTCAACCTTTTTATAAGTTGTGGCTCCCTTATTTGCGGATTCCTATCCGTTCCCCAAATTCATTAACTCCCTCTACCAAACAAATACGGACCTTATACCCATTTATACCACTCCTCCCTGCCTTTTTTTGAGCGAACATATGGTTCCGCTGTCTTTTCCAATCCGCTATGGAGCCCAAACTATCCCCAATTAACTACACTGTCCCTTATTTGCTCTCTGGCACTTTCAAAGCTAGAAATTCCTATCTGCCCTTTAGCCAATAATTCCAATCTGTTTGAGCCATTTCATTATAACCATGATCAGCTTTCGTTTCTGGTGGAAAGTAAAAAATTACGGCATAATAGGGTTTATGAAGCTCCATATTTATAAAATATAAATCCTTTTCCAAAAAGTAGGTAAACCCAGGCATCTTTCATTAATACGGATTGTTCACCTGCCTTTAACGGGGCAATTCTTCCTTGATCGTATAGTGTGGCCAGCCATCTTCATCAAAAAAAATCAAACTCATAGTAAAACCATTAGGGTTTCCAACAACCTACATATAGCAATATGCATAGATTTAATTTTTCATCTTTCTTGTAGGTATTATGAATCTGTCCAATTCCTGTAACTCCCCACCAATATATGCAGATAAGCATTTCCAATTCCATGGGATCGTTATTGCAATTGGGATGATTAATTTCTTTTACAAAAACCTCCCACCTATTCTTTTAATTGTTGTTCTCTCGACATTAGTAATTTATTGCAATTTAGTCCTGTTAATGTTTATACTAAGTAACTCCAAGTGTATAGAAAATATTTCAAAGGTACAAATCAAAGTTTTATATTGTCAAAAGACTTTTAGGCTATGGGTGTATGGATATTATAATAAGGACTATTATTAATTTACGGCCTATACAAAGGAAATTAGAAATGGACCTCTTGTGGAATTGGCCTCCACTAATAGCCCTTGTGGCCGGGCTTATACGGGCGCTATTCATTTTCCATAATTGTAGGGGGAAATACTTCTTTCCAAAAAATATGGGAGTGGAATGAACGATATATGAATACTGCTCGTTTTTGATCACCTTTATAATAATTGGTCCTAGTTGTAAATATGGCTGGGGAAATTTGTTGACTTAAAATTGCCGATTTCGCCATGGGACTGGGAATACTGAACAAATAAGGCGGGAGGTATATTTGGAACCTAAAAGTAGCCGTATCCCTGGGTGCATATTGAATTTTTTGACAGAACCAACAATCAATTTAGGATTCGTAAAACAAAGAATCCTATTGACGAATCCCAAACTCTACAGCCCAGTAAAGGAAATTGGAGCCTTTGTTTTTAGTAAGGTACTAAGTGGAAAATAAAGCATTGGAAGTTGAACCGCCAATGAACAAGGAAAAAGCAACCTTTATAAGATTGGGGTATAATTATATCATCCTATGATATACAGTATAAAAAAGATTTATCAATAGGATGATATTGTTCTTTAATCTTAAAATAACCTATGGGGTTACTACCTCCATTGGTATAGTAAAATTTTCACATCAGGTCTGTATGGTTAGTCCCTAAACATCTGTAATATTATATTGGAAGTAATGGAATATGCTGATTGTCAGGATTAACTACAATAATCAAATTTGGGAAGAACCAATTCCCCAATTAAGGCCTAAGGTTCCAGCTGAAAGCTTTCCAAGTTCCCAGCTAGTTTAACCTTTATTACTGCCAAACTGTCGCATTTTCACCTTGTGAAAATGGCATAAGCGCGGGCCTGGGCCCAAAAGGTATAATCGGAACCCTTTCGCATTCCGAATTATTTGATTAAAATATCCTTTTTAGGATTTTCCTCGTTCATTGGTTATTATCCACTTCTTTTTTCCGGCAAGTGATCGCCTGTTAATTTCCAAAGTACCGATTAAGCGTTTCTTCCTCTTGTGGAAGTGCTCCCTCACAAATCGGAGGACATCAAACAGAATTATCTTGTATTTACAGCTATAAAATAAAACTGCCCATTTTACAATGGTCCCAATGAGCATAAAACAAATCCTTTTTTTGTCATCTCTCTTATTTTTATTATAAGAATTTGCGCAGAAAAGTAAAAAATGGGTTGCGCAGAATGATATTTTATTTTTTAGCAGCATGATTTCATTACTGCACCACCTCAACCCATTGGCCTTTTAGTGCGCACGGCGTAATCATTATTGTACATAGCCTCAGCCTGTATCCCCGGCAAATAATATCTACCCAAATAAGAAGCGTTCAACAATACCCTAAATATTTAGGGTCTCATTTCTTCTTCAGGTCAAAAATAAAAATTGGGCCTATCATCCTAAATCTGTATAGGTTACCTCATTTTCACAAAATCTTCCCCAAAAAATCTGTGAATCGTGTATTTTACTATTTCCTCCATTCCACTAGGGAAAATTTCGGGGACAATGCACACATTCTTGATCAATTTCTGCCTTGGTATTGGCAGCGATACTCAGCTACCAAAAAATCCGTCCCCTGGCATTTATGGAGATGGGTCCAATTGGCTACCCATTCCTCCCTTGAAAAAACTACATTTGGCCGATAAATTTCGCTGAACCACCTTCTCTTCTTCCTACTGCTAGTTATACCACTTTTAATGATACTCACGTATAAAATATTGGAGCCTACATTTTTTATATATAGAATTGGTGCCCGTTTTAATTCGAAACTCCCATATTGGCCAGGCGTTTTGGCCGTCTCAATAGTGGTGCTTTCGCCATTTTCGTTAACTAGCCTTAAATTCCTTTACCTCCTATCATTATCCCGCAAACTTTGCCAGTGGCTAAAGACAATAAGCTGGTAACTTTTGCGTAACTCATCCATTGATCGTTACTTAAAAGTTGCGCAAGGTCCTTGGCCATTTCTTGAGCTTTTATTTTTTTGATCTTTTAAAAAGGCAACCAACGTTTCCAGAACCCATAAGCTCTGTTACGTTCAGGAACCATAGGTGAAATAATTTCATTTTTTACTCCCGAAAAATCAAGATTTTTGCTTATTTTTATCATGCTGTTGGGCAACCCACTCTCTTGACCAACAAAGTGCCCGTAAGTAGCTGCAAGCGGTATTTTCCCTTCGTTTGGACAGATTGGTCGTTTCCCTTAGTCTTGTTCATCGAAGCAATGTCCGCAATTTCCCGAAAGGCGCCAGGGTATTACAATTCGGTATGCCTGCGTCAAATCTGAAAAGGAAGGCCTTGATCTCCCATTGTCTTGCCATTATTTTGCTGATAAGATACCCAGGAGACTTAAATCCCAATGGCAGAAACATATCCTTTTTTCTCGGCTTCCAATAAAAAGTGACCCACGTAGGAGAATCAATCATCAGCATAATTTGTCTGGCCAATAGGCAGAACCACCACTCGGCATTTGATAACTGCCTATTACTTTTTAATGGCACTCACCATATTTTGCTGACTGAATCTCTTTTTTTCCTTGTAGGAATTAATATCAAAGATATCTGCACGAATATTGGGGGAAAGGCACTAGAGGTAGTCTTGCTCCAAAACCCACCCATGTGGATATGAATCAGGATATTAGTGCAACCTTCCATTAAAAATTCATGGGCTGAAGTGTAGAAAATTCAACATTCTGCCTTGTTTACTTCCGAAATCCCAAAAAGTAGTAAGTTTCCATCGTTCTTTCACTATTGGCCTCTAAAACCCACTTCCTCGGTAATTGGTGCGTTAATGGCGTTGGGTTCACCACATCTATAGCACCTCAAATGATTTGCCTTTTCACCATTCCCGAAGCTTCAATACTACTTTTACCAATACCGTTTATATCGGCTACTTTCAAATTGAAAATAAGGCCATTTTCTCAATCTGGCTGGGAGAAAAAAAACGATTTGTATACATTCGCCTTGAATGCTAAAGGAAGGGTCCGCGCTTAATTTTTAAAGTCACTTTCTTTATCTATTTTTCCATGCAAAAACCGGTCCAAGGCAAAGGTTACTGTCTCTTTCCTGAGTAATCTTCCTTGGTTAGGGAAAAGCCAATACCATAAAGGGGTTTTTCGCCACCGCGTGTTGTTTTTTCTGCGACACCATAAGCCGCTTGCCTGAATTACCGGCTATGACCATTCGTTACGTTACGGACCCAATATATTTAGGTTATGTCTATTTAATGTGATTGGTTTCCTTCCTTCAAGGAAAATGCGTCCTAGATAACTACCAATAGGTTCAAAGCGATTTGCTTTTTATTTTTAGGCTCCCGCCAATTCCCCGTCTCCTCCGATAGCAAAAACTTGATTTATTTTCCCCCGTAGGCTCCTTATAACAATCATCGTACACATTTCCCAAACTCTTAAACTCCCAAAGCTTTCTCTCGCATAAAAAGAATATCCAAGGATTTGGGGTTTTAAGCGGCGTTAAATTCAAGTAATCCTCATCCACTATAGCAATTACTATAGGTCATAGGACCTGCCCCTCTTTTCTTCTTTTACCTTGGACGTGATGCTTTTTCTTCCGGCCGTAAAACACATCTGGCATGGAATTTCTGGCTGTAGTTTCGTCAAAAATGGATCCTTTCTACCAATATGGGAACACTCCATACATCGGATAGGGGAATCGTTTAAGTGCTGGCATGTGGCTGCAATTAAACTAATGTTAATGTATAATTGGGCGTGTTAACAATTTAAGTTATCGGGATTTTTAAATTTGGTTTTCCCCTTTTTCCGATTCCACCCAGAGCGAATGCAATTTACCTCAGTTCGTTTTCAATGAGTGACAATGCCCTTACCGCCTTGAGAACCTGGAAACGGTAACCAATGGCCTTTTTCCCCAACTTTATAAACTTCCTTATTCCGTTGAAATAACATCAACTTGTAGCTGCTTGAAGGGTCATTTATTCATTGATTTTTCCAGGCCCATCCCGGCCAATCCACATAAATGGTTTTACTGTAGCATGTCCGCCTAATGGTCTTACTCTAACCAAATATCGGCCCCCCCAATCAGGATATTTTTAGTTCAAAAATTTTAAATGATTTTGCCTTACACTTGAATTTGTATAATAATTTTTCTTCAAATACTTTTTCCTGATATTTTCCACTGCTGGTAAAATTTGGAAAGGAATTCCTTCAGAAGTTCTCCCACCACACCTCCAGTTAACTTTATAAATGGAAATTTAGATTTTTGGCGGCTTTGGCATTGCCCAAATTCATCTACCGTTACAACTTCAAAATTTATTGGGCTTTATCTGTGAAGCAAACATGCCTCTGGGTCTTAATCGCCCTTGGGCACATTTAGGACCTACTTAAGTATGAATGGCGAAAAAATTGTTTTGGTAAATACATTACTAAAATCACCTCCATTTCATTATTACCTTGGTAATAAATGGCCGCTTTTAGCATTCCAGGGCGCCTGACTATTAATTTTTGGGCTTAAGGAAAAGGGACGGCTTGCCTTCGGCATTTTAACAGTGCTATTAAAAAAAATACTTGATCTTCGGTGGGGCCAAAAGCCCTAGTGGGATCACAAAAATATAAGCTGGAAATTTTCTTAAAAGTTGTTAGTCCTGAAAATTAAACTTGGCCGTTACATCCCTTTAAGTTTTAGGCCACCGCTCCGTGGAGCCAAAGCTACCTGAAGGTCCCTTATAGTTTACCACCGGACAACCTTCATACTTCAAATCTGTATTTTAATTCTTAAGTCGATAGGTTTGATCGTTTCGATCTTAATTGGTTTTAGTAAAGATGCCCCGCCGTTACAGAAAAATCTTAGGCCAGCCAATTACCGTAGGTGCATTTCTCATCTGTCCTTAAAACAAAAAACTGTTAAAAATGCCTATGGTATTGGTCTTTACTCCGCGAACACCACCTTTTTAGTCTATTAACTTCCCAGCTTACCGGATGCCTATCGGAAGTTTATTAGCGTTATTCAATTCAATAGAAAAGAAACAAAAAGCTATCACCTGGACGCCAAACACCTCTTTCCCGAAAAATAAAACCTTTAATTCCCTTTGCAGAAGCAACGCATCAACATTTAAACTTACTAACAGAATAAGGCATTGCCGTCATTCAGTTTAAGTAGGGTTATTTGCCCATTGCTTTCAGCTATGGGCAAAGTATGCCAAAATATCGGAGTCAAAAATAAGAAGTGCCATCTACCGCCTTGTTATAACTTGGTCCAATTGGGCTGTTGCTGCCGTTAATTATAAAAATTTAACTTGACTCACCTAAAAGGATTGAACTTACAATTTCATTTGACCGCTACAAAAAACTTTTGTTCACCCCTGTTTATGGTAACTCCTAAATCCGAGCGCCAAAAAACATTGGTGCCAACGCTTTATCATAATAATAGGAGGCATGGCAAGGGTTATCACGTTGGTTCCAGTCGTAATTAAAATAGTAAATCTTCATAATAAGGACTCTACCCCGGTCCCAATGAGCTATTTTTCCGTTTCTTGATCAAAATTATCCCTGTCGACGTTTCCAGTTTTAAAATAGGTTGTCAATCACATTTTATTAAAGGCTATTACGATGGCTTAAAACTAAAATTCAACCCTATACATTGGCACGGGACTCTGGGAGTAAATGAGCGATTTTAAAATCTTAGGCATGTTGCTGACCCATTTTCCCTTATTACTGCTAAGATTGGTTTCCAATCCCAATTTCCTTTTGTTGCTATGGGGTTCTAGCAACTGTTTTTTAAATTATAGTTCCCGTTTCAGGATTATTCCTTGTAAAGAACTGCAAAAACATTGTTTTGAAAAATTTTAAGAAAACGGTACGTTGACCGACTTTAGATTTACCGTCTCAAAATTTATTTTAGGATTATTGGAAGAAGGTAAATTGTTCCATGGATAAATAATCGGACCTCTGGTCTTTAATTTGTTCGAAAGCTACCCTCTCGGTTAGGCGCTTTGTTTTTAACTTGTACCCATCAGTACTTCAATACCTTCAAAAACCTCTAGCTGAAGAGTAGCATTTTACTCTTTGAAGGATATATTTTTAGGGTATTCCCTATAAACATTGTATTTAGGGTTTACCATCGGCCTTCCAAACACTACTAGACCTTTAAAGTTCTGTCCCTTTTTTTAAAGGATCCGAAAAAAAGTTGATATTAAAATTTGCATCTTTCACCGGTTTCCACCACAAACATCCCAGAATACTGAAAATTGGCTCTTTTACCCGGGATCTTATATTGTATTCTTTCCCTGAATATCTTATATTTCAAAAACCTTACCGTCCCAAAACAACACTCCAATTCCGTATCCTCTTCAAATCTCTGGATACTATCAATTTTTAAAATAAAAATGGGTGCCTTCGGCAATAGATTGAATCAAATTTTACGGGAAACTCTTTTCGCTTTTTGTTTTTACTCCAACAACTGTGTTGGCATTTTGTCTAAAACTTAATTGGTTCCGCCCAGTTTTTAATTGCCCCTCTATATATTGTAATCCTGGAATAGGATTGAAAACCGCTGGTATATAAATTAAACTGTTGTTTTCAATGTTTTTTACACTGAAATTGAAACTGCCGTAAATTCTTTTGGACATCATTTATAATGGCCCCCAGATCCAGGTAAGCCTATAGGTATTATTCCTGTTGAAAACCATTTTTCAGTATAAAAAGCGATTAGTTCTACTGTCCAAAGCCAACTACTTTGGCCTTGGGTCTTAGGGACTACCTGCAACAAAATCGCTTACTCAGTTCCTGTCACTTTTCCATGAATCAACGGGATTGTTCATCACCACTCGTACATTTCTTGCTTTTTACAGAAATATTACCATGGGAGACTTCTGTATTAAAAGTCTTGATAAGATTTAAGTTGTCTATTGAGGTTTTATCAATCTTTCTTTTTGGAGTTACAAACCAAGGATTAAAAAACAAATATAAGAGTGTGGATAATTAATTTCATAGAGGCAGCCAATTTTAATACAGTAAAGATAAAAGGAATTTTCTTTTGGGGAATATTTATGCCGTAATTACTACAGAGAAAAAATAATCTAATTTGCCATTTTAATTGGAAGCCCAATAATCAAAATACCCACTACTTATTTTTACAAAAAACATCTAGAAAAATTGTACTCTATAAGTAAATCTTTGTTATTTACAGGGATTTTACTTATTTGTTGCAATTTCATCGAATAAACCCAATTAATTTTCGGCTCAAGGTGCTCCATAATTTATTTAATCATTACATGATTGGTCACGAGAAGCCCAATTACGAGAAATAACAAGAAATTCCCCATTCTTCCCTTTCTTTTCCTACTTACAAATAGAACATTGTTATGAAACGGAAATTGGCATTTTATTTTTATAATTTTTGCTATTGTTTCGCATTTTGTAGTAGTCCTTGTACCACAGTAGCCTATTAGAGTCGGCAAATTAGTTCCCAAAAGGCAGAAAACGCTGTTGAGGTGTGAGGAGAGGAATACTTGGCATTGTTAATGACCACCGTTATTTCCTTAGGATATACGGATTTGGATTAGGCGAATGTTGCCATATGAGTATGAACCAAACAAAGCATTACCGACTATATGATAGCCAAATGGTTCTATTAATCATATTAATTTTAGCGCACGGGCATCGGAATATCTCCCTAGCCGTCAATGGCCTCTTTTGGTTCTGAAAATGTAGCAAAAAGGACTATTGATTGCAAATTGAGGCTTCTCAAAAATGGCTAGCAGTTCTGACCATAGAAAACTTATTCGAAGGAGAATTACCCATTTACTGCTGTAAAAGCGTTAAAGAGAAATTTGGATGGGCCAAAACTATTATTTTTACCCAAACTCTTACTAACAGATAGCCTTCCTTAAAGCAGTTTACTTTTCTTATTTTTGATATAAATCCTTGTTGGAAACAACTGATAGCACACTAATTTATCCCTATCAATAATCAATAGGGCATTATTAATATCAATAAGAAAACAGATATGTCCATTACAAACAACCTTTCAATCTTTATAATAGGTGGATTTCCGAAAAAAGGAAGCAAACTTTTAAAACCTCCTGTAGGGAAACAAAACCTTTATACAGAATCGGGTTTGATTATATTTGTTATGGATTGTCGCAGGCCCCAATGCCCGAAAAGGACCTATCATTACATTGAACAGAAGAAGGCTTTTTTTATCAATTGGAAGGAAAAAACTATTGAGGTTTCATATTCAAAGAAAACGGCCAAAAAAAAAAACCATGCATTTGGGTCCAGGGGGATATTGTTACTACACCCGGCCAGTTGTGCCACATTCTCCCGTTAGGCATGCTGATTCTATAGGTCTGGTCATTGACGTAAAAGGGCCAAGTGGATGCTTTTAAAGATGGGCTACTGGGTTTTGTGATAACTGCAATAACCAAAAATTTAACATGAAAGTTTACTTCCACTCTGAAACGATATAGAAAAGGACTTTTTAGGTTCACTTTTAAAGACTTTTACGCCTCTGAGAAGCGCGTACTGAATAATTGTGGAACAGAATTGCCCAGTTGATTGAAAGGTTTTTGCAGTAGAGGGGCAAATTAAAACTACTCTCGCCCAATCAGGCAATTCCTTTAAAATTTAAATTCAAAATTATTTTTGGTCATTCATACCACCTAAATAAGGTTTTTAGATAACATTATTACACACTAACACCTTAGTCAAAAAACCAATATTTGTAAATTTGAAAAATATCCACAATTTAACGATAAAAAAAAGTTATTAAATGTCAAAAAAAACTGCCACAGGATTTTGGAATCCACGAAGCCTTGAAGAAATTAGGTATAACAACTGTTAAATAAACGGAACATCAAACCGGTTCGGACAATTTTTCTTCCGTGAGGAGCTTAGCATCATATTCTCCTGTTAAGATGGAGCTTTAATTGGCAAAGTAAGAAACGGACCTCTAAAGCAAGGATTATGAAAAAGTTTATGGATGTGCCACAACGCTTTTAAATTTGGAAAAACGAAAAACCCGCCACCTCTTAGAGGAGAAATAGTTACGCCAGGTTGGGATTAAACTTCGTGAACTTAAAGAACCTTTAGGAGATTGGTTTCCTATGAAATGGGCAAATCATATCAAGAAAGGTTTGGGAGAAGTTCAAGGAAAATGATAGAATATCTGTGATTTTTGCCGTAGCCTTATCAAGAACAAATTTGCACGGGTCTTACCAATGCACTCCGAAAGACCTGGACATGAATAGAAAAACAAAATTTTTACCTTCCTTTAGGGGATTGTAGGGTATTATTTCTGCGTTTAATTTTCCCAGTGGCCCGTATGGGCATGGAAAACAGCATAGGCATGGATTTCGGGAAGATGTCTGTTTATTTGGAAGCCCAGTGAAAAAAAAAACCCACCCAACTCTGTGGAATAGCATGTTCAAAAAAAACAATTCGCGCTATGGGTTCCAAAGGAAAATTAATCTTTTCCCCAGGAAGGTATTTCCTGTTTAATCAACGGGGATTATTAAAAGTGGGAGAGTATTATGGACTCACGGACAAAAAGAGTCCGTTTGGTGTCTCTACCAGGTTTCCATTTCCGGCATGGGAAAAAAAATCGTGGGCTTCAAAAGCAAGTAGGCTTGCACGGATAGGAAAATCCACTTCTGAGCCTTTGGAGGTTAAAACAAAACGCTATTATAGTTACCAAAATGCAGACATTTTAAAAAATGACGGTTATGGTTTTGCTGTTTTTGGGGGCAGTAGGGCCCACAAAAGCTTTTTTTTTGATTCTCTCTTTTTTTTCCCCTTTTT
>Ga0163217_1063140_pt1 | contig 12517 bp, 8 predicted proteins | sample SynspAceP_FD_185933 | JGI IMG/M metagenome (GOLD analysis project Ga0163217, IMG submission 185933) | Saline lake microbial communities from Ace Lake in Antarctica - Synechococcus sp. Ace-P (PacBio error correction) | ecosystem: Environmental > Aquatic > Non-marine Saline and Alkaline > Saline ... | reverse complement strand
GATGCCCTACAGAAGCTATTTTAACTCGTCTTTGTAAAAAAACATTGGATTCACCCTACTTATCATGTCGTGGCGCACGTTGGAGTGGCGGCGCCCTGCTCATTGGCTATCCTTCACAGCACCGGTTTCGTGAATGTGTCGATTCGAGTGACTGACAAGGTGAAATGATTCTTTTTAAATTGTATTCCTATATAAGCGGTGCGTTCACTTGAGCTCTATTGTTCGCGGTTTATGAGCGTCGTTATTCCTGCTGAACTCAAAGAAGAGTGGCGCGCTATTATGATTGAAATGCGGAAGTGGGATAATCCAGGATCGTTTCTATATTCGGGTCATGAAGATTTCGTTCCTTATTCTTAGACGAACGACCACCAGCAAGGCTGGCGAAATTACCATGGCTCTCGCCTGCTCCGACGTTGACGCGAGTAGAAAGTTTACGAGCGATCCCCATTGCGATCTTTGCTTGGATGCAGAATTTCGCCTTATGTTACCTGCTTGGCTGTGGGTGTGAAAGTGCCCTACAAACACGATTGAAACCTCTAGGTAATTAGAAAAATTACGAGAAATGCACTAATAATGCCTTCTTCGTTTCTATTTGGACATTGCTTGACATGTTTAGCGAAAGCAGAACCGAAATCGCCGAGTACTACGAAAAACGCCTTAGTGATGAAGATTTACAGGGATGGGTCGTTTCACGCAGAAATTAAAGCAAGTTAGTGAAACTTTCTCAGAACGTCTGAAAAAAACAAGAAAGGCTATGAGGATAACAAAACCATATACGCCAATCTATTATGTGAAATCCGATATTGATCCATTGCATTATCTGCAAGCACGAAGCTTTTATATCGTAGCGTAGATGAGGAACGCAGAGTGAATAAAGCCTTATGATTACCATTGGCGGTATTGCCAGCGTATGCAAATACAGCTAACTTTGTGTACTTGACTAATAAATTGCTCACTATTACGTAAGAAAAATGACAAAAAAAGACACGTAAATTTGCATATAGAAGGCTGCTTGGTTATGCTGGCGCCATTCAATTTTATTATCAAAAGGTCTGCTTGACACTGTTATTGAGCTTAGATAAGTATCAAATAGTGCATTGTCGGCCACCCTGCGAATCAGTAACGCTGTCTTTTGGAGTTTTTTTTCGAGTGAATATCATTAGGTTGCGCCAGGCGACTGGTAAGTACTCAGCTCAATTATCACTGAGAGTTTGGCCATTCCGCAAATTTCTACTTGGGATATGTTGCGTGCCGCAAATAAAAGCAGGAAAGCGAGAGTGGGCTTAAAGCCAAAGCGATATGGATTGTGGTCAGCTTGTTTCTGAGGACATAATCATCGGGTGGTTAAAAGAGCGTTTACCGCAGACGATTGTAACTACGGTGCTTTATTGATTGGTTTTCTCGTCTACGATTCCTTCAACGGATTGATTAAGACGCTGCGCGTAAAATCGACATATGTTTGAAATGACCGGGCGGATGAAGAAAATTGTAAAAGCATTGAGTGAGTCTCGTGTTCATGAAGCTTCAGTCGCAATTTTCACCTTGTTTATATCCACCTAAGTAGAGGTAAAGACGACGAGACAGGAGACCTTGTTCAACGTGTCGATTGTATGAAGAAAACGTCGTAAGCTTACGTTATTCATGATCAAAACGGCACCGCTGAATCGTGATTACCAAATGTTGAAGCAGAAGCTTCAACTGCGCCTTAAGTTGTGAAAAGTAATTGCGTTGGTATTGTTGAATGAAAATAAAACAAAAGTTTATAGCATCGTTTTAAAGCTTAATGATTCATGACCGTCATTTTAGCATTAGAACATCGACGCCTGCTTGTTCACAGTAGCACTGATTATTGATGGTTTGTGTTGAAATTTCGCATGCGCACGATCTTCCTAATGATTTGATCCTGGCCTCATGTGATCAAATTCTGAGTTCAAGCAGGATTGACGTTATCAAACCTTGATTGCCCCATATTGCATTGGGCGAGGCCAGCGTCTTTTTACTGGTCTACGTATAGTGCTGGTTGTTCAAGGACTGCCTTATGGTGCTGATTTACCCGTTATCCTGTGTCTACACTTGCGCCTTGTCTTTAGAAGGTTTGCAAAAAAACGTGTTAAAAAGACTGTGTTGCAGCGCTGAGCCCGCATGGGTGAAATTTATCTAGGGGCACCATGTCATAAAGTGAATGTCTTTATAGAGATTGCGCATTAACTTATGCGCGAGTGATTAAAGCCCATCGGTTTTGTACCGAATATACCACACTGTTCAAGTTCGGGTCTGTTGGTGGTATGCAGGAGAATTGACCTCTTTTCTCCAAGCCCCAGAGTACTGTTCTGACAGACTTAAGCGCCTCGCTCAGCATGCTATGCAGAGTTGGCTTATTAACACTTCATAAAGGCGAGACAGTGTCTTCTTATGAATCAATTCCAAAACGTATTTAAGGAGAAATCACCTGGGAAAAACAGGCTCTCGCATAGGGAAACGTTAGTTACTATGCTGTTGGTATCAAATTGTTATTTTTGCCTAATCAAGGGCTGGAACGAATTTCTACCTATTTCAAGTTCTGCTCATTTAATTTCTTCCGGCTCAACTGTTTAATTGCATGGTTATCAGATGGCGTTTATGTCGCCGTTCATGTTGTACCTAGTGCTATTGTTGGTTACTTAGAAAAGAATCGCAACATTATTTTAGCTTATGTGTGTTTTCTTAAAAGACAAAAAAAGCGACGCCAGATAGTGTCTCGGCTTGGTGATTTTGCCTTGCGACCATACCGGCTTGTATGCAGGTTTGTGTTTGACGACTTTATTAGCACTCATGTTACGCTCTGTAGAAGTCATTGCTATACTACATTTTTTGTGTTGCTGTGGCTACTTTCTTGGGGGGGGGAAAAAAAAAAACCCCCCGTTTTGATGCATCGGATAAAACGGAACAGATTTGCTTTAAAGTGCTTTATATGGCGTTTTGCTCAAGCGCTTGCTTTGAATTCCTGAAACGTCTCGTTCTGGTAACGATACGCAGCACGATTTTGGCTTTGCGAGAAAGGCAGCACCGGTTTCTTCCTTATTCATCCCTCTTAGCTAGGGCTGGTGATTAAACTCGTTAGCTGTTTTCATAATGTTGCTGTTGATTGTATTAGTATCTTTAGTCGTTGTGTTATTTTGTCAGCCGCTGATGCTATTTCTGTATTATTTATTTTGAAAAGGCTTCAATACCATTGCTTCTTTTCCTTTTTTTGTTTATAATTATTAGATTGCCCGCTTGCTCATAGTTACATTTAAAGGGTTATCTTGTAGCCTGTAGACTGAAGTGAGCCTTTTGCTCATATGATTATTTTGGTTCAATAAAAAGCCTCTAAATTTTATAACTTTTCTATTTTGACGATGAGTAATTTGTTTTAGCGAAAAACTAATAAGTCATGTTTACCTTAACTCTTTTGCTTTTTTTGATGATGTATATTGGAGAAAATGCTTAATTGCTAATTCTATATGCTTTGCAACTGCAGACTATGTTTTTGGAATTCAGAATCTCGTTTATTGGCTCAGTCTCTAAATCTGCTTTTATTTTTCACTGCGTGAGCCAATTAAATTTGTATCCAATATGATTACCTTTTGTTAAAAACGCACAGAAGGTGTCGCTTATGCCAAAAAGGAAAAAGGAGGCTCCCTACAACCTTCCTATGTAGATTTACATCAGGGCAGTGATCCTAGCGACGATTGTGCGAAAAGGACAGATATTGCCAAAGGCGTTGTCTTAAAATAACGCGTTCAAATATCGTTCTAGGACGCTAGGCAGTTTGGAGAGATGCTTTTCTTGGCTTGTTTGGGTGTTCAGTCTCGCTTGGTTGAACGTGTGTTTGTAGGCATGTGCAAAGATGGATTTATACCGCGCTCTCATCATGAAGTTGCCGACAATCTGTGGCGAAAAATGCCTTGCTCGATTACTTGAATAACAGGCATAGGAACCCCCAGTGTGACATTTGATGTGGTCGTATTTAATCCAAGTGTATCCACACACGGATAAGTCTCAGCGGCCGCCTAATAAAAGAAATGGCTTTTTTTAGGATTTACGTCGGGAAAGATTTAGATGCTGATATCTTTTTGCATCAGCTATGCAACTAGCGTAGCGGAATATCGAGTGGTCGTGAAGCCCCTAAAGGGCGCTCCATTTTTAAATATTCTGAGCCAACGTATCAACTGCGAAGTAAAATCGGAAGATTTGATATTTATGTTTTTAATCACTCGATTCACTTTCAGCCTTTAGTCTTCTTATTAATAATGCTGGTGGCTGTCGCTATTCGTTAGTAGTTGTTGGTGGGTCGATAAGAGTCGAGTTGTTTTCCTTAGCATGACAACTTTCTTTCATTAAAAGCATGCTTTTTTTGGCTGATTATGAACCTGATTTAAAAACTATCAATCGTATCTATCTTGAAAATTGTAGTTGAATTCATAATTCGTCTATACGTTGGTCGATTGTGAGGTGTTCATAGATCACCTTCTGTGTGTAACCCTTACTAAGTTAAACTATCGTATTGTTATAGAGGGGAAGCGTTTCTATACGAAATATGTGCCGCAGTACTTGGTCATGTAAAATGTAAAGAGCCGTGAAAATTGCTCTCAAAAGACGTTAAGTATTTACTATATCTCTTAGCTTCCACATGGTAATTTCAAAAGAGTTAGTAAAAAATATTTATTTATTCACTTTTGTATAACACGGAGTCATATTTTTTAAAAATGGGCCTCGGCTTCACAATAATATTTATGTTGATAAGAGAGGGTATACTTTTCATGAATGATCATCAGGATAGGTTTCGCATTAATATAAGAGTTCTAAAGAAAGAAGCATCTTCTGGTTCCGCTTTTTTTCGTTACGCACGTTTATATTATGCCTTGTTAATGCTTGATATTACCTCTAGACTAATGCAGGGTCTTTGAAAGAGAAGTAGGCGAACGATTTCCTAATATACTTTGCTTTGTTCTAGTAATCTGTTTATGTCGGTCTATGGTTAGCAAGTTAGTTCTGTCCGGTTTTCGACTCCCTAGTCTGATGAAGATGAAGATGATGACCGTGAGCAGGAACAAGGTAAAATGTTTAATCTTCAAAAGGGTTTTTGACTTTTTTAACAATGGAAAATGGCGATACATTTTCATTACCGGTGCATTTACGAAGTCCGTGTCGCCGCTTTCTTGTTGTTAAAGCAGTAGTCCGTTTTTTATGTCATGAATGTGAAAAAGGCAAGCAAAGCTGAAGAGACGTTCTATTATTCCGCGCGTTAATTTTTCACTTATTTTCATTTTAGAGGTCTTGTATGACAACTGTTACACTTTAAAGCGGTAATCCTTTGAAAAACTTTGGTGTACTCTTGCCTGCTGTAGGCTCTGGTGCGCCCCACATACTGAATGTTAACGATTTATCCGTTTGCACTTTAGCAGATTATTCAAGTGCCAAAATTGTGCTGCACAAATCTTTCCTTCAAGTTGTACGCCAACGTGTGCCAACATCGGTTCGAAATTTAATGAATCGGCAGTCGCATTAAAAGCTGTAAACGTATGTGAAACTCGAAACGTCATGGTGTCAAGCGCATTTACCTTTGCTGCCGCCCTGTTTATTTTGCGGCGCGAAGGTATTGATTAATGTTGAAATACAGGGATCTAGCCTCCGGTTCAACGTGTGGTGCGGATTACGTCTCACTTATTTACAAACAGCACTTACTGGTCTTTGTCTCGTGCTGTTGTGTATTGGATGAGAAAGGTTCTGTGATTATACAGATCATATAGCAGGAAAACGGCAAGATGAGCCTAAATACGAAGCGGCTTTGCTTTACCGACGTAACGTCATTAAAAAGGCTCGCCTCTTAACAATTATATAGACGAGCTTTTTTTTGCTTTATACTGTTTCTAAGTCTCTAATATTATTTTCGTTTTACTGGAATGTGGTTAGGTGGTTCGCGACTCCAACGACTTGTGTCTTTAGTATTTAATAGTTGACACCAAGTGCTATAGGTTTCCTTGATCCGCACTACTAGCTTCGCCCATTGGTCCATAAGCGCTATATAACGCATCACCTACCTGTACTTTTTCTTGAGCTGCCCCAACCCATTACCCACATTGAAAATTATTACCTGAACGCGGATTCTGCTGATTCACGTAGTGTAGAGAACCGTTCGCCGTTAATCCACATTGTATATGATATTGTTCAAATTCTTCTGAATCCCAGCGAGCATCTACAAGGTCTTTATTCGATGGCGCAGGAAAACCGGCATACCATAACTCAGCTTGCGTTCCGCTTGCCATTGTGAAGCTTGCTTGAAGATAGTGTGATTGCATGATTAAAGTCCTTATTAATATTTCCTGTTAGCCGCCATACTTTTGTTACGGATTAACCTAGTTCCAAATAAAACGTACCTTCCACCGTATTTGCGTTCTTATTTGCCACCATTGATCAGGTCTTGTCCCTTCTTACTTCCCATGCTTCGAAATTACAGCGTACCTTCGCAATAAGCAGACATTAAAAGCCTGTCTGGCGCATCTGAGTCATTTTCCCAAGGTTTTATCCGAATTCAAAGAAATAGAGGTAAAAGCGTGACCTGCCGCTGCTTCAAAATTGTCACGCCAATGTCGTTGACCAATTCGAATTGAAATGGTGATTTGAACACAATTTTGATGGTTCGCCTTTTATTTGACTATATGAATTTTCTTCAAGCCAAGCAATGATCTTTTCTGTTGGACAGGATATTGTTATATTTCGATGTCAGTTTGCATCCTTATTCAGATCCTTCTTTTTAATCATGTGATAAATTCTGACCCTACTGCATGATAGAGTATAGCCAACGAATCCATAGCCACTCCGCAAATCCACGCAAAGATAATTAGTCCAAATAATCCATTAATTCTTGAGCAAAGATTCTGCAATGACGCCGATCTGCGGACCCATAAGTCATGAGCACTCCAAAACGAACAATTAACCCGCCTATGAATCATTTTTATAACCTACTCTAGGTTTGTCCTAGCTTCATCGACTAATTATGATAGAGTCTTCTCATTGGATACTGTTAACTTTGTCTGTAAAAAATTTTTGGAGTATGCGAGTTGTAATTTCAAGAGAGCTTATTGGCTTTGTCGCGCATCGACGCATTCGTTAATCTGGTGAATGTGCATTTGATTGAACAATAGCTCCCACACCTGGTTGCCCATTTGTGCAATGAATCGCCATCAGAAAGGGTTAAACCACCAGAAGTGGATAAATTCAGGGTGAATATTTGACCTTCGCTTGAACCGCGTCAACCATGCATCAACAGAGACTCTCCTGTCGAGTTAGAAAAGGCAATCCGTTGTATAGTTCCATTCAGATATTCGTAGCCTAGTCATGCCTGTCATAGGAATGTCTATAACGCGGACTTTAAGTGCATCGAATCGAGTTCCGAAGAAAAGCCGAAAATAAAAAACTGAGCATTGAGTTTGCCAGGAACAAACATTATCGCTTCCCGTTCCCGCTTGTATATCTTGATATTTGGCAAGCTGGTTGGTGGGAAAAAATCGTTACCGGTCATCCAATGCGCGTCGCGCGCCATCTCATCAAGTGCGGGCCTGCTAGGTTTGAATCGGGTTTTTGCGCTAATGATGTGATTAGCAACGTGGCCTTTGCTTCCCGTGCACGGTTAAAGTATTACCACTAAATTGAACCACGTCGACCATTTCCATTAATGTCGCCAAGCGTTTTTAGTCTTGACGGTTCACCTTACAATACACCAATCGATTCTTTCATTGCGTTGCCATAAGGCGCATCCACGACACGTGTTGTACCATCGACAAATGGACCTTCTCATCACTGGTGATCAAGAAAGATATTTGGCCTATTGACAGCGGCTCTCCAATTAAAGCTTTCACTGCCTGTAAACCATCGCCAAGACTACCTTTCATGTCACCGCGCGCCGCGTCCGTAGAGCCATGCCGCATAAGATTGGCAGGAGAAAAAGGGGAACTTTCCATTCAGCCTCTGACCTGTCGGCACAACGTCAGTTTCCGGCAAAGCAAAGTTTGGGCCGGTAGTGCCGCTTTGCATAAAATTTTTTACTTCTCCAAAAATGGCCATGTATTCAATGTTAAACCCCACGTTTTTATTCGTTCGATCATGAGTCTTGCAGGCCTGCGTCTTCTGGGTTAAGAAGGGCGAGAAATAGATCTACGCAGTTTTAGTGTAGTGACAATCAGACATTCCTTTACCTTTGTTTAGTTTCGCGACCTTATAATAATTCTGTACTATAACAGATATTCTTGACAAATGGGTTATAAATTAGGTTTGTGTATTTCTTAGTTTGAGTTCTCTAGTTGACCTTTTTCAGCAGCCAGTTATTTCAGAATCGTTCGTCCGGTGATCCGTCTGATAATCCATCTTCTGGTTATACGCCATCGGTACGCCTATGTCGCAGAGAAAAGCAACCCCTCGTATCTATACTCCAGTCTTACGCTAAACGTACCTTTGGTGTATTCATCAATACTGAAGCCTAAAATAATCGAATCATCGATTTTAATAGGGGGCGTTTTAATAATAGAAGATTGAGAAACCATGATGTGACGCGTTTTCATTGTTCCATGGTGTTTTTCGTTTCTTCCTCAGATTTTTTCGCCAAGTAGTTCCGGTTTTAATTGATTATATATTTCCCCAGCGAGCTTGTCTACCCACGCTTTTTGCAGTAGCTTCATCTAAGGCCTTCTTTCTTTATAGTCATGAAAGGTGTAGCAATTTGTTTGCACTAACCAGCGAAAAGGCTTTTTCATGGATCGCAACTTTTGATGCAAATATTTCAAAGTCATTTTTTGTTCCCAATGCCGCCATTTAAAGTTTCCTCAAAAATGGCGCTTCTTTTTTTAGTGTTTTTATTTTAGTCTCCGAAAGCGTGAGCACTTCGTTTAGTGCGTGGCTGTCTTAGTTTTGCATCAATCGCACCAGTTTCTGAGTGCGACCGAAATAAAAATCCGCATTGCCGATAATCGCGTGCTTTACAGTAGGAAACGCACTGATTGGTTTTTCATCCCAGAATGTCCACTTTAGAGCCAACTTGTGATATTACAAACCAGTTTCTTACAGATACAACTATCACCAAGACCACATGCAATGCCTGCATTGGCATCCAATCACAGCATTTTTTCGCCAACCCAATACAATTTGCCACCGCCAGACAGTTGCCCTTGTGGATGCAACCGCCACCTAGATCAAGACCATTTACCACGACAACGCCCAGCAGAAAATACGACCTTCCAACCATGCTAGACAAGTAGCGACCAGCACTTGAAGTTAACAAAAACCTTCATGCATAACGTTGTTGCCTTCCGGCTAGGTGGCGCCTAACGGAACACGATGCAGCGATTCCACCACACGGGATGCATAGGGAAACAATTGAAGTTCAGCATTTTAAGGAACTATCAACGCTAAACACTTCCAAATAGGCGGCCTTCCATGCAGTGCGCTTAGATGACTATCTGCTACTCTCGTACATCGATTAGGCCTGCGTTTGTCCATGCGGTATTGGATCAGTAGGCCCAACATACCATCTAATAGTGTAATTGTGCTTTGACTAAGCAGTGCGAAAATTAATTAAGTTTTAGGTACAGCTTCTGACTGAGGGTTACTTGGTGGCTTCATGCAGCGGTCTTAATACCGCACAAAATAATGGCTTCTGAGTAGACGCTTTTAAGGAAGCTAACTCTGCCTAGTTCTATTTCCCGCTTTTAAAAAGTTTCATGTGAAGCGGTTTAGATCCCTTCTTCCAGTACAAAGTGTCGCGTTTCCACCTCATTAATGTGCTTTCCTAAAAGTGCCCCAGCGTACTGTTTTCTGGCATCAGGCTTGTACCATGAATAAAAAACTTCTAGCCAATTGCCTTCTTTGTTTTGTGTGCCGATACCAGACCGAACGTCGAAATATCTGTTGGCTCATGTTGGTTCTTCCCTCACACTTATCATCTTTATAAACAGATTGCTTATGGCGTTATCTGCGACGAAAGGAAGTCTTTAATTCTTTTTGCTGCCCTCAACGCATTCAGATTCTTCGGCCTACTAACCCATTCACGATGTGGCGGTCGCCAGGGTTTCTATACCATCCACTTCATCGACCATAAATAGCTTCCGGGTTAGACGACAACGGACTCTCTTGAATACAAGTAAAGTGCAAAAAATCTCGTCTTTCATGTCAGCTCAGCCATAAGTTAAAAGCCTGCTCAGTTTAGAGACGGACATAATAGGCGATAATATATCTAAAACCACAGAATCAAACTTACGGGTGTATATCTCGCGAATTTTTAATTACATGTTCTTCATCATTCCAAGCGGCACAGACGCGTCTTGGTTGGTGCAAATTGCATGCGCATCCTGTAGTTCTATAAAGTTAAAAAGGGTTCCTAATATAGCATGCCGTCCGCCAGCCACAAAACCATTAGCGTAGGCCCGTAGATGGGCGTTTTGAAAGAGAGCTGGAAAAATCAAACGAGATTTATATCTGTGATTCCTAATATTGGACTATCTTACAAACAGTTTCCTAGAGGAGCTGATCTACTCGAAGAAGTATATTTCGAATACTTCAACGAACGACGATGTAATAGTTGAAGGTATTTGCTTTCCCCAGGATAAACGTATTCGTATCAATGTGTAATCGTGCCACTGGGTTTGGAGGAGCCAGACGAACAACACTTCGCAACCTGCCAGTAGACTATCGTCAACGAGCTGGTAATCAACCTTGTAGTTCGTTTCGGCGCCACCAAGGTAGAAAATGAATTCTGCTCCAGCTAGGAATGCCAGCACCTTCATAAATTTGGTAAAAAAGATTTGGTACGACAACAAGCGAGTTCTTGTTTTTCACCAACCACGTGTTTGAGTGATGGCGTATAAAGCGCTCTCCCGAGTCCCAGTTACTGAGCCAAATCTGTCTGGACAAAACGTAAAGCCGAAATCCCGCGTGCTATCTGGATCGAGTTATCAAGTTAAAGCGAGAACAATTGCGTATTGTCCATTCCTTCATAGCATTCCTTAAACGTAACTCCGCCCTTGGTGCTTGGTATTTGCTAACACCACTTAAGCTTTGGCAAAGCGTATCGACATAACTTGCTAGGTTTGCTTCTGTTGGGCTCAAGCCAATGCGATAATATCTTATAAACTATTCAGGTAGAAAGTTTGCATGCAGACCCTTCTGAGAAGCTCATGCAAGCCTTTAAGGATGAAGGAATATCGGCACAAAGAGTGCTAAAAAGAGTGAGGTTCAGTTTTAGATCCATCGCTGAGAAAACGGTCTATTTCTCTTTTAAAAGAGTGCAAAATTCTACTCATGTTTCTGATTCAGTAAATAGCTCGCCATTTTCTTCTGTATAATAAAAAGCATACTTCTACGCGTGTTCACCAGCGTGTCGCGGAAAATTAAATATCATTATGACAAGCATGAAGTGTCTTTGTTCATGAAAAACATGTACCTACTTAGGCCAGAACCCAGTCTATCTGCCGGATTAATTTCTAGTGCAGACGCACTCTTCTTCGGTTAGAGCGTAGCAGAGGATGACAAAAATGTGCAGGTCGCCGGAGAGTGAATATTTTCAAAATCTTGGGTGGCGCTGTACGACGCTTCATACATGCATTTGGTGTTTCAAGTGTATCGCATCATGTCTTTTACAGAATAAGAGTATCGCGCTCATTATAGAACATAATATAGAATTAGAGAAGTCATGATCATTAACTTGTCCAAACAACAAGAAGCTTAACTAAAGGAAGTTGTCTGTCGCGTGTTGCTTATTTTAGACGCCATCCAGACAATCACAGGTAAAGGACCAACAGACTCAAAGTGCATGGCGAGAACATCAGATTTCCCATAGCCTTCCCACTGTCAGTAACGGCAAAAAGGTGTTTGCTGATGGGCATGTAGCATGAATATTTGCTGCGCCAGAAAAATTGCGTCCACCTAAGGTGCTAATTTGCATTAGAAGGACCTTTTCACTTGAGGCGAATGAAAACGAAAATAAATAGAGCTTCTGAATAATACAGATATTTTCGTCACCATTTAGCGAAACAAAAACTCGTCTTCAATCGAGTCCACAAATTTTTTCTTCTTCATAAATATCACCCATTATCGTTCGATAATAATTTCAGTGCGCCGTCTGTCATATGTTCGTCGACACACGAATGATTCAATATCGGCAAAACGATGAGCGAGAGTATATCTGATGAAGCCTTCTGACTGCAGTGCACGCTTTGAGTTTCCTAAATATAGCTGACGCAATACGCGATGCTGCCACTGTTCCACATGGTCGGATGCGCCATAATAACAGCCACGGTGAAGAAATAAAATAGATAGTCTAAAGTGCTCTGAGGGTCGTCGACGTAGCTGGCCGGAATTCCCAAATACTCCGATCTCGAAAATGTCTTTTGCGCTGTGCTGGACACCAGACATGTATAGAGTGGTTCTTACCAGCCAAACAACATAGTCAAAGTCTTCTCGTGATATCCGTGACAGGAACAAGAAGCTTGGCGACATCGCTGCAAAC
>Ga0163217_1033643_pt1 | contig 12517 bp, 8 predicted proteins | sample SynspAceP_FD_185933 | JGI IMG/M metagenome (GOLD analysis project Ga0163217, IMG submission 185933) | Saline lake microbial communities from Ace Lake in Antarctica - Synechococcus sp. Ace-P (PacBio error correction) | ecosystem: Environmental > Aquatic > Non-marine Saline and Alkaline > Saline ... | reverse complement strand
TACCCAAACCCAGATTAAATTTATTACCGGGCAAGCGCTTAAGCTATTATTGATAGCGCAGAGCTGGTGGCTTAGCCAAGAATCTTATAAGATTGTACTACTAACGCAAGGTAATGGCGCTAACCTATAGCGTTTAAGAGAAAAGGCCTAATTTAAGGAGAACCCTAAAGTTACATGATCATTCCGTAATTCGGGTAGTAAAAAAGATGCCATACTTCAAAAAGGAAAAACGTTTACTGTTCGCGAGATTGTAGCTAGAATCTACGGCCCTACTGACATTCTACACTTACTATTGTTCTCTGCCTACTAAACCAAGGTCAGATTAAAAAGCGGAAAGGCGGAAAAATTTACTAAAGAATAAGAACAATTGCAAGGATAGAAGAAAATTAATTGAACTAATTACTCAGTACACCCTAAAAAAATACATCGTATCTCAGCGGGCTTCAACATAAAAGTAGTAATAAACACATTCAATTCATGAATTTACTGAAACCGCATTTTTCAACCCGCATCGATTAGATCGTAAAGTGAAAAAACGATTCATCGTGTACCTTTTGCGATGCCGGCCCCTATTACACTGGCATCTACTTTACTCTTCTTTTCCTTCACTGTTGAATTAGCTGATTGGGCTTTTTTTTGTACTGTGTTCTACCTATTCGCTAGTTTCCATTGTTAGCAGATCGCACCAAACAATAATCCATTCTTCCAATTTTCTATATTTTCCCAAGGTTTAAGTCTCAACATTCTTGCAACTCTTGTCATAGCAGAATTTATACGAATTCAATTCTTTTTTTAGCGTGCCTACTAATTCATTTAGTGGCAACCATTTATTGTTCGCGCATCTAGTATTTGCAAAGTTAGGGTTATTGCTAGATTACGTATTTAACGCTGTTTAGTTTATAACGATTCACGGGCAAATCTCAAAAAAACAAACACCCTTGATCTACGGGGCCGGTTTAGGCAGGAAAACAGGTAGTACAGCTTATCGCCATAGTTCACATAGAAAAATTAGTGCGGGCTCATAGACGATAATAAAGAACATACATAACCAGATTTATAGGATCTATAAAAAGTCTATAGGAAGAGCCTTTCTTCCTAAGCTAATTAGAGAACCACAGAGTCAGGGAAATCATTTGTTTGTATTGCCAAGTTTGAATGGCCGAAACAGACACAAAACTGCTTAATTGGCTCCAGAAATTCCGTGTTGAAATATCTATCGTGCCAGATATGGAACATATTATGGATTGGTGAGATTTAAGTTAATGACATCAAAGAGGTTAAAATTGTAAGACCTACTCAGTAGGAAGGCTGGTTAACTCCTAGTGATCATTTCTTAAAAAAACGTTGCACAGCGTTGGAAAAATGCTAATGATTCACTGGTGCTGGCGGCTCTATTGGTTCTGAGAATATGCCGCACAGGTACTCTCACAGAACCGAAAGTCTTGGTCTTATATAGAGCGTCAGAATATAATCTGTATGTAATTGAAAGAGAGCTCTTCTTCTTAAGGAGAGCATAACTATGTGACTAAAGATCTACCTATTCTTGGCGATGTAAAAGACAAAGATTTAGTGGAAAAAAACTTTAGAATTCGTTATTACCGTTAAATACCATTTATCATGCAGCTGCGTATAAGCACGTTACCTCTAGTTGAAAAGCTAATGGCTAAAAGCAGGTTATTTTAAACATGGATTAGGTACCCAAACCGTTAGCCGAATGTGCCGGAAACTTCTGTGTTCGCTATCTTTGTACTCATTTTCAACAGATAAAGCGGTGCGTCCTACCAATGGTTATGGGATGCAAACCAAAACGCTTGGCAGAGCAGTCTGTTTCAAGGCACTTCAAGACTTATATCCAAAACAACCTATTCTATGGTACGCGTTGGGAATGCTTCTTGGCTCATCAGGCTCTTTATCCCCCCTTTCAGAAAGCAAATAGCCCTAGCGGACCGCGTTACCGTTACGATTCCGAGAATGATACGCTACTTTATGACTATTTCTGAAGCTGCACCCTTTGGTTATCCAGGGCGGGTGCTATGGCAAGCGGCGGAGAAGTTTTTGTTTTTTAGATATGGGAAAGCCTATTAAAATTGTTGAAGTTAGCTAAAAGAAATGCATTCATTTGAGGGACTTAAAGTAGGTGTAATAAAGGATGGTTGAAACGGCGATATCAAGATCGAGTATGTGGGCCTACTTCCCGGAGGAAAAACTTTACGAAGAACGCTTATTTCAGAATTAGAAGAGCCTCTTGATCATTCCAAGAATAAGGAAAAAGACAAATGAAAGTTATCCAAAGGGCTAGATAAGCTAGAATTATGGTAGAATTATGGAGTGATTTACTAGCAGATGACAGAGTAAGTGAATCAAGGAAAGCTTTGTAAGGACTGTTGAGGCTATTGTCCCACATAAAGAAAAGCGTTGAGTTAGGGTTGGAGTTTTTTTAGTGGAACCAGTTGGACCAGTGAACCAGTGAACCAGTGATCCAGTGAAAACAGTTTGAACCAGTGAATTCCAGTGAAAAGTGAAATGCTAGCACTAGCACCAAAACGTCCACCCCGGACAAGGAGTGCAAGCGGACTAGATCCGGGGTCCAGTAACCCAATGAAACAGTGATCCAGTGGAAAAGCATGACGCTAGCCTAAAACGTCACCCGGACAAGGAGTGCAGCGACTAGATCCGGGGTCCAGTGACCATATTGGAACAGTGATTCCAGTCTGGAAAAGCATGACGCTAGCCTAAAACGTCTTTTGCGGCGAATCCACTGTTCAGGAAAGACGCTTTATAAAATCATCATCAGTATTTAGAATTCAACATAATTGACCATTGTGAATTGAAGCCAATTGTCAATTACCCACACTCACCGTTATTTCACTACCCTCATTCTTACTATTCGACGCTGAAATTAACTTTTTGCATTAAGCGTCCCTAAAATACCTTTAAAATTGTTTCCACCCTAGCATCTGTAAGCATGATTTTCAAGTTTGGAAATTTGTGCGGTTTTGAAACCCAACTAAATCGCCTAATTGTGCTTGGGTCAGTTTTTCTTTCTTGCGTGCATTTTTCAGCGCCCAAACCAATAACGGTTCTAAGCCGTTTTAATTTCATTCTCAAATTGATCTCTCTTAGGTGTTCCTAACCTTCCAATATGTTATCTGTAACTTCATCTAAAACTATAGGTTTTGCATTGCTTGCTGTTCATAGTCTTCAACTTTTTTGGTTAAAGTAACTCGTTCATCATTCTTCTGGTTTTCGTTTTAATTATCACTCTTCGAAAAATCTTTTTGTGATTTCTTTCAATTTCCATGTGTTGAAACAAACCAAACGGTTTCTTTTTTTATCAGTTTTATCCAAAAAAGGCAAAAAGCCGATATTTAAATTTTTATTATGAAGAGTCCTAAAATCCCAAACATTGGTTGGTTTAGCTTCTTAAATAGTTTGAATCGTTGACAATTTGCGATTACGAATAAGTATAAATTGATTTTCTCAGCGAAGCTTTCTCATCAAGTCTATTAAGAAATTCATGCCCTTCTTTCAAGGAATACACTTCAAATTTTTGGCTTTCATTTGTAATCATGTTAATTAAAAGTTTCTTATTAAGGAAAAAATGTATTTAAAGAAATAGGTTCAATTATCTGCTGTCCATTTGTAAATCATATATACCGTAATGGATTTATCTGGTTCTTGCCACGGCGAATCGTTGTTCAGGAAGACGTTTATGACCAATCTGCAATCATTACTTAGAATCTACAAAATTGCACCATTGTTGAATCGAATTAATTGTGAATTATCCGTCTTTTCCGCTCACAAAGATTTCAGCTCATCTAGCCATTTCAAGTGATTTGCGTATACAACTCTTTTTTATGCCTAAAAGCCAATTGCTAGGTTTAGGAGTGTAAAATAAAACTTGCTCTATCATCTTTAATCGTACTATATTTTTTTCATGCACTGCTCAAAACCAAAGAAACTTAAAGTCACTTAATTGATATTAGTTAGTTGTTGTTCGCAAACCAGCTATTGGACGTGGAAATTGCCATTGCTCGCTCACCAAAGACTTAGTTTTCGTATTAGATTGCCTTACTTCTACCAAAATATCTAGCGGCTTCTGCCATAGTAATATATTCTTGCTGCTCTATATGATGCAACCATATAACCAGCCCGCTCTACATCTGCAATAGCTGATTTCAAGGCCTCTTTCAATGAGGGTGGCTTCACGATCAAAATCTAGATATAACCGTACCATTCTTTGTGAAGCAATAAGGGCCGTCATCACCAAACCTGATTCAAAAAAGAGTTTCTTCAACTTCTTCATTTAATCCTCGGTTAAAGCATTCAAGTACAAGTGTAAATGTAAAAAACAGTCATTATATTTTTATCATTAATCATATTCATTTATAGTACTTCATTTCTTGTGTGGGACATAGTTTCAAAACGCCTAAGTATTTGCTTTGCCATGTTTTCAGGTACACTAGGTGTTGACCATACCGAAAGTCTGGCTGTATGAAATTTTCAATTGAGTTGATTTTCAATTTTGAACAATTAATCCGCTTTCCGCTGGGTCCCTATCCCACTCATACAGCATTATACATTTATTCCAAATGTGGATGCGATACTTTTGCATCCACTTGACCCCGTTTCCAAACATAACTTTACAAGGATGGTCGTCTTTAGTCAACACATGAGTTGGTAAGGACTTTATTTTATCACTATACAAAGAACTGAAAAAAATTGTCTGGATATACAATATAACATAACTAGCTACACCATTCGGACTACTATCCATCATTTAGACTCTACAAAAATTTGACCATTTTGAATTAAGCGATTTAGTTAATTAAAATTATGATTCACTAAACAAACGATTGGAACCAAACAGACCTTGGTATTGGAATTTATTTTGCGTTTAGAAAAAGGGGCGATGAATTGCGTTAAGAAAAAAAATTAACTGTTTGACGACGACTTGTCGGAGGAGTTTATTTTTTTTAGCATTCATGGGACACTTTTTAGGCAGAAATAATTCACAACCTGATTTTTTCGCCTAACTTTTTTATGTCAAGAAAAAAGTAGGATGATTAACTATAAAGCTATGGGCTGGATAAGCAATTGAGCACTTCTCAATCGAATTGACTGAACTCTCCGCCGCGGGCGGGATCACTGGGCAATGACAAGTCAAAATCTCCGTGTCTACCGCAGATTCAACGCACGGTAAAGACGTTCTAGCAAGGGTTTTTCTTGGTTATTTAGCAATCCAAAAGATTCCTGAATCACACTCTTTCACTAAAAAACTACATCATCTACGCAAACATCCCTTTAATAGATCAATAAACCAAAGGTTTGATCTTCCTCTGACATATTGGAAAGCGGAAGGCAAACACAAACCATTGCGAATAATAATTCTGATACTCCCATTGTAGTTATACTAGCTCATTTTGAAAAACAGTTGCATGTGCATTTGGTTTCCATAAAGGCGGAGACTCTATATCAGCGTTTCAAGCTTTAAAGCGAATTGCTTCTCTATCAAGACCTTGTTACTATTACTTGGATTTACCAAAAGTGCGCTGAGCCATCTATTGGGAAAAATGTTTCGCTAGGTTCATCTAAAAAAGTGAAAGCCTCTATATGTTTCTAACTCTCTTTCATACCGCTTATAAATTGCTCCGACGTTGTGCCACTCGTTCATCTAGAACTATCATTTGACCTCTACAAATTCCTGCAGAGGATATTAGGATAACGTTTAATATAACCTATTTTTCAGAGTGCTTCGTAATGGGTGCATTTGTCTCTTGCCCTGAGTAGCTAAAGAAACGGGCTTTTTCTATGACTTGGGCGTATTTTCAAGAAGTGGCACCCCACCGGATGTTTGGTGGATAATCTTATTCCAATTTGAATATTAAGTACACCTAAAGATCACCAAAATTCCCACAGTTTTTCCCTTTATATGTTGAACCAAGGCTTCCGCAAGCATCTTCAATTATTGGGATCTCATATTTTCAGAGAGATAGCTTCAATTTGTTGTATTTTGCAGGCATTTCCATTACAGATGTTACAGAATCATCGCTTTTGGCTTAATATTTTTTGCCAAATCTACAATAGCTTTTTCAAGCAATTACTGATCCATAATTCCAAGTTTCCATTTCAGGAATCTTGAATTACATGGCTTTCCGCTCCTAAGTATTTTATAGGGTTTGCAGATTCACAAAAGGTGAAATGATTTGGCATAGCACATAATCACCTTGAGTAACACCAACTAAAGTAACCCCAAATGAATAGCAGCTGTACCTGATGGTTAAACGCAAGCTGCATTGCTTTCCTGTTGGGTATAAAACTAACTAAATCATTTTCAAAGCCATCACCATTGGGCCCCTAACGGAGCAACAATTGGTTTCAAAGGCAGGTAGTTACAAATTTTATTTCTTCTCCACCCATGTGAGGGACAGGAATAACCAGATTTTTTTAGACATCCTTAACAACTCTTATTTAGTATTTGAATAATAAGTGTTGTACCAAATGGGTGTTGTTCAACAATAGTAGGATATTGCATGTCCCATTAAGTTTTTTCTCTAGTACTAGATTTAGCGTGCTTTCTTCACCTGAATTAATCCAATAGAAAGCTCTATCTGCTTCTTTAAAGCCAGAATTAGAGTAAGGCTAAACTCTTCTTCTAACGATCACGAAATCTTACTTCCTGGACATTATGACCGCCTTTTGCAAACTCTATTGGCTACACGCTGGATATTGATTTCTACACCATCTGTCGCAACAATAAGTATAAATATAGTGATATAACGTTTTTAGGGATTTAACAATAAGTTTAAGAAAAATTGGACTTTACTTGGTTGGGACATAACCGTTTTCAAAACTTGAAATCAACTCCTTTGATTCATCTTAAGCAGGAAACGGTAAAAATCAGCAATAAGTGGCAACTAGTATAAGGCTTGTTAACCTGATTTTTTGGCAGAATATAATAAATCGTCTTGGATAGTGATTTTGAGGAGGTCCTAGTTCATTCTTTGGGCATTCTACTATTCAAATCTGCTAACTCTTGAAATCATTTTTTCTCCAAGTAGACTGAGTAATGGCCTTTGAGATATATTTCACGCAAACTATTTGGTTTACTTTTCAATAGTTGTTGCTGTATTATATCTGCATTGACAAGTGGGCCAAGAGGAATATTATTGCCTACGTAAGATTGATCAAACAAAATGCTTTTGCAGAACCGTTTGAACCAGCAAACATACGCATTCGGTTTTTTGGCATCAATGGAATTTTAAAAAATTGGTTCATTGGGCTTAGGTGAATCCAACTACCGAAGAAGCAAATTTTTCTAATTGTAAAAGTGCTTCCATCTGCTTTTTCTCGTACAATTTTTACCATCGTGTAAAATACCATGTCGAGCCAAGCCTCTTATTCTCAAGAATATGCTCTTCGATGAGAGGCATCTTCATGCCACCTTTTAATCTCTTCGCATTATTTATCATGATAGTAGTCATAAAGCACACTATTATATTTTTTATTAGATATACATTTAATCAAAATTTTAATGCTTACCACAATAGCGTTAAACTACTCATAAAGAGATTGCAGGATGGCCAAACCCAAGTTTGCATGCGGAAGGAATGGTTCTTTACTACAACGAACCGGCACCAAGAATAGACCAATCACAATATGGATTACCCTGGTATTATTGCAAGAACCCTATACAATAATGAGCCTTCGACCTACTTTTATACCACCAGCCATTTACTTACATTTGTGCAATTATGAGCGAAATCACAATAATACAATCGTTGATTTCAACACATGCGCCTGTGTTAACTATGCAATGATTACCCAACCTCTTACACCTTGATTGAAGAATAACCAACCAGCCATAAACTAGCTCCTATTCCTATTTTCACATCACTTGCAATAATTGCCGAAGGATGTATATTAGTAAAATCCATTCAGATTGATATCAGTCGGTTGTGATATATTTGCGTATTCTTATTTATTACCAACTGCTATTAATGCGATTGCCCTTCTATTGATGAATCTATAACACCAATCCACGTTAAACACAAAATGTAGTGCCCCAGTTTTACTCACATCATCATCAAAAACGCGATGTTTATTGACATTTCCAGATTGTAAGCTACATCCAATATACCTTTGCATGGCCACCAATGCCTAAACAGATTCACAACTTGCCTCCTTTAAATGGTTGCACAGTTGCTTCCCCTTCTGCTGAAATTCCTTCACGTTTTAAATTACTTTATAGATTGTTTAAGAAAAGGATTTTTATATCAAGTAAAAAGATTGATTGTCTACATACCATTATATCAATTTAAATTTTCTTCCCATGCAATTGCATTACGTCCATTACCTGTGCCCAAACCAGTTTATGCCTGGCTTACTTCATGGCGTTGTTTTGAAAAAATCATTGGATATGGCAAATACTGGCATTAAAAGTGGACGCGGCCAAACCAAACTCATATCTCCTTTCAGCACGTTGAACAAGGAAGGTTAGCTCATCTAACTTGTTTTCTTTAAAAAGGGAACCAAAACGGAGTTAACCGCGTCTTTATCAGACAGTAAATTTCCTGATTCGTCCTTTTTCCACCTGCGTCATCGTTCGGAATTGTAAAAAATAAAAGGTTCACTGTTTTTAACGGGCCGTTTTTTGTTTAAAGAGGATGGCGAGTTATGCATTGTTTAGTTTGACGAGAATAGCGAGTAAACATAAAATTCGGCTCAAACGAGAAAGAGACCAAAGGGTACTACAGCTTAGAAATCAAAAAGAGTTTTATAATAGTTTATACATACCAAATTCTAAGCCATTCTCTCTGGTTTCACGTCGTTATTAATTTTTTCTAAAAAATTTTACAAATTTATAGCCTAATTTCATCTCTTGAAAACTCTCTTCAGCCAAGCTTCTTGCATTTGCCCCATAAGTTGTACGAAGCACAAATTATCAGCTAGTTTAATTAATGCATGGCCGCAAAAAGCCTCGGCACATTTGGAAGTACAACAACCCACCCACAAATCATTTTCTTCAAATCATGTCAGCCAAACCAACCAGGATAAGTTGTGAAGAACTGGCAACCAGGATGAAATATAATTTCGAAAAATTTTATAGTTGATGATCCCGTAATAAAAAAGCAGGTATGTTAGCAATTATCATCATGCCAATATCAGCATTTGAAACAATTTGATTCAGCTTTGACTTTGGCATAGAAGCAAAAAACCTACAATTAGTGAGCTTTTCTTCATTTGGCACTGCCAACCAACTCAGCTTCCAATTTACCAATCTCCAATAAAAAAAACTAAGATGATATCATCTCTCATTTGTATATCTATTCAAAACTTGGGCTGCGTACTAGCACTGCATCTAGTCATTGGCAATACCGTGCGCCGCCAGTAAATATTTGCACGTATCTGTAGCGTTTAAATATCGTCCTAATTGAAGTTTACTCCTGTCACCAGGGCTTTAAACATTTTCAAATTCACATCCATTAGTTCAGTGCGATTTCCTTATCTTTTTGAGATCTTTTGCTATTACCCTTCACGTATAACCCGTGGACAAATCCAATTACATGGCATCTGCTTTACGGTAACTTGTTTTTTTTCTAAAATACCCAATACCCCACAGAAGACGGCATTTTTCATGCCCAATGCTTTTGGAAGGTTCTGGCCACAAATCACGCACCTCAAAATACCCAAAATTTCTTCTTTTTTACCCATCCATTTCCCATAAATTACCCGGAATTCCCAGCAGTTAATGCTGTGTTGTAGCAAAAGAATATCATAACTCTTCTCTTAAAGCAAATTTGATTCCTTTAAAGCGAATTTAGAAATGTCATGTCCGTTTTGCTATACCATCAAGTTAGAGTAGGCAGTACCAATCTGAATAACTTCAATACATCCACTTAACCTCTTATTTATATTATTTTGGAAGACTGGTGCCAAATTATATTTATCAATTTCACCAGCCGACAAACAATAGTTACCTGATGCCCTCTTTCAATTTAGTTTTTTTGCGAATTCATAGGAACGTTGTGCATACGCCACGAAGGTCGGGTGTAGTAAAATATTGATGATTAATAGAGTTACTTTCATTTTATCCGACCTTTCGTGGTTAGCTATAAGTTTTATTTCTCTTAAAGCAATACGTATTATTTGTTTAATGATTAACAAAACTCCACTATTCTTTCCGCTGTATTCCCATCCCACATCGCGGATATCCCCACCTTGTTGCCAATTAACCTGCAAATAATCTTCTCCATGGCTTGGTGCAATGGCTTTTGGGTCGGTTCCCAATAATTCATTAGTCCCCAGCGTAATTGTTTCCCGGTTTCGTTCATGTATTGTTCTCTCCCAATGTCATACAAGCGTACATTTATTATGGGAAGCTTCCTCGTAATACCACCAGAATCTGTAACTACAGCTTTGGCCTTTTTCTACTAGATAATTAAAAACTCAAAATAACTTAATGGATCAATCATGATTTCCCATGATTGAACCATTAAGTTAATTTCGTAAACTCCAACTTCATCAGATTCCGGTAAAAATACTGGTGAATTAATAAAATCTTTCATTATTCTAAAATTTATTGTGGGTGAACAAAAGTCCCGGTTTTTTTTCGTTTTGAAATTAAATGTTAAGAGAGGATGCTTTTCTTTATTTTTATAGAAAATAAGTTGAATGAAAGGTCCACGGCTCTCAATGCGTTCGAATCCTATTCTCCTTCAGGCGTTCCTACAATCTATGACTGCATTAGTTCTTTCCAGTTATCCAATAAATGAAAGTGAAGCTTTATCTTGACCCTGATTTTTTCTGAAAGTATAAGGATCCTTTAAATCTTTAAAGCTCATCTCCTGCTTACAAAAGAATTAAGTTTTCCGTTGGTGAGCATTTCCATTAATAATCGTGATAAACAACCTTTTCAAGAAAGTGAGTTAGGAAGGTCATTAATTCTTATTTCCTCCCTCTAACTTAACCCAAGCTCCAATTAGAATCGACTAATTCTCGGCATGGGCTCATTATTCCAAACTGTATTTAGTATTATGTGCCCTTATGTGTGCGAAAATAGTGATTAATCAGAGTTTATAGGAGTAACTTTCAGTATCCATTAATATGTTATTTCCCCCTTTATACCAAACATCATATGGAGTACATCATTAGCAGGTCGAAAAAAATTATTTTGCGTTAGCCTTCACTCTTATAATAAAGATCTTTATAAATTAATTGAAAACAAAATTCTTTGTCTAAGGCATGATTTGAAAGAGTAAGCTCGAGTGGATTTAAGGGTTTCTTAAAACCTTTATCTTTGTTCGCCAAAAACAAAGGCTCATTAACTGACGAGTCATTCCAAATATTTTTTCATCTTTTAGCAAACGCATAGAATAGCTGTAACGAAGGGACGGAAAGTCCTCTATTAGGAAACAATTATGTAAGGCTCTCAAACATCGCTCCGTCATGTTGCTTCCTATATTGGCACTTCCCCTTTCATAATTACTTGAGGCATCTGTAAAAAGCCAGCGGCCCTAATTTATCCAATTAGAAAGGAGCAAAGAATTTAATCCAGGTTCTTTAAAGATATATACCATACCAATTACAAAAAGAAGGTTATTTCAATTACCACTCGATGGTAGTAGTTGATTTTGAGCGAAGGTGGCCACCTTTTAAGTATAAGCTTTTTCTATTCTATCTATTAAAATTGCTTCCACCTTTTTTTCTATTAATGTGCAAGCTTTGCTGTTTATCCTTTAAATAAATACTATTTTTTTCTTGATTAATAACCATTACGCGCCAATATATAAAACTAGCTGCTTCGGGAAAGTACCATGATTGTTATCCTGAGCCAGAGCATAATTGATTATTATTTATTTAATTCCGCTCTTAAAAATGAATATAGATAAATTTTCAACAGAAAAACTGGAGGACATTTTCCAAAGTATACTGTCTAAGACTACAGAAGTATTGAAAAGCTTCATTAAAACGGATTGGAAGCCTCTTGCCCGCAATTCGCCAATTCCACACCAGATATTAGGAGGATTACTTTTAGGGACCCAAATCATTTCCAGTTAGTTTAAACCGAAAATCTAAAGTATTTTTCATTCCTGCGAAACCACAATAAGCTCTTGCTAAAAGTCTGAGGCCAAAATCCAATCTGTTTGGGGAAAGCTCCCATTTATATTTTTTAATATCAACCTGTATTCAGAAGTCGAACCTCTCCAATTCTTAAGTCAATGCTTTTGATTGTTTTTTAAGCACTTTTATTTTGGGAAAAATGGAATCAAATATCCAGTTTCGGCACAATATCGCATTTTTCAAAATTTTGTGGCTGGTTTATAAAAAAAGTTGAATATTTGCCAGAGTTTTATTTATTTTCATCCCCTCTGCTTTAAAAAAAATCGAACTCTTTTGTACATAAGGCCCCCCACTTCCTTTTTCCATTCGAATGGAAAAAAATAAAAACTCTGAAATTTTAAAAAAAAAAAAAAAAAAAAAAAATTTTCTTTTTTCCCTTCTTCTTTTTTTGTGT
>Ga0163217_1102493_pt1 | contig 12519 bp, 7 predicted proteins | sample SynspAceP_FD_185933 | JGI IMG/M metagenome (GOLD analysis project Ga0163217, IMG submission 185933) | Saline lake microbial communities from Ace Lake in Antarctica - Synechococcus sp. Ace-P (PacBio error correction) | ecosystem: Environmental > Aquatic > Non-marine Saline and Alkaline > Saline ... | reverse complement strand
CTGAACCAGCATTGACAACAAATGGAGGAGGAGTCCTGAAGAATTAGGAATGGAAGTTCTGAAGTAGATTGTCCGTTGTTTTTTAATTGTAATAATCTATATTAACCATACACACGGTCATTAAATATCCGAAATCAAGACCAGCATTAATTTGAGTTGGTCTCCTCCCCTTTAATTTGGATTGCCCAATGCATGGGATTAAACCAGCGGGACCTAAGGCACATTAGTTGGCATTTTTGGAACTCCCATCCAATGTAAGTGATTGAAGCGGTTGCAATAGATTGTGATCCAGTATACCATAACTAGTTCTAAGCTTAGATTTGAAATGGCTTTTAACTATTTTCTTTAAAAAAGCTTCTTCGAAAATAGTCCAACCAATATACCGGCCTGAAGGGGAAGTATCCCCACTTTCGGTTTTCTGCAAAGACCACTTATCCGTCCGATCTCATAGTAAAGAAACAAAATATTTCTTATTAAAATCATTAATAGCTCTTAAAATTAATTAAGAGTAGCAACGATCTTTCAATTCTATAACTTTGTGGAATGCTCGGGTGTAAGTCTATAACCTAGACTGTTTTGACCCTAGGCATCGACTGACGGAAGTTATAACTTCTGAGAAGTGGTGTATAATTCCTCGTCTTATTTGTGCATTAGATTGAGTATGTAATCAGCCTCACGCTCAACCAAACATTAAGGATCTATGTGCATCTCCTAACGTTTATCCCTAGCTAAGTTAAGAGTTCAAGAAGTTGATCATCATACTCGAAGTGTGTATAAACTCAGCTGCTCCATTATCCCTTTGGCCAATAGAGGTAGTTTTTCTTTTATTAATATACCTCTTCTTTGCATATTTTTTGAATGACCACCTGCCCTTTACATTTAAGGTTAAATCATCAAGTATATTATACTTTGCAAAAATTATTTTGCAAAAATTATTTTTGTCGGCAGTCTCATCCTTTGTTATTCGCGAATATCTACCAAGGTATCAATAAAAATAAACTCTAGTCCAAAGGATCATTTAGTACATAGGTCTGTATTCCTCAGGTGTCCGACTTTAGGGATCGTTTGTTAAAGCTTCTCCAAACACCACCACCATTAATAATGGCTCCTGATCCTTGATTGTTTTCTATCGTTTCAAAGATTTGTTGACAGGTTAAGTAGTTGGTTGAAACTGTCAATCGATCAGATAACTCAAGTGTCCAATTTTTAGACTTAACGATAACCTCTTTCGCAAATTAGTAAATTTTTACTACTTCCTTCATTTGTCTGATTAATTACCTGAAATTGAATAACGAGTTTTTCGGTTCCGCCATGATATCTAGTTGATACCTATTCCGTAATATGCAGTACGCTAGAATATTATCTAACCAATTTGGTGGTTGGTAAGACTTTCAGGATGGCAAAGGCGTGCAGTGGGACGTTATTCAATTTCATTACGCCAAGTACAAATTAGGCCCGTCCATCATCTCTGGAAAATCAAAGGAAGATGCAGATTGGCTGTCTTCAAGAGTTTAAAATTTATTTTAAGCTTTTTGATTGTATTGAACCTTTTTTAGTTGTGATAACAATTACCCATTAGCACCTCTTGATCATATTTTCGCAGTTGAAGCAGCATTCTTTTAGCACATCGATTGATTGCTATATCATAGATTTATAAACTTAAAGGTTTGATGGCACAACACGAACAGAAACCAATACCAGAAGTACTAGCTTCCCACCTTGAACGTAAACGGATATCCATCCAATACATCAAAGGCTCGTTATTTCCACTTTATAGAATTTGACCCTCGTATTTCCTAATGTTAGGAACCTCCTCCAGGATTCACTTTGACGTATTAAACCACCACTTTACTCGGCAAGCTCTTCCTTGAAGTGCCACATCAAAACGTTGGTACTGGGTTAATGGAAAAATCGTTCCTTTAACGGAGGCCACAGATCCCGTCAAATCGGAACGTCGTTTGGCTACCGTACCCAGTTACTACAACCTCATCAAGAGATTGGGCACTTTTCGGCAAGTACAACATTAACACACCTGATGGGCCTGCGTATCGAGGACTTTCCTTTTGAACTAAAGGCCTATATAAGAGTATCACAAGCGTTTTGGTATCGTTTGTCATTTAATTTCCATCTATTGCCGTCAAATCAGCCACAACTCCATTACTTGTGCCCCTTCTGAACAATATTAAACCCCTGGCAACGGAGCACCGTCTTCAGAGGTGGCGGGGGGTACCGTTCCCGCAACTTATTTCCTTGGGAAAACACTCCAAGAGAATTAACATACAAGCACATAACCAGTGCTTTATAAGCTTTTTTTCATAATGTTCTTTCATAATTTCATTTTTTTTGGTTTTTAAGTTGAATTTTATCTTTTAGTATTGTTATTGTAATAAACAATATACTAAGCGTTATTTAGCAATGGCATCCTGTACAATTGCTGGCTAATATAATTAATATTTTTTACATAATTTTTCATATTTGGACTCAAATTAACATGAATTTTAAAAAACTATTGATTTAATTTTTCTTAATAAGACCACAGCATAAAAGCAATAATATTTTGCATTGTGAATTCAGTGCAAACAAAAAGAATTTTTGAATGGATAAATACTTTTATATCTATATCTAGACACACAACCCAATCTGCACTGAAAGGCTTAATTATATTACCCCAAACGTTAGACTTTTAAAAAATGAATTGTTGAATTTTGTTTCCTAGTATATACTGTTGGGATATAAACAAACAATGTAAAGCTGCACCACGGGGATTAATTAGAATCTTATGAAGTCAACTAAATATCAAAGTATTGCAACAACCCCCGGCTTTGTATTAGATACAGCACTATAATTTGAACTTACTTATCACAAAACAAACAATTGTTTAATCTATTTTTTAAAACGATTGTTACAACAGTCGTACAAATTCCCTTAAAAACCGGTACACAAAAATTAAAATATCGATTAAATAACACAAAAAGGCTAAACAGGTCTTAATATTGTCAAAACATTTTAAATCAATAGTGGATTAGTTAGCTATAGATTGTTTAATGTAACTTACATTCAATTTTAATATGCTGGCGTACAGATTTAACCATTTCGTTTAACGACATCTCAAATGTAATTTACGTGGGTGAATATACCGCACAACTCACGTCAACTTTTTCTTGCAACTTACGTTTTTATCTGCGTTGTTACGTTTTCGCATTAAGCAGCACAGTACAGGATAGGCTACTGGTTTACTTTTAATTATTTTCTCAGACCAAAAGCACCATCCCTATGAAAAAAATGTCTTCTTTTGCAAGTGTTGCCATACTTCCTAATATCCTACTTTGGTCTTGTTTCAAGATAGATGAACATACGACACATAGAAATCAGATGGACATCGCCAAAAATCCAAGGCCGGGTTGTTAATCCTTTGAGGATAAACGCTATGTTTATTGGTTAATTGGATCGGGGATGACATTTCAATAAGAAGGTTACAAAGACCTTGAAAGCATGAAAGTGCTGGGAATAGGTGGCGCATTAATTGGAAATATAAACCGAAGAAAAAAAGACGGGGAAAGTGCTATGCTGAGTGAAGAATGGTGGGAGGCATTGCGTTCACGCGCGTAAATGAAGGGAAAACGGATCGGGGTAGATAGGAGCTTTCAAAACTGCCCTGGATTGGAGCCAATCTGGAGACCCTGGGTGAAAACCTGGGAAATTGGCCATGAGGTAACATTGAACTATTCGGAATTAAAGGTTAAAGGGAGGACAAAAGATTACAACAGGACACTATCAAAACTGCCAAAAGAGTTTCAAGATGTTTTACGTTATGGCGCTTTCCTACATCCCACCTTTCGAACAGAAAACTTTGTCATAAAGGAATGCTGAGATTTTGAAATTGCACCAAACGTGATGGTTCCGGCGAATCTAATTGACGGAGACACCACCACTGTAGCTGAATTTTCAAAAGCGGGTAGAAAAGTTTCAAATAACATTGTAACAGATAATATTTTTTACAGCCAGGAAGTTTTACAAATTGTCCCCTCCAAAGATATTATAAAGGCGAATGCGAGGTCCTCGCTTAATATTGACGGATCTACATGCCCGTAAAAATCATTTTACCATTGATCGAAGCCAATTAAACGCCAAATTGGTGGGCCCCTAACAAATATGCCACGATTTTAGTGGACTTACCTGAAAACCAGTGCCAAAACTAGTTTTCGTATTGGTGATTCAAGGCTTTTTGACGGTATTTTCAAGGCCAATTTTATCTCCGGCAAAAAGGCGGAAACCTTTGGATATTCCGAATTTAACATTTTCCGAGTGCAGATGGATAGCTATGCGATAAAAAAACCTTGGGTAAATGCCACAAAAACCTACCCTTTCCTGCTTGGGATAGTTATTTATTGGGGCGATCAACAAACCGAAATAACCGATGGAGACACTTGTGGTTTCCTCATCCGATGTTTTAGATATTAGTGACAAAATGGGATGCTTAATGGCCTTCTTTCATGGGATGTTCCCGCAGGGAATGGACGATCCAACGTTGGATGACACCAACAGGTACTAAAAATGCCTACCATTCGGCCCCACAGGAAAAGGTATATGAGGTGGATAAAGGCCAATAAGGAATTGGTGAATTCCACTATGAACAATATATAGGCAGAATTTCTAAAACGCATCCTGTGAAGTAAAGTAAGAGTGCCTTTAAATATGTCATTGCGGATAGTTATGAAATGGTTCTCAAAATTGCGACAGATGGGTTATGAAGAATTTAAATTTTGAAGCTAAGTTCGGGTATAACCCTAAAAAAATAATCTTCCTGTTTTCCTCGGCCAGGAGTAGTTGGCAGTGTAGAGGAATCCGAACGTTTTTCTTTGGGGATTGGCGCCGTTCGTGGCCGATGCGGTAGCCTATGGAATATACAGGGGGACTTCCCGTGAATGCTAGTAACGAGGATAATTTACAATTATGGCTAGGAAGGAACTACGGCCACTGGCGGTTTCCCATCTGAATTCTTAATGTATTGGAGGGCAATCGACCTGGTCAGTGGGAGGTTTTGGAACAGAGGGTACCTTGGGTAACACTTGAATGTAAATCGGCCCTTCCGCAGGCTCACATTTATTTGGTAAGAACAGGGTTTCAGCGAAGCTTTTACTGCGGCGAAATAGAAGTTATTGTCCGACACCCTGCATGTTGAAAAAACGGCGGAGGGATTGGTCCTTACCGAGGGTATTAATCATTTGTACTTCATTTATAATATCACCGATGATAAACAGGGTTCCTTGGTGTTAATGCATGTTTCAGTACAGAATTCAACAGGCATAAATACCTGGTTTCAAAAAGTTCCAAAGCTTACTTTCGACTAATCTGAGAAGTTGCCAACATTTGCTTACAACAGGTAAATATGGCTTGCCGTGTTTGTTATTTATTTGGTGAGAACACTCCTATTATGACCGGGTTCGCAATCCAGAATTACCTGAGGGCTGATTCGTATTGATTACCATTAATGCAATGGTTGATAATGGATTTAGACTTACCGTAAAGGACGGATAAATTTGTTCTTGCGGATTGGGAATGTTCTTATAAGCTTAATGGTGCTAACCTCCATTTGACACCTGCGCCCTGAACTTTTAAAGAAAATTTAAATCCTGGGTAAGTCAAGGATGGTAAAATATATGGACAGGCGCCATAAATTCCCCTAGCTTGGCAAAGACTACTCCCGAAAAGTGATGCCATAGTAAAAGAAATAGCTTATAAAATGTGGGCAGTAGTTAGCGAAAATTAAAAAAAATACGGGGAAGGATTTATAGTCGATGGTCTGGAACTGAAAGATGCCTTGGGAAGAATTGAACATAGTGAGGATGTAATTCTGAATAGCATATTGTTCCCGTTTTATGGACTCATCGACCATGCCGGCATGGATGTCTATTTCCTAACCAATCAGAGCGATGAAGAAATAAATTTCTTCCCCATCAGTTCAGGGGAGTGGCAATTTGCAAACCAACAATTGTGGGATGCCGTAACAGGGGAAATTCGAAAGTTTGAAGATTTTTAGCGATAATGACGGCAGAACAATAGTTTCCAATAAAAATGAAGGCCACAACAAAAAGTTGGTTTTGTTGTTTTTTACCAACAAAGACAATACCGGAATAAAAGAGGATACACAACAAACTTCCCTGCAACTACAGCGGTTAAAAACAATGAGAAAGATCCTGGGCAAGTCGATTTTTAAGAACAAAGAAGTATTGGCTCCTTGCCGAAGCAGTTGAATTCCCATTTTTTTTTTTTCCCTTACGCATTGGATATCGCATTGACAAACGATAGATTAAGTACTATTCCGCAACGGCGGTTTACCACTTCTACCTTTAATTTATAAAACAAGGAAACAGACCCAAAGATGTATTGATCGATCTTGGGAAATTGTAGGGGTAATTGCATCTGTAAAATTAACGGAAAAGCTATCTGCAAACAACCTGGATATGCCCCCTTCCAGCTAAATGCGCAGGATGCTATAAAGGAAAGCGGGGTGAATACCATAGAGGTGGAAAGTCGGTAAACGTTTTGGCGAAACCGCATTACTGGCTGGAACAATTTACTTTCCTGAGTCCGACTGTACAACCTGGTTACTCTGTAGGATAGTGTGAAACCTGAAGATGAATTGATACCTTCTGGGATTATTAGGGCCTGTAACTATGTCAAACAATTTCACTAAGGAAAAAAAACACATACAATGATTAAAAATACATTTATGGACGCTATTTTTTTATATCCTTTCTAGGATTGTTAAACACAATAATCCACAAAACAAAGGAACGGAAACCAAGGCAACTTGCATTTCCGATAAAAGCAAATGGAAAACGGATAACGGTGTCTGAAAGCGTAAAATTTGGATTTTGGACCCCGGGGGCGGTGCCCATAAACTACATATCTAAATCAGCGAACTACTAGGAATATTTGTTAATATCCATGGATTGAAGCGTCGGCTATATACAACATTCGTATTTGGGCAGGAAAAACACTTGATAGAGTAAAGGACGTTAAAATCTTCCGAACTGGTCCCCTTTGGGCATGGAATCCTATTTCAGGTAGGCGATTCATATGAAAATAGAGCAGAATACTAGAATGGTTAGCAAAAAAATAGGAATTACCCTTTATGTTAAACAATGCATACCCAATGCTGATGGGATATGAACAACAGCCCAGGTCTGAGGCCTATTATTGGAGCAGAGAGCGCGGTGGTGAGAGAGGTAACTATTATTAATGTGCAAACGTCACTCCAGAAATTGAACCTGTAACCGTACCCGGGAACAATATATACGGTGGCGAATATTTGTGCCTAGTGCCGGGTTAATCTAAGGAACTTCCTGCCCGCTGTATCCTCATTAATCTGCTATAGTCGTTATGAAAATTCTATTACACCTGGATTATTGTCCATGGCCGCACCAGCCAGCCATGATCGTCAGCTCAGATGTCTCGCACATGGTTTCAAGTGATCACTGAAAGAATATACACATGTCATTATGAAGATGGGACTCCATTTGGTGCTCCTAGAACGCCGCTCCTGGATAATAGGAGATGAGTCTGCGGAACATCTGCCGCTATGGCCTCTACGTTCCTGAATTGGATACCAAAGAAGAATTTGGTCCCGGCTCATTTGGACCGGGTTTATTCACACCTAAATGGTACATCAAAATCTCTCATGCTGTGGTACATGGCGGAAGGGATTCCATGAGGTTTATGAAAGTATGTGAGGCTAAGCTTCAAGACGTCGTTACTGATCCCCTGCAGCGCCTATAAAAACTTGCAGGCTTTAGTAAACAGTGTGGGGGGAGTGAGTAGCTAGTGTTGGTGTGTGAGAGCGTAGTGAGAGAGTGAGAGGAGTGGTGAGAGAGAGAGAAGTGGAGCGAGCTGTGAAGGTGAATAGACGAAGTGGAGAGAGAGCATAGGAATATTGTGGTTGAGTGAAAAAAACTTTGACCGCAGGGTTTTACCATAAATTTTTTGCAAATGGGGGTGGTGGCGTTGCACAGTGTCGCGAGAATTAAAAAGCGCGTCGATGACGTGGGGGTGCCAGATTTAATTAGTAATTATTGTGAAAAATATAAAGTGTGCACTGCTTAGTATATTATTATTTGCGCTCCGCATACTTCTGAGTTATTCTGGTCGTGCTGCAGAATAGCCACAAATTTCAACACCAAAGAGAGAAAAAGGACATCCAAAAGATAGAGGGGCAGATTACCGCATATAGTCTACCCTCCGATACCTGAAGTTGCCTACCGCATGCCTATAATTGGGGACGACGATGCCCTCTTCGAAGATAAGTTGGGCCAAGAGTTAAAGATGACCAACGACGAGTTACCGGTAGACTATATATTTAGTATAACTTGCGTCAACACAGACAAGCGTGTGAATTACCACACCCATATACGAAGCCGAGTTTGTAATCAACACGTATCTGCTTCAAAAGACACACGCCCCAGAAGCCACAGCTTTGATGCCCATAATTCCTTTGTGGACAGTAAAATTTTATCATTGGGGGGAGAACAGAAATGGTTACTTTCTTGAGCCAAGATGAATATGTCATAAGGGAAAGAACATGTCCATTGACTGGCCGATGCCGGAGTGGATGTATTAATAATGGATGTTACCAATGCAGAGCCTCATATTGGATGACATGGGACAGGTTACTTTTTAAAAAGTGGTGATGCACACAAATGTAAAGCGAGGTGGGCAACAAGGTGCCAAAATTCTGTTTACCTGGCATTTAACGGGCCTATGGCGCTCCTGGTTCTGTCATGATGGAAAATATTACCGAAAGAAAAAAGTATACCGAACTCTGTTTACCATAGAGCAGATTAAACCACTTTTACTTTTATAAAACGGAGACCTTAGAACTTTGATGCCAATCGAGCAAAGGTGTTTAAGGCAAATCCATTACTAAATTCCCAATTACTGATTCCATAGCTTTTACCTAAAAACCAGACTCTAATTCATGCCCCTCATTACTAAAAAATCCAGTACAATATACTGAGAATTTTATTTGGATTACACCAAAGAGGTAAAAGGATTTTTCTACTTCTTCGGACTTGATGTGCGTGGGGGCTATTATGAATGGAGGTTGTGAACGCTTTGTGGGCACAGAAGGATAATTTGAGAGTTTTGGTTAATGTCTGGCCGATGAAATAAGTGAAGGCCCTTCCAGTTACTGAAGAATTGCCTGTCTTACCGCACATTGGGCAAGAAGGGAGCAGGCAAGCTGGTCACCTCAGCGCTCAACCACCCCGTTAACCTATGACCGAAGAGAAACATGGGCGTAGGTAAATGCATGGTTCGAAAGACGTGGACAACCGTTCGCTGAAGATATGACATGCCCAAACCCTGCCTAATCATCTGATACCTGGTTGGGAGACACGGTCGAGCATCCCGAAGAAAGTTATCCGGGAAGAGAACTTAGTTTTCAAGAGTAGATGGTGGCGTATGAGGCCATTGAATAGATAAGAACCATCTGAATTTTATGCTAACTCTCAACGATTGGAAATTGAATGGGTACGGCTGAGGAAATTATTTTTCTCGATGAAATGGCATCCAGGTATCACATTTCACCTCCCTGGGAAAGAAAATCAAACAGCTATGGCTCGGAACGAAACAATCCGTTTATTTTGTGAGATCAAAGTACAATTGCTGAATTCAATCGCGGAATTCTCAACATTCTATCGAAAGCGAGGCTATACAGACATTATCCTATTAATGCATGGATGGCACAGAATAATTAGTGAAATGACAAAAGGTCGTAAGTATTCAATTCCTGTGTAACCTAATATATCAGAAGTCGATTATTGACGGTTGCGTTTGATGAATGGAAAAAAGATATAAACGTGGAAAAGCTTACCGTGGATACCAAACGAGGGTATGTTTTTCATTACGCGATTCATCCATGTTACGGACCAGGCTTGTATTTAGTATACTGATAGTTCAGAGTAGAAATGACGTCGTAATAGCGTGGCTAAAGATAGTCTCTGTGCTTCTCAATAAGGAATAATAGAAATTTCTCACTACCAAAAACAATTCAGACTTTAACCTCTACGAGCAGTCTGGATAACTGGATGCGCTGTGTGATTGTGCGGATAAGAGATCCAATCCTATCAGGGGTGGGTATGGAATGATTATCTTGCAATAACAACTACGAAGATTTAAAGGACAAACAAAAACACCAGTCTGCATGCGTCGTAATTGATTGAGAAAAAGAGATGCCAAAAATGATTTGAATGAGAGTACGATGAATACGCTTATTTGGGAAATCAGATGAGAACTAGAGCATCCACCTAGATATGTTGTTAGTATTCGATGGGGAAAATACTATGATAGCATCTTGACTTTAAGTGGAGCGATAATTCAACTGGGCATTTGAAGATCCCCTATATCGCTGCATTTAAGGGCGATACTGCCCGAATCGAAGAGTCCCTCTTCAATTTTTTTAAAAAGAAATGTATTTTGAAAAAAATAAATTATATTTTAAAAATGACAAAAGCAAAAATTTAATATTCACATTAATTCTCTAATACTTTGGAGCGTCTCATAACATATTCGCCCTCTCTAGTGGCGTATTGTTTTGAACCTGACGTTGTTTATATCTTTGAACTAATATGGTTTTTGGCAAGCGAAGCAAACAGACGCTTCATTTCTATGGGCGGTAAGGCTTAAACCAGGGGACTATCGTTACGCTTTCACTGTAGTTGGGACAATAGCATAAGTGAGCGAAAACTAAAAAACAAATGACAGAAGGAAGAGTTGGTGAATCTCAGAGCGTTAAAAACATACCAAAGCTGAGCGTTGGAGAGATCCATTAACACAATAACCACCAACTAACTCAAGAAAACATATAGGAAAATTGTGATATGTGTGATGTGGGGAAGTCTGGCTTTGTTCTGGCCAATTCAAATAGCGAAGTGCCTATACGCTATAACCGACAATGTTGGTTGTCGCTCGAGAGCGCCGCTTCTTGCCAATAATCCAAAATATGTCGTCTCTTCTAGTGCCGCAACCGGCAGTTAGGTGATTGGCTCCTCAGTTTTCGATTTCTATGGATAAATGGGGAGGAAAGTAAGCCCGACAGTCTTGTAATAGATTTTAGTCTTGCTAGAGTTGGGCCTACCTATTTTTTGCGGGAAGGATACCCTTGGCAATAGCAGAACTTGAAGAGTACTTTCCTATCGGTTTAATACCCATACTAGGCTGGGGGAAGGATCGAGCGCCCAAGGCTTGTGGTGAAGGATGGACAATATGCCGAGACCGGACCCTCTTTATGATTAGTTATTATGAACGCTTGAAACAACACATATGAAGCCAATGCAGCTTCAGGGAAGCTTGAGTATTAAATCAAATAAGCCCCTCCCGTTTATACAATTTTCTAATTGATTCATCCCTTATATTCCTGATGCTATTCAAGGTTGTGAATACTCCGGTATCAGGGAGAATCATTAATGCAAGTGTATGTCCAGGTTTGATCACCGAATACGCGCTATTGAAAAACTTAATTTCCAACCGTTAACTAGAAAAGCTGGCACGTAAGAGATGGAATCAGGGAATTTCCCTTGTTTATTGATGTGCAAACTAGCTCCTTCTTCAATTGGGGAGTCGAGTGCGTAGGAGCAATATGATCGGTTGGATGCGCAAAGAAAACTCATGTGTATTGTAAAACAATAACTTCATGGCTGAAAAAATAACGATGAATGATTGGAAATCCTTATGAAATATCCACCCAAGAAATTAAAAAAGAATGTAATGGAGTGGTGAAGCTTGGCTCTATCGCCCGCCGTTAGCTTAAAGGACTACTACGCGTAAAAAAAAGACTATGAACAAATATCTGGCTCCTTTATTCATAATCATATAGAGTGCAATGAAACAGGCATATAAATCTCCTATCTCAACATACAAGGTGCAGTGGTCACTTAAACTGTCAAATCGGTTGGGGACTCTGCGTACACATTTTGAAATAGCTGTGTGGATGATCAAATTTTCACAAAGCCCAACGCCGTTACGTTCAAAAGGTGAATAGTATGTGACTTCTAATAAAGTAAGGAACCCAAGCAGCAGTGAGAGGTATGCTCTTTTTTACAATCTATATCTGATGAGACCCTAATGTTATTCAATTATGGAGGGTTACCTGCTTCTTCATTGAACAGATAACTGGCCACATTAGAAACGTAGCTGTGCATAAAAACCCATTTTTTATATTGAATTTCTTTACTTTTTGTTAATGACAAGGAAATTGATTAAGCTCTTACTTAGAATGAGATTAAGAAAAACAAAGGTAGAGTTAACGTGTATATTTTGCTTACTAACCACAGTTTATTCGTATACACCCAGAGAATCTATAGTGATTTCCCAACCAAGTGCCCTAATGCGATATGGATTAAAAAATTTATGGTATTGCACTTAAAACCATAATGATGGGTGCCTAACAAATGGATATATTAGCTGCTACCGATTAAAGCATAAGAAGACCAAGGTATTAATATTATCTTTTATTTAGTT
>Ga0163217_1086287_pt1 | contig 12520 bp, 18 predicted proteins | sample SynspAceP_FD_185933 | JGI IMG/M metagenome (GOLD analysis project Ga0163217, IMG submission 185933) | Saline lake microbial communities from Ace Lake in Antarctica - Synechococcus sp. Ace-P (PacBio error correction) | ecosystem: Environmental > Aquatic > Non-marine Saline and Alkaline > Saline ... | reverse complement strand
GCGCAGGAGATAGGAGTTATCAAACCCTAAGCGATATTCCGCAGCGCGAAATGAACGAGGGACGAATCATCATGGCATACTCTACCAAGATCGGAAGAGGCCGACAGCTGCCAGCAAGCCGGAAACCTACTGTTGTGGCGGAAAAATGCGCCAAGTTAGAATGGGCAACGTGGATCCTGAAGGAGAACCGCCGTCTGTCTGGTATGGCGCGCGTCCTGCGCGGCCGACCATGACCCGATCACGATTCGGCAGAGAACAACAATATCACAGGATGGCAGCGTTGCTGCACACGATGTCGCGGCGCGCAGGCTTGACATCTGCCCGGGCAACGTGGACGGTGGGGCATATGGTGATGCTGCATGGCTGCCGATCGGCGGACGAGACAGCTAGGATCGGCATCGGCTGTTCGACCATCCTCAACAATGCGAGATCTGGGAAGAATTTGTATTATCGGGGCGCACACCGCTGATTCCGAGGGCAAGGAGATCCCGACAATTCGCTGGTTTCATGGAGCTCGCCGCCAAAGTGGTGAAGGACGCTGTCGGAGCCGCAGGAATCCTCCAGGAGCTGAAAATTCCGCGCTGCACTATGTCGAGAACTGGAAGAAGGCACCGCGACAGCGCGAACGCATCTTCGACTGACCGGGTTACTTGCGCAGGTAAGCGGATTGCAACGTCTTGCGGTCACGCGGCGACGACTTCGCCGCGCACATTGCCGGCAAATTAACCGTGTCGCCAACCATGGGTGTCGCGCGATTCGGCCTCCTCGAAGTGGACGGTGAGCGATATGTGAGGACGCCGCACTATGGATCTCGCGGCCCGTCGTTATCAAGCGTTCAGGAGGCAGGCCGGCGGCGCGGCCCTCTGACGGTGCGGTATCTGTAGAGATCGAGACCTGTCCTTGATTGAGAAGCCAGGTCAGGCGGCTCGGCCAGCTTTTTCGACGCTTTGCTGCACGATCCGGAAATGCCGCGGCAAAAGCCGGTCGGCGTTTGCGCGGATGACCGTCGCGGGCGACCGCGGCCAAGCTCGTTGAAATAGAAGGATTACCTGGGCGACGGCTTCCGGCTGATGCTCCGGACCGGATCATCGCCTCCCCCGGACGCCCGGAAAGCAGGAAATGTCGATTGTCGTCACTCGTGGTCGATGCCGTCGTCATCGAGACGCGTCCGGCAATATCTCAGGGCAAAACGCTTGGTGAGGCGCCGGGTCTCTTGTCAGGATTTTACCCAATCGCGGACTGGTTAGCTGACGTTGAGTGCGCGGACCGGTCCATTAACTGGCCCCGAAAGCCGGAATTCCCGCGCTGTCCACGTGAGAACGACTATTATCTTAGGCGTTTTTAGGTTCACAAAGTGATTGCAGAGGCAGGCCGACAACGGGTGTCCGGGACGCCGTCATTCAATTATCACCCGGCCGGAGCCGCATTCCATGGAAATCTTCAATGATTTTTGTCATGCTGTTGGCGCCGTAGCGCCGGGTGCACGCTGGCGAACTCGCACGTACGATCCCATATCGTCGGGCCGATCCGCATCAAAGGTCTGCCTGATTGAAGCGGCCAAGAAAGACATTCGCTGTGATCCGGCATGCCGGCCAGGTGGCGGCACGCCGCATCAAGGACAGGCCACATGACCACAATGGGTTCGCATACGAAGCCCAGGCAGCACCCATGAAACGTGGACGCAAGCTCTACTGGCCCGGGGCAAGTGGCTTGGGGCGGATCAGTCCCTCGATCAATGGCAATGGTTTTATCATTCGCGGGCATGCAGAGGCGATTATGGACTCAAGGTCCCAGTGGGCTGGACAGACTGGAGCTATGCCGACGCTTACTTGCCTATTTCAAAACGCTCGGAAGCCCCACGAATCCGGCGACAGCACGTTTCCATGGCGGGCGGACCGCTGCGCGTCTCGAAAGCCCGATGTCCAGCACGATCACGGCTTCGTGCAGGCGGCGAGACAGGCGGCGACTTCAAGCTCAACGGATGATTATCACGGCGCCCAGGCAGAAGGATTCGGCCGTTACCAGGCACCGATCACAAGGGCGAGCGCTGGAGTGCCTCATACGATACCTGCGCCGATCGAGGGCGTTCAGGCCAAATCTGACGGGTCATTAATCGACGGGCTGGTTGACGGCGTGTGATCGAGGAAACGGGCGCGCGACGGGCGTTGAATTGTCGAAGGCAAAGGCGCGCAGGCCAGGGTGACCAGGCGACAAGGAAGTCTTGTCTGCGCCGGGGCCGTCAGTCGCGCCAAATCCTGCATGCTGTCGGCATCGGCAATCCGGAACATCTCGACCGGTTCGGCATCAAGGCGATGGTGAAGGTCGCCGGGTATCGGCCAGGAACCTCAGGGACCACCTGGACGTGACGGTTCCACGAGAGTGACCAGCCCGCTGCGAGCCTATTCGCAGCAGAAGGGTCTCAAGAAACTTCGGCGTGGCGTCTGCAGATATTCTCTTCAACCAGACCGGTCCGGGGCGCGACAATTTCACTGCAGGCCGGGGCGCGTTGCATCAATTCACGCGAAGGCTGTCGATGCCGAGACATCAGAGTTTGCATCTGTCAATGCGATCATGATGGACCATGGCAATCACGATCACAGAAAGACGGCTTCCGTCCATGCCTGCCAGCTGCGTCCGAACAGTGCCGGGGCACGATTTGTCCTCGCGTCGGGCCGGATCCGTTTCGCGCATCCGGCATCGACGCCAACTAACTCGCGGCGGAGAGACCGCCGGCGATGCGCGCAGGCAGTCAAATGCGTGCAGGGATGTGTGTGGCCAGTGCGCTGAATATGCCGCAATGCGCGAGTTCGAGATGTCATCCGGAGCGAAGTGTCGTTGACGACGAGGATATCGACGCCTTCATCGCCGGGACGGGGAGACGATTTATCACCTGTCGGCACGGTCGCGATGGGACTAGCGATTGCGAGCCGTCGATGCGCAGGTTGCGGTTGTGCGCGCGGGACGGGCTGCGTGTCGTCGATGCGATTCGGGTGATGCCGACACTGGCGGCGGAACACGACGCGCCGACGATCAATGGTGGCTTGAGAAAGCCGCCGACATGATGCTGGGCAGACCGGCCCTGCGCGTGAGGAAAAGCCTCACGCCAGCTGAGGTCAGGCGTTACGTGGTGACGAGCGCAATGACGGGCCTTCGATCCGGGTATCGGGCGTCACCAGAATCGAAGATGCGGTGGCCGCCAGAATCGGACGCCTTTCAGCAGGGTTCGCCACCGAGCGTCTGTACGGCCGAGGAGCGCGGGAGGTGTCGGTCGCCGCCCGGGCGCACCAGCGGCATCAGCGATGACTCGACTATCAACGCGCCTGGCAGCACGGTTTCGCCGCGGCCTGACGGACGATCGGGGGCGCCGTCATAGAGCGAATCGCCTTCCATGAAATTGCGTTTCATGCATGAAACCGTCGGACGCTCCAGAGTTCGAGGGAATCGTGATTGTTTCAGGTCCGACGAGAGTCGGACAGCCTGTCCAGCGGTGCGGAGCGCCAGCCATTTCCTGCTGTGCTGCACGAGCAAATACATTAGCGGATGCAGGTCGGGTGTTCATCCACACGCGGTTCGTGACCTTCATCGTGTTCTGGGCCCTCGGTAATCCGGCGCATCGCCGTCGTACAGAAATCGGGGTTTGGGTGGTATCGACCGATCTTGCATGAACGGCGTCTCCATAATGATATGGGTCGCTCCACGAACCGTCCAGCAACCAGCATTTCGCAATATACCATTCCAGATTGGCCAGGCGTCTATGTTGTCATGGCGGAAAACAGCAGGGGCGATCGCGGGCCCGCAAATTCGCTCAAAGAGATTGCGCACGGGCATGGGTCCAGCCCAGGCGGCAATGATGTTGCAGATACGTACCAAGTCGAAACACGTTCAGTGACCCATACAGGATGGATGCCGGGAGGACCTGGCAGCGGCGCTCTTGCCGGACCGGACGTCAGGGCACGGAAATTTTGCGAGGTGGAGGTCTTGCGTAGAATTACGTCTCCAGTTAGTCCTGCGTTACCGTTGCCTATCCGCTGCCGCGAATTCTCGTGGCTTCGCTTCCAACTTGAATACAAAATCCTAGGGAGAACTATGTGTCCAAGGAACTTTACGCAGCCCTGCGGCTCCGAATCATGAAAACCGACTTTGCCTTGGCGTGGCTTTGCGCCATGTGCGAGCCCGCTTCTGCCTCCATTGCGCGCAGAAGCAGACGACGAATCACCGCGTTACGCTGCAGACGGACGATCCGGGACGAAGGCGGGAGCAAACGCTCCAGACGTTCCGGTCGCCGTTTCGGTGGTTAAGAAAGCGTCATCGCGAAGCCAAATTCTCGATCTCAGATGATCTCCAGCCTGTACCATCGCTAGCGTGGCCAGCTCCCAGTTCGTCATGTCAATACGAACTCGTAATCCGAGTGGCTTGGAGCACACGGCGCGAACAATGCGGCATCGAGCCCATCGGCGGTGTGTTCATCGGATGGCGATTACGTTCGGTTCGGTCCTCCGTGCGCAGATTTCGACCTGCGATATCGAGCGCGTCGAAGTTGCTTGCGCGGTCCTCAGTCGACGCGTTTGGAAAGACATCTGGCCTCGGCCGGTGTCATCTCGGTATCACCAGAAAGCCGTCTTCGAACTCGGGCGGAAATGTTGAAGGCACTGTCAGTAATTACAACGGCCTACCGCGCCAACGGGCCTATGTCACCGAGAATCGATCGCGACACGCTCGCGTTCGCTGAGGCGTGCAAGTTAATAATACGCGACGGACGCTATATCGAGATGCATTCGGAAATTGGCCAGGACACGTGCGAATGAGCGCAACCGTCTACGGCTGGCGGCGAGCTGTTCTTTTCTTTTTAAACCGGATTTTCGTTCGCCTGATCGCGACTATGACACGATCGATTGACTGTGTATTTGGTAACGGCCTTCAACGCGTCGCGCCAGGGTCGTGCCGTAGATCCAACGTCTTACAAGTTGGGCGTTACATTTTGGGCTGCACGATACAATTATCGTGATCATTTTCTCCAGGGGATGGTTGGCGATTTCGACCTTGGCAATTGACGCTTCACGTCGATCTACAGCTATCGGGACGTCCGATCTTTGAGTCAGATATGCCGATTTCTGAGGTTGTCACGAGCGCGGACCTTGCTCAGCGCGGGAAACATAATGGCCGCACGACATACGAGACGTTACACGCCAGAAGTCCGGCTTCCACGTCGGACCGGCGAGGGGCCGATTCGATTTTGGGCGGCCGGTCTATTTCGATGGAAAACTTCGTCCGTATTCAAGAATGGAAATCTATTTATGCGCTGCGATTCCGCTTGGTTCTATGCAGACTTCCTGGTCCTGGGCTTCGAGGCGTTGGTATCTTGTCGAAGGTGTGTGGCGTAGTACTGCCGTCGGTTTTCTATGAGGACACAATTCCTTCACCGAATTGGGTTCCCCTAGTCAGGACAACTCTCTCGGTTCCTGGTGTTTTCTCTCGTGAGGTCTCTGGTCGTTTTACGGGTTCGATGGGCGGCACGGACCGCCGGACGGCGTTGACGGGTCCGGCGTCAACTTATCCGTGTATCGAGTTAGATATGTCTTACCGGGGCAACATTCGGGGAGCACTTGATGTGTTCTCGGTCGGCTCGTTCTTGTTTGCTATCGTTGGTCCGCCGCAGACGCTTGGCGAGCTACAGGTGTCGTTAGCGAGCCGATCCCGGCGCAGGTCGTCCGTCGTCTTTGGCGCGGCTGCCAAACCCACTCGCCTTTTTGCCGCGATCAGGCACGGTCGTTACAGCGGAGTCCCGCAACGAACCCATCTGCCTTCGGTCTCCAGCCCCTTCCAGTTTCCTGCCGCCCTTCCTGGACTTCCCGAATACGTGGAAGATGGCATTCGAAGGATGACCAGCATTACCTAGCCACGTACGGCTGGCTTATTGATTCATCGCGACCCGCACAACTGAACCCTATGGGTACGTATTGTGTACCGGGCTTCAAGAGCAGACGTCCTGGAACCATCTTCCGCGCGAACCAGCGCGCCCATTCTCGAGCGACTATCACACGGCCCGCAGGTTCCCCGTTGACTAGCCCGGGATACCTTCGGCGATCCGCGATGCGGGGCTTGCCGTCAACAACCTGACGATCGGTACGCGATTTGCCGGACCTGGTGAAGACTGCGACTAGTCTTCGAAGTCGGCGCGAAACTGGCCTTCATGACTTCGTCGCCGGGTGAACCATCCGCCTTCGTATTCGATACAGGCATCGAAGGGTTCCAGTGCGAACCACCTTCTCCGGCAAGGCTTCAATCCTGACCAATGCCGGCAAGCAGTCGACCCTAAGGCCTCGAAAGTGCACGCATCATGGAAACTGTGACCAGAACAACCTGCTTGCTCACGTTTTCATGGATCGTTCCAGGATCCGGTGCTATGACGGACTTCACCAGCACGGGCATCCGAATCGGACCCGAAAGCCCTGCCGCTGTCCGGCATCGAACGAACTCGCATCTGTCCGGCAAGAAGCCGTACGACATCCCGGAGAACAAGCGAGCGCGACCCCCGGCGACCTACAGAGGCCTTTCGACGTGAAGTCGCTTGCTGGCATTCGGTGGCGGGGCCGACTGGCAGTATGAGAGCCCGACCGATCTATTTCGATAGATCCGGCCAATTTTCAGGCGCTCGATCAACGACCAGCCACGAAATTCAGCACGTGGAAATTGCGTCAGCCGGCTTTCACGACCGAAGGCGGCCTGGGGCGTTACATTCTGGGTGACGCAACATCTTTGATGGATGAGTACGTCACAGCTGGCAGTTCCCGACCACGGCCGCAAAAGCGGATCGTTCAGCGGCCTATTCCGAAGCAGCCCAAGACGTAGTGGCGTTACCGTTCCCGTAAAGGCGCTTCTAGGTCCGGCCAACCGAGTACATTCGAAGAAAGCCCGCTCGTTCGCGAGCGGGGCTTTTTTGCATTCAGCGACGAATTTCTCCGGGGCCGGGCGGCAGGCGGCAGCCTTGCCATTATGCGCGGACCAGGTCAGTATATAGAGGGGAAGTGTGATTCCCCTCAGGAGGCTGAATGGCCCGCAACTCCGGACGTCCGCCATCATTCAATTTGCGCCGCCTTGGGTGACGGCGCTAGGCGCTGGTCCTGTGGCCGCCGCATCACGTGGGGCTCGATGGCTGTTGTCAGGCCGGGACTGCCAGGAGCGTTGCTGCTGGGAACGTCGCGTGATCCCCGACCGGTTCTGGGGGTTGGCTCGGGCGCCAGCCTGCCCGGCCGGGAGCGTCCGAGCCCTATTCAAATGCCGATCCGCAAAAGCCATCGCGCGGTCCTCAGATTGCGTTCATCGTTTCACAGCGACTGGGTCCATGTCGGCGCTGAACGCGGCATGCTGCTCGGCCGTCGGCAAAGCCGGTCTTTCACAGAATACTGGAACGGACCCTCACCCGTTGGGCATGGAACGTTAACCCGGGAAGCGGCGCGCGATAGACTGTTCCTCTGCCTGTTCTTTCATGAGCGTGGCGGGCCCGGCTCGTTGGCGCACCTTGGCCGCGAACTTATGCCGATCGGGCCAGCGGCGATTGGTGGCAGTCCGGGGGAGTGTTCGGGCCTTCTATAGCCGTCGTTTTCGATGGCCCAGAGGTGCAGGAGTCCGCCGTCTTGCTCTGACTCATAGCGGTTCTGTAGTGTTCCTAGGTGCTCGCGCAACCTAGGTCTGGCCCTTCATCGGGCGGTCCATGGCTGGGGGGCGGGATATCGCCGGCCAGGCCCTATTGTCGTGTTGGATCACGTCGCCGACGTCACGCTGCTTCGTGTTCCGCCTTCCCTCCGTCTGGCGCCGGCAAGGCGTTCTGAGGGCCTGATTTTTGCGTTCGTGAATTCGACTTTGGCGCGCGGACTATGGTATCTTGGTCTGCATAAATAAATTCCGGACTCACCACTTGAGGCCTTGGAGGATGTTACATGAACGATTGACCAGATTTCTGAACGCCGACAGGGGCGTGAAGTGCATTCTACCAACCGTGGATGCGGACGATTACGTTGGCGCGTGCGCCGCACGCCCAAGGTGCTGGATTTGCGCCGACATGGGGCGGGTTTCGCTCGCTTCGGGATTTCCGGTGATCTATCATCGGCGTCCCTGTCTGAACGCTGATATCGTGCGCTTCTAGGTCTTGCCCAGTCACGGGTCAGGCCCGCGACTCGAGCGATGAAGTGGGCGACGCGCGGATGACCCGAGATGTCGATCACGGTTGCCCTCCACGACTGGGCGCGATTGATCACGGCGATTGCAGCTGATCGATGACCAGAACGGCGGATTCGGCATTTTGCCGGTGGCTGCGCCATGAGGAACCTGATCGATTCGTCTCGATCGGCGATCTTTGTGTGAACATGGAAAATTGACCGACAAACCAGAAGCGAAGCACGAGGCGATGAAGGTCGTAATCTAGTACCGCGCCCAATTACTTAGGCCTTGATTGCAACAAAAAGTGTCGTTTTCTGCGGAAACCCTGTTTTAAAGGTGGTTGCGGCTTTCTGGTATTTCAGGGGGCGGTATTCCCTCCGGCTTTGCAGAGACCTAACGGTTTCAAAGGCGGGGCCCCGTCAGACGTGGCTGCCTAATTTAAGTTGAAAAAGTGTCTATGATATTGTTGGCGCATGATCTCTCCCCAATGTCTGGAATGACTCGGCAATCAGTCTGGGTGATTATATATGCAGGTTCTTCGAATTGCCTTGATTATTGCAGGCCGTCACAACGGGTCGACAATTTCATTTGTTGCCGCCAGATATCCGGACGCTCAGAAATACTGTCTGGGGTTGCAAAGACACGGAGACATGTCTCCAGAAGACAGCGCGCAGAGATAGAGGCGGTGGTTGACGGGGCAGGTGGAGTTGGTCTCCCAGCAATAGTAAGGCCGGCCTCTTACCGGTGAGGGCGCAGCGTCTCCCATCCGTGAATGGCCTACGACTGCGCCTCCTCGCGCGGAACTTCGTCTCTCTGACAGTGATTTATATGACATGTGTCAATGCTAGAGGATATATGAGTGTGAGAGTGGTGTAGACTGCTTTCAGATGGAAGGTACGATCACTCAGTGGTGGGTATTCTGACCTCTGGTCTCGACATAGCACTACCTCGTATTCACGACGATGCGTTCTTGACGAAATTTTCTTCATTTGGTTGTTCACATTCGATAAGGTGGGTGCTTACCATGAATCTCGCCGTAGCCTGGCGTCTTTGATTGACTAAGTGGTTTTCTCCTCGAGTCCTACAGGAAGCGCAGAGTTGATGCTGCGTGACGTTTTTGCTGAGCTCATCGATAAGATACTCAGTTGTGCCATTGCCTGTCCTTATTCTCTCGATACGGATCTAAGATGTATTCGGATCGACACTCATGACTTGCGACGAGCGTGGGATTGTGAAGCATTTCTCTTGTGGGAAGTTGGCTCCTTTTTTTCTTTAATTTTTAAGTTTTTTGTTTTTTTTTCAGACACGAACGCATTGGCGGCAGGCTTGAACACTGCATGTTCGAACGATTTACTCCCAGTTGGGCAAACGGTTCAATAAGAGTTGCGCAGTTAACGTGGTAGTTTTTTTCTTTCCGGAAGGAATCTCCCTTTTCAAAACTTGCTCGACCCATTGGCCAACTCAGTGGAAGCTTCAAAATTTTATGATTCCACACATCGACGATCTCCACCTCTGGGGAACGTACCTTTTCACTACGGAATAGCTCTTTGGAAACGAGTGGTAATACCTTATACGCCCTCCGGGTGGAAAGATATCGGTAGAAATATCGGCCCGCGTTAGAATAGCTTGTTGGTAGGGTAATGGCCTACCAAGGCGGACGATCTATAGCTGGTCTGAGAGGATGATCAGCACACTGTGACTGAGACACGGCCCAGACTCCTACGGGAGGCAGCAGTGGGGAATCTTGCAACAATGGGCGAAAGCCCTGATGCAGCCTATGCACGCGCTTGAATGATGAATGACACTTCTAGCGTGGCTTGTAACAATTTCTTTCGCTAATAGGATGATAATGACCCCAGTTAGCCCTAGTAAGACTAGCCCCTGGCTAATTTAGTGCAGGCCAGCTCGCTTAACCCGGTAATAGAAGCGTTGGCTACGCGTTGTTCGGAAAGATTACTGGGCGTAAAAGCGCAGTAGTGCGCGACTTTTAAGTCAGATGTTGAAAATCCCGGGCTTCAATCTGGAACTGCCATTTGCATAAACTCTGGAAGTCTAGCAGGCACCCAGAGAGGTTAGCGGAAATACCGTAGTCTGTGATAGAGGTGGAAATTCGGTTAGATATTCGCGTGGAAACACAGTGCGAAGGCGGCCTTAACTTGGCTGGTTCTGACGCTGAGGTGCGGAACAGCTGTGGGAGCAACACAGGGATCAGATACCCTGTAGTCCACTACGTACACGATGTGAGAGCTAGTTTGTTGCATGCAGCTGTCCGTGACGACAGCTAAAGCGATTAAGCTCTCCGCCTGGGGAGTACGGCCGCAAGGTTAAAAACTCAAAGAAAAGATTGACGGGGGGGCCGCACAAGCGGTGGAGCATGTGGTTATTAATTCGAAGAAGCGCCAGAACGCTTACCTACCCTTGCACATACCGATGCGGGTTTCAGAGATGGATATCCTTCAGTTAGGCTGGATCGGATACAGGTGCTTGCATGGGCTTCGTCAGCTCGTGTCGCTGAGATGTTGGGTTAAGGTCCCGCAACGAGCGCAACCCTCATCCTTAGTTGGCATCACCGTTTGGGTGGCACTCTAAGAAGATGCCGGTGGCAGGCCGGCAGGAAGGTGGGTGACGGGCAAAGTTCCTCATGCCCTTACGGGTCAGGGCTACACACGTGCCTACAATGGCTCAAGTGACAATGGGATATCCCAAAAACGTGGTTCAGTTCGGATTGTCGTCTGCACTCGACGGCATAAGGTGGAGATCGACTAGTAATCGTGAATCAGCATGCCACGGTGGAACTACGTTCCGGCCTTGTACACACCGCCGGTCACATCATGGGAATTGGTTCTACCGAGCTCGTGTCTGCTACTTCGGAGGCAGCGAGCCCAGAGTGATTCAGTGCGGGAGGAAGTTCGTTAACAAGGTAGCCGTAAGGGGAACCTGCGGACTGGATCCACTCCTTTCTAAGGAGTACGCTTCCGGATTGTCTGGTTTCGCCAGGCCTCTGGATGTTCCAAAGAACATATCGCCCCCTTGAGGGCAAAACTATAGCGGCTTCTCACGCCGTCTTCGTTTCTCTTCCTTCGTTCCGTACTTGTGGTTTGCTCGCAGCGATCCGAACATTTAAGCAGCCCCGCGGGCGTTGTTATCGCCTGTCTTCGGACTTTTGGACTGTGGAGGTCTACCGAAGTTTGCTTGGCTCACGGGGGCCGGTAGCTCAGGTGGTTAGAGCGCACGCTCTGATAAGCGTGAAGGGTCGGAAGTTTTCACTCTTCTCGGCCACATCGAAGCCTGTTCCGGCAGGTTATGCGGGAGCGGCGCTTGCGGCCAATGCCGGTTTGGGGCCTCTAGCTCAGCTGGCCAGAGCGCCTGAATTTGCATTCAGGAGGTCAGGCGGGTTCGATCCGCTTAGGCTCCACCATCCGCGTTTGATACGAGACGAAAAGAAGTTTTCCACCGTTTCGGGCCTTTTGGGCTCCGCGAGATATTTGTCTTGTAGGCGGATACGTATAATTCTGGCTGGCGCACCCCTCGTAGGCGATGCCGTCACAGCCTCAGCCGCAATAAACCGGCCTCCGCAGCCCAATGCGTTAGTTTGGTAAAGGGTCAGTCTTGCAAGAAACACAAGCCTGTCTGATTCGAGAATCCATGTTGGGCAGAAGCGCCGAATGCGTTTTCACTGCCACATGGGTTGCAAAACAACGATCAAAGCGGTCCAAAGGGATTCCGGGATGTACTCGGCGGTAAAGAGGCGCATGAAAGACCGTGGCAACCTTCTGACGATAAGCACCGGGGAGGGCGAGAGCACCTCTTGCATCCGGTTGATGTTTATGAATGGGGGCGAAACACCCATGCTTCCCGAGATGTTGGATAATTCCGGAGCGCTTTTCGGCGCTCGACCTGTCTAACATGCTTTCACTAGTGACAGATATTTTAACCTTTACAAACATAAGGGTTAAAAAAGCCAAAAACCCAGGGAATTGGAAACATCCTAAGTTAACCTGGGAGGAAAGGACATCAATTGAGACTCCGTAGTAGTGCGAGCGAACGCGGTACCCAGGCCTTAGGTCTTGAAACAAGGCGAAGACATCTGGGAAGGTAGCGCCATAGTGCGGGTTGGATAGCCCCGTAGCCCGTAAAAATGAAGCACCTTTTACGAGTTAAGGGCGGGGGGGACCACGTGGAAAATTTCCTGTCTTGACCATGGGGGGGAAACCCCACCCTCCAAGCCGTAAGAATCCCTTACCGACCAGATAGTTGGAAAACCAAGTTACCGTTTTTTGAGGGGAAATTGGATTGAAAAAAAAACCACCCCGGATTTGGAAGGGGGGGGGGGGAAAAATCTTTTCTTTCTTTTTTCACTTTG
>Ga0163217_1116673_pt1 | contig 12521 bp, 8 predicted proteins | sample SynspAceP_FD_185933 | JGI IMG/M metagenome (GOLD analysis project Ga0163217, IMG submission 185933) | Saline lake microbial communities from Ace Lake in Antarctica - Synechococcus sp. Ace-P (PacBio error correction) | ecosystem: Environmental > Aquatic > Non-marine Saline and Alkaline > Saline ... | reverse complement strand
CTAAAGGCGATAAAATCAATTAATTGTCGACAAGCTAACTTGATAAAGTCGTAAAAACACGGACTATAATAAGGAACATTTGTCAACAATGAAGTATTGAGTCCCTTAGTTTGACGAACCTTATTTCCAGGCAAGTCGCCACCTTGTCAGAAGATTTGTCCCAGGCAGCTTACCAGCGCCAGTTAGTGCAAGGCATATTCCTCACAGCAGTAAAATATCAGAGCCGGACTCGCCAAACAATTACGGTGTTTCCCGTGGCATTAAAGAGAAGCCATCGGTCAAGTTAGAAGGCCTTGGCTGGGTTAACCACGCAACCGCCAATGTTGGGGCTCGGGTTATCAGCTGAAACATTCACAAGACATGCTGATACTTTCACGATTGCGTGAACCCTAGAAGGCATGGCAGCAAGGCTTCTCAGCCACCACCATGCACGCCCAAAGAAGTCAGCAGTTTGTATGCCCTGCGATTCGACAAACATCAAGCCTATTTAGATGACAACAAGAACGAGCATTATGTACAGGCAGGCGGCAACGGACCGATTTCCACTGCGCATTATCACGCTAGCGGCAACGCCAAACTCATTCGCCTTTTGGACGAAGAATTGGTATGCCGTGATTTCGCATGTATCGTCGAACATACTGTCCGAAATCAACGCAGTGATCCACGCCAAGCATTGCGGAAAACACCAGAAGCCATTTTAGAGCGATAAGCCAATTTCACGAATGGTGATTTGCCGAGTTGCTTATGCGTCGACATTATCAGTCGCGCCAGTCAGCTATTAAAGCAAGCGATGGAGCAACCGCCTCGCTTGCTAATTTTAAAAAATAAGAGAGGAAAAACGATGACAAAACGTTCAGCTGGCGCCCGCTTAGACCAAGCCGTCGCAACACATCCCCCTTACAGGTTTTGGTGCCGTCAACGCCTATGCGCCAATTGATGGCGAACAAACCGACATCCACGCGATTTATCTCTCGGGTGGCGGTGTTGCAAGCCTTTATGGCTACCGGATTTTGAGGCATGACCGATTTACCCGATTGTGCTGGAAGAGTACGCCGTATTACTTCTGCCTCAGAGCTTGCCATTATTGTTGATATCGATACAGGGTTTGGTGGCGCATTTAACATCACCAGAACATTTCAAGCAAATTGGAAAAAGCCGCGTGCAGCTGGCAATTCACATCGAAGACCAGTACAAACCAAAAACGCTGTGGCCACCGTCCAAATAAAGCCATTGTTAGCCAAGACGAAATGTTGATCGTGTTAAAGCCTAGTGTTGATGCACGTATGACGACAGCTTTGTATCATTGGCACGTACCGAATGCATTTAGCGTTGAAGGCATGGAATCCGCTATCGAACGCCGCCATCGCTGTGTCGACGCTGGGGCCGAACATGATTTTCCAGAAAGCCATTAGTCACCTTGGAAGCAATTACAAAGAGTTTGTCGCCGCCCGTAAAAGTCCCTGTTCTTAGCGAAATATTACGAGTTTGGCGCCCCACGCCATTGTTCAGTTAAAGAAAAGACTCGCCAGCGTTCGGTGTGGATTTGGTGCTTTACCCTTTGAGTTGCCTTTCGTGCCATGAACAAAGCCGCACCAAACGTCTATCACATTAAAATGACGGTATCAGCGTGACGTCTCTTCTATGCAAAGCGTAATGAGCTTTATGAAATTCCTGAAAAAAATTATCACGGAATACGAAGACAAATGGATGCGCTCTTCTCAAAAAAAATAAGAGCAAAAACGTTCATTCCTAGTAATTAGCAACCTGTTCCATTAAGAATAAAAAAGGAGATTACAATGGGCTAAAAAATACTTTTCTGGCGCCGGTCTCGAGGCCAAGCGCGGAGAAAACCGCACTATTGTACCGTTGGGTTTAAAGCCGCTGCAGGGTTAACCTTATCGGTGGTTACGATATTGACTGTACTCGCCTGCAAAGCCAGCTTTTGAAGAGTGGCGTATCTTTGTATGGTACGGCACTTGGCAACCGACACACTAGTTTGACGACTACGAACACAAGCTATGGTGCGTAGATCTGCCAGAGAGAAACATGAAAGCCGTTTTGGAACTTATTCCAAAAAAAACGCTCATCCAAGGATGTGATGCGCACTGGCATGTTCTTTTTTTAGGCAACCTTTGACCAGAGCTGCCTTTCGGAAAAAACAAACCCTTCATTAGGATTACACACGGCGACGATGTGGGATTTCGCCAACGCTGCTCTGCATGGTCGTGTATTGGTATCGCTTTACTATGATGCGGGTTCGTATTAACACTCACAATGCGCACGTGCCGTCTCTTGGCTGGGGGCATTGTCTTAACCATTGCTACACGACGCGGAACGAGCGAGCTTCACTGCGCAAGTGAATGAACGCATCGTCTCTTAGTATGCAGAACATGGAATTTTAAGCAGCGACCTTTACCGCTCGTGTTTGCGCGTCGAGTTTATCGACATGGCATTCTTGTATTCACGGGTGCATCGGAGCTTCGCGGGCGTACATGGCGGCGCAATGAGCGGCTATGGGACATGATAGAACCGTGGCAATCCGCCGACGAAGGGCGAACGGCATTACTGGCAAACTCGCCAATAAAGGAAAAAATCATGGGCTTGCCACGCTATTTACAGTGAACGAGACCCGCGAAATGACATCATCAAAAAGTGCGTCTAAAAACCAGCGAAGATGTTGGAGACGACATTTGTACGCTGTTCCGAACGCTGTGAAGCCGTGATGTGGCGCGAGAAAAAACTTTTCTGTAAACCGCCGATTTCTTCCACGCCAGCGCGTATCGCTTTATGAGGCATTCCGACCAAACTGATTTCACGCCTTATTTTTCGTGTGTCGAGAGTCAGCTTGGCTGGCCGCCCACCGTTTCATGGGAACAAGCGCGCCAACAATACGAATTATTTCGACCCAGTGCCGACTACATTCGGCCCGGATTCATTTCTGAATGGGTGGACATCGACACGTCATGGTAGCCTTAAATCACATTCACATTATTAAGACACAACACACCGTTTTCAAAGGATAAAAAATTGAGCGCCAACGTTAAGAGTTAAATAACCCGCCACTGATTTACGACCCAGTCTTCAGGACATTGACTGACTATTGTCATTGATTTTAAAGTTCGGAAAGCCAAGAAAGCACTCGGACACGGCACCGTTAACTGTTTTAATGGACACACTTGGATTGTGGGTGCTGGCTTTGCGCCTTCCCGGAATGATACCAAGACACTAGCGACCCATCGTACAGGTACTGTGGTACAAAATGGCGCCGCGCGGTGCCAGGCACTCGCTGTCGCGTAGACCCCGTCAAAAAGCGCCGTGGGACATTGGTTTGTATCATCTTGGCTGATTACAACGGACACGTTGGTTGGGGGCGAATGGGGGCATCCATCGACAATCTAGGCAGTATTTTGGCTGTGTGGCCGTCACTTGTCTCAAGTTCGATTGTCCAATGGCGACGCGCCATTAACGCATGCGTGAAGTATTAGAAGCCATGGTAATGGCACACGAAATTCAAGCGTCCAATCGCGTTAGAAAACTCTTTTAATCGCGTGGTTATGGTCACGTTTATTGGTACGAGGTCGCATCTTGTCGCGTGAGTGACCAAAATGATGGGCTGGCGACCAGGAGCAAATCATGGCCGCCATTTCACATAAGCGTGGGTTGATGGCTCGGCATCAAGAAACTTATTCGTCATTTGGCGCCCAAACGCGGGAATCACGTAAAATCGTGGGCAGCGGGCGATGTGCGACTCACGCGCTGTGCGTTTAGCAGATATGTCAGACATGCGCTGGTGAATGATGGGGTCATTCCACGGGGTGTACTAACGGCAGATCAATGGGGTTTTATTGGAGACGTATCTTTCTCGAAAAACCCAACAAAGAACCAAGCACATCAAACAGACGCGCAACGTCAATTTTCATCTCTCAGGACTAGTGGCACCTACGTCATGCGAAAACATCTTGTGTTTAATGATTTTCTTTCCCTGCGGAATTTCCATCACCAAAACGGGCCGCTGAAAGCCGCGGTAACCTTGCATGCTCAAGGTTCAAAGATCGTTTGGCCGATATCGATAAAATCGTGATCGTTACTCACGAATCCGCGATTACGCAATTACTCTAAATCCGGTCCAACTGGCCAACGCCGGCCAGGACCCGCGACCATTGCTTGCAATACATTGACGGCCGTGCATTGGCCTTTTGAGGCAACCTTAAATTGCCGAGCATTACGAAGACGACTTCCATGCGGACCCATCCGATCATTTGATGAACTGCGTTAAACCAAGATGGAAATTCGTCGCAAAGACAAAGCGGCTTTACCGCTGAAATATCTAGAAGCAGATAAACCGCTCTATCGCCAATGCGATTCAAGTCTCTTAAAGACGGCAGCAGTACAGAAGAAGTCGTGTCGAATACCCTGTTAGGGCATCGACGCGCGCGTAGAAGGCATCCCTTTGTTGGAGCCAAAAATTTAAAAATAATTTGGCGACAGCGTTCCCGAATCGCAATGTCAAACCATCTTCACGCTTGTGTAAGGATCAAACCACGAACTGAGAATACGCCTGTTAAATCGCTTTAGGATTTATCGTTACCGCGTAAGCGTATTTTACTGATTTCAGACCACCTTAGCATCATTTCAAAGCACCTTCATTTTTATGGGTGGCTTTTTTTTTTGGAAAAAACCTATTGACAGGGCATTTTTTTAAGTTTCAACATTGCCTTCCTTTCTGTTAAATAATTGTAAGTGTTGTTTTAAAGTTATATTCTAAATTAAAATGAGAATGAATCTCATAAAAACCAAGCCCAGTAAGGATTAATCTGGGCATCATGATTTCTTTTCTTAAAAAAAAGCCTCTCTTCCCCAAAGCAATGGGCCTAGGGACGCTTTTCTCTGTTTTACTCGTGTTACTTTTAGTGCTTTATTGGAAGACTATTCAGTTACGAAAAATTAATGACATTGTCAGTAGCCACCAAAAAAAAAAGAAGCCGGTTGCGTTGCCGAACAACTAAGAAAATAGTAATCCAACTACTGATAAATAGCGGCAAGGTTTTGTGGGCGTATTGAGCCAGCCAGCTTTTAGTCTGTCGACATTGATAACCAATCGAGTCTGCTTCAATTAGCAATCAAACCGTTCCAACTGTACTTTTGAATGGCGCCACCGTTAGAATGTCATTCCACAATATCTGAACCGATTTTGCAACCGCTTCCAACTATAGAAGTCGCTTGCTAATTGAAACACCAAAGGCTTGACTCGAAATCAGCATACGTGATAAATGCGAGCGGTATGAGATAAATGGCAGTCCTGGTCAAATGACCCTATTTTGCGACGAAAGCGTGCAAAATGGAATCGGATTTTTACCGGAAAAATCAAATACCAAAACGAGCGATATGTGGGACATTATGCCCGCGTCTCAGGCCAACTACTTGTGAGTAGAGCTGCTGATTCCTCACACCACTATTTTGAATCTTCTTGCCGTCCTCTATTGAATGCATGAGATTTGGCAAGAGCGTTACATTTATGTCACCGGATACGGGTAAGAATGAAGCGATATCCTTCATTCATCTCTAGTTCTGTCTGGCAAAAATCTTTACTCCCTTTTTTCCAGAGTTAAACGACACTTCAAAAAAAATGTATCAAGGAAGACAACGGGCTGTGGGTTCCTTATTCAACTCAAAGGTCACAAGGGGCCAAAGACCGACAAAGTTCGTTCGATCCAAAGGCATTTATCAGCACGTTAAAAGGCTGGAATTTGGGTTTAACGTTAAAATCCTACAATGATGAATATCAAGAAGAGCATCAACCGGTATTCTGTCTCGTTGATACCGGTTTCATCGCTGCAGCGGCCCATTGCTGAAGCATTATTTTATGGGCTATTCATTCGATCGCCGCGCTTTTCCTTGAAAGAAATATCTACGGCACTTCTTCTCTTGGAAACGGAAATCTCGCTTTCCGTTTTTCTAATAAGAACTAAGAACAGCGTACAGTCGTAATGAATATCGCATTGCTTCAAAATGACACCATTATTTATGCGTAACAAACTTTGATTGCACTGTAAGTTAAACAACCTAATGACGTCGAGTAATGAGCCTATTAACATCGACCTGAAGGCATTTTTCATCGGCCCAAATCGTATTGTACGTGAAAGCGTGTCATGACAGTCAGGGCGGCCAGTTGTCAGGTTGCGTTCTGCCATTACTCAGATTCGCCCGCGTCTATTCAAGAAGTCGCACAGAGCTCTAACCAAAGTATCAGAAGACGGGTCCATTGAAGGTTAGAAAAACTAACGGCAAGAAGGCAACAGCGCAATGTCAAAAATGTAGAAACGGGACCAGTCAGCCGCACTTGTCTTCCGCCTTTAGCAAAGCCTCTGATACTATTTAAAAAAAAAAAAAAAAAAAGGGGAAAAAGGAAAAGGGTAGAAAAGCAGCTCGAAAACATTAGGTGACGTTGTGACTGTCATTAATAATATTTGCGAGCCAAAACTTTAATTATTGGCAATTGAACGCCGGCGATTGAAGCCGCGCGAAGCAGGTGACAAAGGGCCGAGGGCTTGCGGTAGGTGGAGACGAAGTACGCGTGCTTGCACAACAACGCAGCAATCCACAGAAGAATTCGAACAGTCGTCGAAAACATTACTGCAAAACAACCGCGCTTATCTTGGCTGTGATCCTCAGTAGTTGATATGTGAAACCAGTCGCATCAGGTTGACAACAGTGTGCAGCAAGCTCACCCCCACGCCAACACACTGCTAAATAGAATTATCAGTCGATTCAAAAATGTCGAAATGACAGGATTAATAATGTTGCCTCAGGCCAACAGAAGAGCAAAGTAGTGTGCGCCTCCACTCAAATTCGCGCAGGAATTCAGAAGATCTACAGCGATCAGCGCAAGGCACACTGACATTGGCCAGTACGTCTGCAAGAACACAGCGGAACACATTCGCTGAATATGACCTCGAAGCTTGCAAAAAGACTTATCCATTCTTCACCTTTAAAATAGACAAGCAGCAGCATTTGCGTTGCGCTTGCCTTGTGTCACAGTATGATAGTGTGATCACAGAGTTTTATGCATTCATCTGACAACCATCGCCATTGTTTTTTATGAACAGGCTCGATTAAACGAGGTTTTGCTCGGATTTTTACACTTGTGTGAACATCTTTCCATGCCGCTATTTGTGCCACGATGTTCCTGACTGAATAACATCAGCTTGAACACATTCAGGTAATTGGCGATTCATCGATAGAAACACGTTCATCCGCACTTGTCCTTTAAACAAGTTCGACAAGAACTTGGCAGCACACATGATGCATCTTGGTGGATCTGACCCATGGCGTTTCTGCCACGTGCACTTGCCGATTTCTTAGCGGGAACGATGACGAGGGCAACGGCGTGATTCGCGATGCTTAACGATGACGATTGGCTCAAGATGGTTGACCACATCTGCCTCGTTAAACTTGCCATGGCCTTATGGGAAAGCCAAACCAGATTTAATTCGAGTTTAAACGGTTTCTACTGAGGCCAACCATACAACGACTTCTTCGCCTTTTAAAAACCATTCAGTCCCATTCAAGTACAATTTCCTAATTCAAGGTGCCAAACCCAATCCAATGTTACAAGACTTTGCCAGCATGTGGCTCCAATAGAAGAAAAAATTGCGCATTAACCAAACGAAACAGGTCAAAGCAGCAGTCTTGTTTGTTTTGATGAAGCGCCAGTCTTATGTGCTTTATCGCCCCTCGGGACGGGGAAAAAGTCCACTTATTGAAGGCGACAGTCTTCTGGCTAAAAATGTGCCAAGCAAATGTTAAGAAAGTCGCCTTAAAACGGCCCCCAATCAAAGCCGCGATTCAACCTTAAAGCTCGATTCGAGTACCTGTTTAAAAGAGCCAAACTCTAGAACGCCCGCTTACCTTTCTACGCTCCCCGACCCTTGCTCACTAATGAAGCAAAAATGGGACATGCTATTTGTGGATGAAGCGACGTCCGATGATTCCATGTGCCTATTGCTGAGGCATCAATCAAAAACAAAGCATTGTCTTTTTAAGTTAACCACAGATTCTGGCTGACGAAGGCGCAGGGAAAAGGCCTTTGGCATTGCGTTTTTGCCGCTACTAGAAGCGCAATCCCACAGCTATATTTGCCTCTTTCAGTCGCTCATATTGAAACAGACCTATACGGTGGGGGAAAATCGACCCCACTGGAAATTTGGATCAACGATTGCTTCTTTTTAGCACCAAATCAAGCGTGAAGAAAAAATACCCTTTATCATGCTGAATCGGCTCGTTTGCTCAGTTTACCAAAGCCGTCGTGGGTGAAGCCTGGCTAACTCAGCCAGATTTATATGGCTCGCACTTTTCAATTATTAGTTTAGCCGCTCACTTATCAAAACATATCACCTGATAATCTTACCGCTGGCATACTAGATGGCACCCTTCTTGTTTTCGGCTTATCTTTTCCTTACAAGGCTCGGCATAGTAAATAGTGCTGGCGATTATTACCGAAGAAGGACATATGCCAAACGAGCTTAGCTTAGCCGTTCTGCAAAGGAACTCGTCTCGAACCTCGTGGTTTCATTTTGGTGCCGCAATCTTTTATTTAAGCGCATGAAGGAATAGAAGGACGCCGCGCGACACTACCGTTATGGCGTATCAGCCGCTATCGACTCAACAAGGAACAGAGCAAAGCCTAGCGAGTCGACTTATTCGTCATATAGAAACCACTGCCAACAGAACCATTTAATTAAAAGAAACCTACCATGCGACTTCCTTAGCACCAGCTTTGCCGCTACCTCTAGATGTCGTCGCCTTCTTGGCTGAAAAAATGGTTTTATACCTGTAGTCTTGGCACCAACGAAAGACCAAGCAGCGGCTGTACTTATGATTGATTGATGAGTGAAACCGTTAAATTGAAAACGCACAGGAAAAAGCATCGGTTTTCTTGGCAGTCAGGCGATATTGGCCAATCTTGCCATCAACTTAACGAGGGATTTACCCAGATATTAAGACCGAAACCTAGCAAACAAACCTCAGTAAGGGGGCCCTGGACACAGACCGTCAGAACCATTCTTAAGCGAAAAAAACCAAAAAGACCTCGCTCTGTTTGTGAACCACCATCAGGGCCGTACCTTACTATTTCGAGCGCAACTCACTTCGTCTCGGTATAAGCACGCGATTAATCATAAGCAACTGACAACGGACCACCAAAGATGATTCACTACTTAAACACGTGATAACAACATTCCGGCAGGCGAGATAAGATTTTACGCTTTGGATTTAAAAGACAAGAAGCAAGTAGAGAAACTTTGAAGTTTGCTTGTAAGAGAGCTGTTGCGATCAAGAGCTTGAAGTCTTTGTTTAAAAAACAAAAAAAAGGGAGACCGTAAAGCTCCCTTTTCTATGCTGTTTGTTTAGCGGCTTGTTATGCTCTTTTATGAGGCTCTCAACATCCAGCTGTCTTCTACGTGTTATGCGCCATTCGGTTCAGACCACAGTTGAGGCAGTGGATTCATCGTCCAGCACCTTGTGCATATTTTTAATACCTGACGAGCCGTTTTAATGACCTGTTTCATGCCCTTTCGTAAGCAAATCAACCATCTCTGAGAACTTGGAACACCGATCTACTTCTTTAATGAGCTAGTTTAGCCAAATCTTTGTACGGATTCCACGGTGCTTAGGAACATCAAGTGTTCGAAATACGTTCGGGCATAATCATCAACAGCCGTCGCTTAGTCCCGTTAATAATTGCTCTTCCAAACATCAAATGTAATTCACGAAACTGCAAATCCAGGTTTTTTACATTTCCAGTGAAAGTTATGCGTTCTGTAAATTACAGCGTTGTAAGAGGTCCGCTTAAAGTCGTTTCTTAAACCGTCTGAAATTTCCGTTCTGCTTTCTTGTGTTTATGCCCAAATATTCTATATCAGTCAATGCTCTTTATCCATGCTAAAGAATTGTTATTAACTAATTATCTTTATATGAGGTCACTGATCGTTAACACAACCCCCCAAAAGAAAAATCATTCAGAACTTGATATAAAATGATTGATACAAATCATTAGAGTCTGGGGCGCAATTAAGAACTTTATGACCGGACAGCCACCCATAAGTAAAAAAATAATTTTTACGTGGCGTTAATCTCACCGCATTCTATTTTTAGATAAGGACACAATTAAGTAAAAAAAACCGACTCGCGATGTGGATTATTTTCCTTTAAACATATTCATGTTAAATATAATGTTAAGAGTTTGGCATTAGATTGTGTAAACCAGTATCGACTAAGGCATCACCTTGTTTGCTCTGTCTAATCTATAGCAAAAACTAGACTTAAAAAAAAACGGTACACCAATAATAATTCAGTTTTTTTGGATTTCATTAAAAAAAATTGAAAAAAATCAAGCCTTGCTCCTTACCTCTCTAGCACTCGCTCTTTCTGCGGTACGCCGTTGCCAAAACTGTGATTTCAGTGTTGAACGTTGTTGTCAAATCAGCCACTTACCGGTGGTACCAAAACTCACGCTAAAGTCGTCTGCAGCAAAATAACTTTGCAGGACCGCTCTGATAAATTAAAGAAATGGAATGGCAAATTGTGTGTCTGGAAGTTTTCCCTACTCACATTTATTTGGTTGACTCTTAAAGAACTTGAAGCCTTTACTTTAGGTGAACGTTCAACTTATTTAGCTCCATCACTGCTCTAATTCGGTTCTTATACTGATAAATACGGTTGTTGTATTTGACCTTACCTATTCATCTTTAAAGACATGGACCCATGCCATTCGCTTTACTAAAACCAAAGAGGCCAAAGATCATTGACTGCGATGACGGAATACAGCAGGTTTTTGGTTGGTTCTAGTTACTGGATGTCAGACATGAAATATTTATTCTGCAACAAGCCGGCTTATTCGTACCTAGCGATGGCAAAAAGGCTATGAAATTCGCGGACGTACAAAACCTCTGACGTTGCAAAACAAATTTGATTTGCAGCAATGGTGTGCTTCTCCACAAAGCGATGGGCATTTCTCTGATAGTATACGGCGCATTGCAGACCAGGGGCGTTGTAGACGGACAATGAAAACACTTTGGTCAAATATGTCTACACGAAAAAATTCTACGAAGTTTCCAAGGACAGCACAACGGAAACAAACCCCAGTTGTTGGCTTACTTGTTCATTGACATCGTCTGAATTCTTTGAAGAGCCTTTCTACAGAAGACCAGTTGCTCAGTTCGATGCAAAATTGCGGATTGGACGTAACACAGAAGCCAAACTGAATGTAAAAGGCAGCGGAAGCGGCGAACCGTGCCAAACATATTGAAAAGCTGGCGGTAAAATTCATTCTTTGACACAGCACAAAACGTCAAGACATGGGTGGATACTATGCGCCTGTTGGACTCAGTTCTGAAGCTACATTGGTAAAAGATCTTAATCAAAGCGCTGGCCGGCGCTTTAATTAAAAATCTCTACCCAGCAGTAAGTGACCCTTTTGGGTTCAGCTTTTGCGATTCTCTTCCACTCGCTTTAAACAAATACTTTACCTATTGCATTAGTTAAAGCCAGTTTACAGATTCCGCAGCAGCTGCTTTTTATTGTTTCAGGTCCACTTGTTTAGGAAGACCGCCCATGGCACCATGGCGCGCATCTTATTTTACTATAATTTCTTTATTTCTTAAAATCCTTTGGCTTTAGAAAAAACGCTTCCCAAAAAGTCATGGAGCGGGCAGAGAGAATCTATTAAATTCATCGTTTATTTCTTCTCATTTATGCGGTATCGTTTGGGCAAGTAATCGCTCCGATACGGCTTATAAACACTGGGCTTGCGGATGTCCTGCGCTTCTTTGATTTAAACACCGTTGCCTTTTCTTGGTTAATTCCTTCTAGGCATGAGTTATCGGCATTCAAAAACGGGCCTTCCACCTTGGGTGTCGACCATTGTTCTTAAATGCTTGTTACCAAAAACGCATAATCCAAAGGGTTATCTATGTTTGGTGTGGCCGCGGCGGCTATGCTGTACGGCTTGACTTCCTGCTGATTCCACTTGGGCTGGCTATTGCTCGGTGTAGACGTAGCGGTGGTTTGGCTATCGAGTATTGGGCTAAAAATTGTTTTCAACATTAGGGCATTAGGTTTTCAAATTGAACTTCGTTACCCTGAATTCGTTATACAAGAAATGTTTGGTTTACGCCCCTCGCGTACTCGCTGGAGTCGTTCTTGTTAATTTTGCCAATCAGTTTGGCTCTAACTTTCTTAACGTTTCTTTGCCACAGCTATTTGTCGATATTTTAGCGCGGCGGGCAAACCGCACGGAAACAATAGTTTGATCAGTTGGCCATTTGAAAGCACCAAAGAACTTGTCGAAAGAAAAACAAAAAACCGTCTTGAAAAAGATAGCCGCTGGAAGCTTTAAATTTGTGGAATCTTATCATTCTATTTTTTCCCTTGGTTATAAATCCTGCTTTATTTTAAATTGGCTTTTTGCCGTTTTGTGTAATCCTCCAGGGTTGGGGCCCTTATCGGGTCCATCTCCTCTTTCC
>Ga0163217_1027980_pt1 | contig 12521 bp, 14 predicted proteins | sample SynspAceP_FD_185933 | JGI IMG/M metagenome (GOLD analysis project Ga0163217, IMG submission 185933) | Saline lake microbial communities from Ace Lake in Antarctica - Synechococcus sp. Ace-P (PacBio error correction) | ecosystem: Environmental > Aquatic > Non-marine Saline and Alkaline > Saline ... | reverse complement strand
TTACTGTACTATTTGATGTCAAACACAAACAATCCTTGCAAGGACAGAATAAGCCGGTTACTGAGATTACGGTATTTAAAGCAAGAGGGCCAAACCAATCATAAGGGCCCATGGAGGACCTCCAAAGATTCAATAATGTTAGTGACAGCTCCAACAAAACCTCGCCGTTCTGCATTAGATACATGGCGATAAAACGCAAATACCCAGGGCCACTGGGAAATGAGCACCAAATAAGGGTAATTAAAACACTGCTGAGTGGTGCCCAAATACCTCGTTGCTTGACAAAAAACAAACCGAAAGGCGGTCAGGTACCCCCTATTATAATGCCGTTGTCCCATCGTCACGCTACCGTAAGGGGGCCAAAAGAATTGAAACGATAAGGCCATAATAAAACATGGACCCCCACCGTGAGAGGTCTTGTAAATCACCTTGCGCCCACAAGGCTAATTCATAGCGGTTAGAGTCTTGACTATTGTTCTGCAAAGTACTTCGATTATAGGCCATATAGCCCCCCGATTAGGATAGTAGCCTTCTGGTTTAAACCGTCACAAACTCCGTTTAATCGAGAGGTGTGTCAATGTGGATACCCAAAAAAATCTTGTGCTTTTGGAGTACACGGTGAATTTTGTGTGGGGTAAATAGTTGGTAGATTTCGACATTTGTAAGTAACCACGCCTGTACCATCATAGATGGCTTGTTGGCCACTAATTTGAATTTGGTATTGGAAGGGCCAAATTTTTCGTCAAAAAACGGTATACCGTTCACATCTGCGAAAGGTTATTTCATTATCCTATAACTCACCAATACTTACAAAGTTTTACACCAATCTTTTGGCCCGATACTAAGCGGTCAGAGGAAAATAAAGCTTCCCTCCAGATATCGCTTGAGTACGTATTTCTTTTAGCTTTTGGCCTCGGTCACAGGTGCGAACCACTCTCCTACCATTCATGACAATTATAACATCAGCAAAGCCGATTTCATCGCGGATACAATGATGTTCCAACGGACTTAGGCGGCCGCTATGCATGACACCAACTCAACTATTACTGGCTAAGAAATTTCCCATACCTATCAGCCCACCAATAAGGTGGACATAGGAAAAAACTGTTCAAACCACGGGGTTAAAGCTCAGAAGTATGTAAGATTGCAGCCACGGTCTATTCATTAACTTCCCTAGCCTACTTGTTTCATTTTGCTCAATTAAAACGAATAGGGCCGCTCAAGGGCCCAGTCAATACGCACAAGGCTCATTACTGTGTCGATAAACAAATGTTCGAGCGATATACCAAATCTATTGCATTTTTAACACGGCATTACCTCCGGCAACTTGCTCTTAAGCGCACACGAATGGCCGCCCTTGGCTAATAAGGCCAACCCCAATTAGGAGTAAAATACCGTTCCCACCACAATCCAAATTGCGCTGGAATTATTCCATCTTTCAAGGGCCTTGGCGTCCCGCCATCAAACATTAGAAATAACCCAAATATAAACATCCAAAAGCAGCCCCATTTTGCCAAAAAGCGTCCTTGGGCCTAGGATGGCCGCACTCAGTGGCGAGGCAATTAAGCACCAAGAAGGGTACAGACGCGTAAAGGCCAAAGCGCCAATGCAATTCAGCGATAGCATCAATAGAAGGTCACCCACCAGTTTCATATGGAATAAATGCGGTTAAATTTGGCGTCTGGGCTGTTCTATTCTTGTTCAGCGATTGAATTTGATATTCAGCGAACTCAATGATGCGATATCTTGTTGCCCAATGTTCCTTCATATTGCTAAAACCATCTTTTAAGATTAATTTTTCGCGCCATTTTTTTCTTCGAGCACGCCACCGCTTTGACATAAAAACGATTCTAAATCTTTTTCCGGCGTCTTTAGTATGTTGGGCCAGAAAAACTTTACGCAGAGGGCTTTGCCCTGGTTTTCGATATCATGGACAAAGTTTCCACAGCCTCAATTGGCAGTTTGTTGAAATCCGCCCCGGAAGACAAGTGGTCAATCCGCTTTTGCGCCGCCGGGCTTTTTCCAAGTTGATATTCACTTTCAACCGGCTAAAAGGCGCAACCCATTAGAGTTAATAAGCCATTAATAATGGCCATTACCACAGCAACCACTAACATGACGCCGTGATGTGACCATTCGCTGATCCCACAGGCCCGCATCACACTCATTTCACTATTCAACATTATAGCGGCCATGAGCCAACATAATGCAATGGAAATAAAACTAAGCGGCAGAATGAATGAGCCAGCACCGCATACTCAATGTCAAAAAAACGAAGTACCAAATTAGCCCGGAACGTCGCCCATTTGAGGCTTTCAGCCAATGACCCGAATAAACTTCTGAGTTATTAAAAAATTGCCATTCAATAACAATAAATACAAGCAATTTTGTTGACTTGACAGTTCTGTCACTAAAATTATGAAATATCAGGCAGCGAGTTCAAAGGAAAAGTGGTATTTTTAGTAGCGCACAAGAAATTAAAGGTAAACTTAGTGTTTTCTCAAGTTTTAATTTATCTATAGTGCATTTTTTCATGCACTTAGCCTCAGTAATCATTAATAATTAACTGGACTTCAAATTATTTCTTGCAATTCTTATCACAAGCATACTCAGAACGGCTCGCAAGCAAAGAATTTTCTAGCGTATTATTCTGGGGTGGTGACTCTTATTTAGTCAAATAAAGCGGGAGAAAGCGTGTGGAATTTTAGCGTAAAAAAGTGGCCAAGTCCGGAAAAACAGGCGTAGTGCATGCATTGTTGTCGGGGTATTTGAGCCAAGGCGGTCTAACTCTATCGCAGAGCAACTTGAACATCTTAGCGGATGGCTATATCAGTAATTGCTCAGACGCGGCGATTTAAGAAGGCCAAGCAGGCAAATGCTACTATTACATCATGTTCCTAATGTTTTTCTAAGTGAGGTCGCGTATGTTAGTAGGCTTGCGGTTAAAGAGGCGTGAATTAGATTGAGCGCCCAATACAAACAAATTACGCCAAACCATCAAAACCCTCAATGAAACGGGTGCCATGGGAAGCTTAGTTTTTTAACTGAGCTACATGTAAAGGCGCGAGATTACCTATTGGAAAATCCGCCAAGCAGTGGAAGCAAACCCGATAGCGCTTTACACCTTTTTACAATTAAAACTGAAAAAAAAGGGAGTTACGCTACGCCCAATCCGTAAAATTATTATTAATGTGACCTACTCGTCGTGAAACTCCCTATTGCGAGAGCGGGCGCTAGCTCATGGTTAGCGATTGCTACAGCATTGAAAACCGCGAAAGGATGTGGCGAATGCCGCCCTACATTTGTAACCCTGCTATTTACTTGAACAAGCACAGCTCTTAGAAAAGATTATGGGAATTTGCATGTCAGTTCGGTCCAATGGAAAAACAAATGCCGAGTCTTGGTTATGAACTCGTATCTGGCGTTGGTCCGTGGTTCAGCCAATGAATCGATTTATGACGATAAGGGACACAAAAAAGGCGGTCCCGCAGATCCAAGCCCTATGTGCTGTCGGTAAAAGGGGCCCTAACCTTTGATTCAGGTGGGTATTTCTATTAAACCAGGCGAAGCCATGGATGAATGAAATATGACATGGCGCCGCAGGTGTCCTCGCACTATGCATGCCATCAGTGAATTAGAATTTGCCCATCAATATAGTGGTATCTTGGCAGCTGTGAAAAACATGCCTGATGCCAATGCCTCCGTCCAGGCGATATTCTCACAACCATGTCGGGTTCAAAACCGTTAAGTTTGAATACGGGATGCTGAAGGTCGTTTGTGCTATTGCGATGCCGTTAACCTACGTGGAACGTTTTTGATCCTGAGTGGTGGGTTGCATGTTGCTACCTTTTTTTACCACTGGGCGGGGGGGCCTTTTTGTTTTGGTTTTTTTTTTTAAATTTCGGGCCTTAGGGAAATATGCTCTGCAACGTGATGAGTAAACCATAACCCTTGCCCATGAACTACTCAATGCCTCAGAGCAAAGTGGTGACAAAGCATGGCGTTTGCCTTTGTGGGATGAGTATCAAAACAAATCGAAAGTCCCTTGCTGACATTGAGCAACCTAGTGGTTTCGTCCAGCAGGCGCGATTACCCGCAGCCTGTTTTTTGTCACGCCTTTACACGCAAATACAACTGGGCGCATATGGATATTGCCTCGGCACGGCTGGCAAAGTGGTAAAAATAGAAGTGAAAAAATAAAAAAAAAAAAAAAAAAAAAAAAAAAAATTAAAAAAAAAGAAAAAAAAAGAAGGGCAACAGTTCGCCCTGTGCCCTTATGTTCCGCAGTTTTTGATGAAACACGAGCTGGTTTATCAGCGAAGGGACTAGTTGAAGCTTAATTCAGGAGACCGCAAATCGTTATGCAAAAGATGTCATTTTCTTGTTAGATGGAATCGCCAGTCTGGTAGCTCACAGCCCGCTCATTTTGAATTGGCTTGTTAGCCGCGGCTCGCTGTTTTTCGGCAAAAACAGAAGTGTTAGTCTTTTGCCAAAAATAAACAGGCAAGCTGAGCAGTTCGACGAACATATTAAAGCGAACTGCCTAGGACGCGGTTTGTCCCGCATAATCTTGAAGGAGAGGGCCCTATTGGGGCGCACCAGTAGAGATTTACGTGGCAAAAACACCACAACGTTTTTTCACGGGCGTATTAATTAATTACAGCCGAGCAAAAGTACCAGAATTTCATACTCGCTTTGCCAATCATAGACTTTGTGCCCAGTGCCCGAAAATTTAAAACTGAATGGCCCGCGAGAGATACAAACATGATCGCGCAGCAGGTAATCAATTAGATACCCTTGCTGCCTCAAGTATTTACGAGAATTAAATCCATGGAAAAAACGTATAGCCACAAAATATTGAAGCCCATGTTATCAAGAGTGGAAAAAGGGCTACTTAAAGCCTCAGCGTTCACGGAGTCCCTATTGCATTTTGCTGCCCCCCTAACTAGGGCGGGCAGCCTCCATATGGGCATGGTTTTTCACAGACGTAGTTATGGACGCTCTGACTGCGTTAGCCCATCGCATGAAGGGTTGTATACGCTTTTGGCCAATGTGGGACACGACCGACGCCGGGTGAGTGCCACAAAATGGTGGTGGAACGCCAGCCCTTAATGCCAAGGTTAACCCGTCAGGTGATTTAGGCCGCGAAGCCTGTATTGAAAAAAATCTGGCAATGGAAAGCAGGAATCGGGTGGCAAACATCAGCCAACAAATGCGCCGTCTGGGCACCTCCCCTGATGGAGCCGTGAAGCCCTTTACAGGATGCAGACCTCAGAAGCGTAAATGAAGTGTTTGTACGTTTACACGGAAGAAGGTCTTATTTTATCGTGGTAAGCGCTTAGTCAACTTGGGATCCTGTATTACATACTGCAGTCTCTGACCTTGAAGTATTAAGCCGAAGGAAGAAGCGGGCTTTAGTGTGGCATATGCGCTACCCTTAGGCCGATGCGCTCTTGGCGGCGAATTTATCGTTGCCACTTACTCGCCCAGAGCGATGCTTGGCGGATACTGCGGTTGCTTTCATCCTGAAGACCTTCGCTACCCAAGGGCTTTATGTAGAACAAATTAAACTGCCTATTACCGGACGGGACTCATTCCGATTATAGGGATGATATGTTGAACAAGACTTCGGTAACCGGCTGCGTAAAAATCACCCCAGCTCATGATTTTAATGATTATGAAAGTGGAGTAAAACGCCCATCAATTAGAAAATTATTAACATTCTTACTGATGACGCCAAAAATATGAGGTCGCTCGCGCCCAATATCAAGGTTTGGATCGTTTCGAGGCACGCAAACAAAATTGTGGCTGATTTTACAAGCCTTCTGGCGTGTAGTTAAAAATCGAAGATCACCAAACTCAATAGTGCCACGTGGGATCGTTCTGGAAAAGCGGTCATGAGCCCTACCTGACTGACCCAATGGTATTGTAGCAGTTGAAGCCACTCGCGAACCCGCCATTGAATGCGGTAAAAGTGGTGAGATTAAATTTCGTGCCAGAAAATTGGGATAAAAAACCTATTTCAGTGAGCATGAACAACATTTCAAGATTGGTAATGTATTTCTCGTCAACTTTGGTGGGGACATCGCTCCCGCTTTGTATGATGTGCAGTGGCATTTTTTGTTGGCCGTACCGAAGGCCGAAGTACGTGAAAACATCAGCTTTTGGCTGCTGAAATTACCCTTACGCCAAGACAATGCACGTACTCGATACCTGGTTTCGTCTGCCTTATGCCGGTGGCCACTATGGGTTGGCCGAAAAAAACACCAAGAACTCGACACATTATCCACAGTGCTGTGCTAGTTCACTGGTTTCGACATCATATTCTTTCTGGGTCGCCAGAATGATCTATGATGACCAAAAAATCACTTGGCAAGATACCCTTTAAAAAGAAATTTACATTACGGGGCCTTTACTTCGATGAAAGTGGCGACAAAATGTCAAAGTCAAAAGCAATGTTATTGACCCTATGATTGCATTGATGGTATTAGGCCTTGACGGCCTTAGTTGAGAAACGTACCTCAGCATTGAGCAACCTTATGTGGCGGAAAAAAAGCGCCAAGCGCACACAGCCAGCTTATCCAGATGTTTTGCCGCCTATGGCACTGATTGCTTGCGGCTTTACTTTTGGCGCGATGGGTGTCCACAGCGAGATATCAACTTTGATGTTAAGCGAGTTGAAGGCTTACCGTAACTCTGCAAACAAGCTGTTGGAAGCATCGCGTTTTGTGCTAATGGAATACTGAGAACAGGGGATACTGGTCTAAGCGTGGCGAATTAGATTGAGTGTAGCAAGATAGATGGATATTGGGCCCCGCCTGCAAACCACCTCAGGAATTTGAAAACGGCCTTTGAGATACCGCTTTGATATTGCGGCACAGGTGGTACGAATTCACCTTTGGAATCAATTTTGCGATGGTAACTTAGAGCTGACCAAACCGATCTTAAAATCTCAGTGAGTGATGAGCAGCGACAGCAAAAACGCGGAAACCCGTCATACTCTGGTTAAACGTATTAGAAAGTAATCTGCGTAGTTTGCACCCGTTATGCCCTTTATTTACCGAAAGAAATTTGGCAGCGGGTTTGGCTCTATGTCGCACGCCTACCCAGTGATCAAAACCACAGTTTATGACCCAAAGCGGTTCCAATCCAAAGATGATGCTGATCGACAAACAGGTTATTGATGACAATCGAATGGATGAAAAGCTTGTACTGGGTATTCGTAATATTCGTGGTGAAATGGATATCCCACCCGAGCAAACCTTTAGCGGTATTGCCTGCGTAATGCGAATGCCAAAGACTGGCACGTTTACAAAAACACCAAGCTTTCTGGCACGATTGCGGGTAGGTTAGAGAGATTAATCGTGTTACAAGGCAGGACGAAGAAGCGCCCCGCGTCTGCCACTGGCCTTGGTGGAGGAAATGGAATTTGATTCCCATGGCGGGTTTGATCGACAAAGAAGGCTGAGGCTTGCACGTATTGCTAGGGGCCTTGGACCAAAGTTCAAAAAGGATTTATGGAGGCGCCACCCAAGGTAAGCTCTCAAATGAAAAAATTTGTGAGTAATGCACCAAGGCCGAAGTGATTGAAAAAGAACAAGCCAAAACTCACAGATTTTTCAATGACAAATTGCAAACTAAAAAGGAAGCAAAAAACTGGCTATGAAGCATTGTAAGTTCCATAGTGTAATTTACTGGTTTCTGATTATTCGCATATGTCCTTTAGGTAGTATGCGAATATTTTAGTACACTAGAACTTAAATTCATTTGTTGCGGATAATTATTGTATTACTAAGTTTCGTTGCGCTCGGTGCCTTAAATCCTTAGTTCAGTGTCAAATCTGCTTGGGCTACGACTCCACCGGATCCAACAAAATTTCCACTGGTTTTGCCTGCCAACATGCCCGAAATAAACTTCGTCTAATGGCATGACTTATGCCAAATTAGCTAGTTTTATTAGCCTTAGCCCGCCAAGCAGGATGAATTATACCGTTTTTTGTTTTTGATGGAGGAAGTTAGGCCCTAGTCCTCTTCAGTCTCGACGAGGTTCTCACATCATTTGATATTACTTAATACCTTAGAGCCTGAACATGTGGGGCCATTAGTAAACGGGAATTCAGTTATTATTGAAAGATGAGTTTAAACCCTGCGCTCTTATGAAGCCGCGCTTTCCTGTTTAATTAGTACTAATCTGTTTGACCCCTCTGACAAGGGCAACCTTGATAGTCGTGAATACGCATACTGATTGACAAGGAGGCTAAAAATTGGCTTCATTGCCCATTTTAGATGGAAGCGGTAGTGCAAGAATATTTGTTGCAACGTGTGAAAAGTCGAAAGAACCCAAAGAAACGTTATCAACCAAACAGATGTAAGCAACTAAAACGTCCAAGGTGCCGACTTGATCGGCTGATCTACTCTAAGAAAAAGACTATTGATTACAAGAACTGTGGCCGCCAAAAAAATCTAATTGGTGCACTGCAAATTGTCCTCAGCAGAGACTTACAAAGTGAAGACGAAAAAAAGCTAAACATTTTTACCGTTAGCTAATAAACATCCTGTCGACAGTTAGCCTTGAGCTTGGCCCGCCAATTCTCCTGAGGAACCTGTTATTTCAAGGAACCGAACCTAGACCCGCAGTCTTGCTGGATGACAGTAAAATGACACTATTTGACTCGACGAATACAACAAGCGTTTAAACCGCTTATTAAATCAATCGACTGGCCGCCTCATGCGCCCTATACAAACCCTAAGGGAGTTTAGTGAGAACTCAAGAAAGTGGTTTTGGTAATTTTGTGGCAGATAGTCTTAAAGCAGCAAACAATGCCGATATTGCTATTATCAACAGTGGAGTGACCGCGGCGATAAAAAAACCTATCCAACTGATTCACTTATCACCCGTGGTGATTATCGTGCGGGGAATTACCCTTTCGTAGCCGTAGTTGCAGTCGTCACTGATTACTGGCCAGCATATTTTGTTAGCCTTGAAAACGGCCGTGGTAAGTCAGGTTTGAACGGCCAAGGTAGATTTCCAACAAGTCGCAGGCACACCTTTAACTTACACCACTTAATCAGCCCTTTGGTTCCACGAAATTCAAAACATTTTCTATAATGGCCAAACCTTGCAGGCCACCATAAAAGAAATACCTGTGCCACAACAGACTATTAATGCAAGCGAGGCGAATTGCGTTACAACCACCTATGAGTAGACGGCAAAATAAAAGTATAATCACTCAAGATACACCGCTGTTATCTGACGTAGTTATAGAGCAATTCAAAGCAAAAAAACGAATAGCGCCTAAAATCGGAAAGGGCGGATTGTGAGAATAGACCAGCTGATCATCTCCTCACCAATACCAATCAAGATAAAAAAAAAGCTTTTCACTCAAACGCTACTAGTGTTGCAGCTGTAGGTATTCTGATTTTTATTCTTGGTCATTAACTTGGCTAATTTATTCAAGTTTTAAATTGGCTTCAAAAATTCCTACTTAAGGATGTTGCAGAAGAATCATTTACCTAATATCGTCACCTCGAGCAATTATACGGGCGAGTTCCATCCCATTTACTTGACGCCACAGAACAATTGTCTAAATCAAGTTTTCAGATGCGCAAAACGGATAGCGGAGCAAAACATAGCTCGATATGCTAAGCCAACTGAAACGGTATTTTCAGAACAAATTATCATAGTGAATATTCTAATGCATAACAACTCGATACGATAAACTTGCGAAATTACTGATTTAAACCCTACTTAATTAAAAGAAAAACTTGCTCATCATAAACAGATTACTGAAAAGGAAAAAGGCCCTTTATCGTTTATTTCAACCTTTCTTTAAGCCTTGAATCAGATGCAAACGAATCAGGCTCAATTGAAGGCGAAAACTATTTTTGGTCATTGCAGCTTACCAAAAAACCATCGTTAATGTCAGTCTCCAGTTTGGAATAGAAATCGTTTGCAGGAAGTTAGAAATATTAGACAATTTAATAGTCGTGATGGTTGAATTACTGCGAGGCTATTGCTAAAAACAGGAAAATAATAGCGGTTGAAAAAACTTAAACTCAACAAATTAATTTAGTGCAAACTCGTTTTACAGGGACGATGGCTTAATTACCCTTAAAAATAAAAAAAAAAAAACAAAATTTTTAAACCGGGTTTTATACAGGGACGAGTTATAGGCGAGAAACTTTGTACACTATATCATTCAAGATTCGCCCGGTTCATTGAATATGCAGCGAAACAGACTGGAAGCGAAATGACGCAAAGATGGCACTTAACCCTTATAAAGCTGAAACCAAAACCCAATTATTGGCTTTGGCCTTAATTAGTTTGCCTGACATTTTTAAATCTTCTTGATCCTATTTGGTTCAAAAAAAATATGTCCTCACGTTTGCAAATACTCAACAACTTGGAGGTGAGAGTCAAAAATCAAGGTTGAAAAAATTTACACTAGCTTAACGGGCAATGACGAAATAACCGATTTACCAATAGCTTCTCTACTTTTCAGTTGACACCCATCGAACAAACAAAAAACTGTCAAAACTTGAACAATGTCTCTTTCGGGATGGCATTGACCAAATATTGCAACGCGAGCATTGGATAATAAGGGGGCGGGAACTGGGGTTGCATCATATAGGAATTGATCTATTCGTAAAAAAAAATCCATGTGCCGTTTTATTGATGGATATCGATTTTTTTAAACTGTATAACGATAATTTATGGTCATGCTCAGGTGACAGTGTTTAAAGGAGTAGCGAGCGTTATCAAACATGGCTTGAAAGCGTCCTAAAGAACTTTGTGCTCGTACGGCGTGAAGAAATTTGCTTGTGTTTATCTTATCTATCTCGAATACTCGGAGCCGCTTCTATTGCCGGAGATATTTACTCAGTATTCGCCATGCAATTGTAGAAACCAAGATTTTAGTAAAAATCAGCGGACAATACACTTTAAGTAGGCGGCATAGCGGGTATTCAGGACCAGAAAAAATACTGTTACCTGAGTCAATTACTGAAGCAAGTGATAAGGCGCTTTACCAAGCAAAAAGTTCAGTAGAAATCAATACTGTGATCGCGGTAAGTTGAAGTCAAATAACAACACGAATCATTGACTAAAAACTGCCACTCTGGCAGTTTTTAGTCGATTGGCTTTTGCTTAATTTTTGACAGTTAATGCTGGAAACTCATCTTCAAACCAAGTTTTTAAGCATACCTTTTTTTCGTAACAGTAAAACTTTCAGAATTCAAAAAAACGATTCGACCTATCCATAAACGCCATATCTTTAGATCGATTACTTGCTTGCTTGAACGACAGCACCGGGTTTTATCTGTCAAAAGTGTAAGAAAAGGCTCATTCGAGGTATATCAAATTTTTGACTACCCTTAACATCGTTCGCAACTGCGACCCATAATCCAACAAATGAAGCAGGCCCATACTTGCCGGCTAAAATCTAGCTAGTCACATTTGATACTCAGTTTTTGCCTGTAGGTTAATTAAGCCTCAGACTAGTTTTTGCAAGTTATCTTCTAGGTGACTAAAGTGTCTGATCACCCGGAAACGCGAGCGAGACTTGATGTTGGCCTAAACATCGCCGATATTGCTCTGGCTTTGCCCCAAATTAATCTCGACCTGTGCCTGGCTTAATATTGTGTTGACACAACAGCAACGAACTGCCATAAGCCGGGTATCATGAATCTTTCATATAGTGCTCCTCACACGTTTTCAAACAAAATTATAGCATAAGCGAAACGGCCCTGAACCTTGCACGAATATGCCTGCTTGGTCTTATTTATACCATTTCAGGAATTAAAACTCTAGTGACTGGCGGTGTTACAAATGCTATACGACAGCTGTACATTGTTAAATTCCTTCCAATCCAAGTTTAAAAAAATGCCAGCACTAAACTGGCCATAATACACATCAAGTCAATCGATGTCGCAAAAAAAAACCCATACTAAAATCAGGAGCCTTTGTTCTTCTTGTGGAATATGTTCTTAATCAAGTTACTCTGATTTGATAACCTTTGGATAGAGAGTCTTTTTTCAATAGTAATGATTATTGGGTTTTTACCTTGTACAAAATTCCACGTTTCAATACGTCTATCAAAATTTTGTATCAGTATTAGCCACCAGTGCTAGTATTTTCATAATGGTTCTCAGGGCAGTGTAGTAATACTTGGCTTTTGTGGCGTAGTTAAGTGCAGAATGTGATATTTAGCGCCTATCTAAGGTTCGTCGTTGCGGACAAAATATAATTCCAGCGCGCTAAACTCAGCGACCAGATTGACAATATCAATTTGATACTGATAATTCTGTGGCAAAGTGCTTCGTTAAACGATATGGAACTTAAAGCTGTTATGCTTTTGATACAATATGGATTGCTTTGCTATCTCCCCTGATTCAAGGTCACAAAAGCTGATTATTATACTCAGGTTTCATTGCCGATTGCTCCGCAGCCAAGCGATAACTACCGAAACTTATATTCAATATAGTTTACTCAGTGTTTTAGCCTGCACTGTCAGGTCACTACTT
>Ga0163217_1112429_pt1 | contig 12522 bp, 13 predicted proteins | sample SynspAceP_FD_185933 | JGI IMG/M metagenome (GOLD analysis project Ga0163217, IMG submission 185933) | Saline lake microbial communities from Ace Lake in Antarctica - Synechococcus sp. Ace-P (PacBio error correction) | ecosystem: Environmental > Aquatic > Non-marine Saline and Alkaline > Saline ... | reverse complement strand
GTGGACCGGTTCGCCGCATCAACTATTTCTCAAACATCATCGGCACCCGCTCGCGACCGTCGCCGTGCATCTACCTGATTTTCGACCGGCGTCATGGGACCGCCATCCGGGCACTTGAAAGGTCGTGCTCGCCATGGCGGTGGCTTCCTGGGTCCTACCCGGCCGTATCGACCATTGCCCCCGTTGACGTGACGACACGAGCCGAACTTTGCCTGCGGGCAAAAGGCCGACCGATTATCTCAAGCGGATCTATTTCGACACGGTGGTTCTCCACACGAGCAAGCTCGAGTTTCATCACCAAATTAATTACGGTGCCGATTTCCACGTCTGATGGGAACCGAACTATTCCCTACGACATTGGCCGAAAACCGATCCGCGTCGGGCATGTTGATTGGCGCGATCTGGCGATGACCAGGAAGCGGGCCATCTCGGCGAAATTGCGGCCCGGCCTGCTAAACCTGATAGCGCGGGGCAAACCCCCACGACCCCTCAATGCTCCGAGAGGCCTCAGCAGTGAGGTTATCCGTATCCACTCGGTTCGGAGCCTGAAGAAGGACGAGTTCAGAAGGGAAGCATAATGCTCTTGACCGTTCCCAATCCGGCCACAAACCACGTCCGGCGGTTTGGATACCGGCCACCATCGCCACCGTGGACCGACCCGGCAAGAAGCATTTCCCGTCGATATGTCATTGCCATTCTTGCATGTGCCGCAGCCGGACGCGATGCCAAAGACGCCAAGGCGCCGACTCCAGCGTATCTCTATGTCGACACCAACCTTGACCTGGAAATCAACCGCCAAGCAGCATTTTCAGAGACCATTGTCTGGAACAAGCTGCAACCGACCGTCGGTGCGCATTGGCCGATATGGATGCCTGCGGCGATCGACGTTGCAGGCGATTTCGCCGTCTCCGTTCCAACTTTACAACTAATGCCTTATGAGGTGAGTTTCGCACGTGAAAAGCCCAGTGGTCCAACAACCCCGGAATTGCCGAAGTCGTCGGCGAGCATTCCCGGACCGTTCTAATTGTCAAGGACCTGTGCACGGATGCCGCGATGCAGGGGGGAGATGTTCGATTCGACGGTTGGCCGAAACTTCGACCGCTGCAGTGAAACGATCTCCGCATGAAGGGCGTGGAATTTCAAACACGTCAACGGCACGGATCTGACCGCGCCGGGCTGAGAGAAGTTCTTCGCCCCGCGCCGAAGAGCTGGGCATCGTGATCTCTCATGGCAATCCCATCGGGACAGCTTCAAGAGGCGCATGACCGTCATTACTTCCGGAACACGATGGCCATCCGGCTCGGAATCCGCCCTCGCTGGTTCGGGATTCTGGTGTTTGACGGGTATCTGGAGAAATATTCCGGCTTGAAGATTTTCTGGCATCGCCCATGGCGGCGGCTATGATGCCGAACTTAATGTTGGGACGTTTTGATCACCCCCTATAATCTGCGCGATTGACTGCCGGGTTGAACCTGACCCAAGAGCCCCTCGGAAACTTTGTGAAGAAGCTGTTACTTCGATTACGGTTGTCCTTTCTCACCAGAGCACCAGCTGCGTTACCATCCATCGAGGACCTGGGGGCGCGGGACCACGATCGTATGGGCACCGTTTATCCCCTTGACATGGCACGGACCGATCCCGTCGGTTCACGTGGTTCCGTGAAGAACCTCTCGGAAGACGACAAGGCCCCGGGTGAATGGGCCGCAATGCCGGCCGCCGCTGATGGGGCCATCGAGGGTTTCCGGCGCCAAGTAACCTAGTAATAGGACGTTACCTATGATTATGGGGCGCGCGGAGTTGATCCGCGCTTGACGAAAATTGGGCGGCGGGGCTTTGCATTGGGTGCAGGCCCGCGTTAATTTTCGTGATGATCTCCGGCCCCCATCAGGCGCGGTTCAGATTAGTCGAGCAGGACCGGAAATGTAGGTCACGAGGATCAGTGAAAGAATTAAACATGATGCGACCGACCCAGGGCAGGGGCGGCACGGACGGAACATTCCATCACCGAAACATGCCGGCCACCCCGGCGTCACGACAGGTTCAAGGCCCGGGACGGTGGGGGTTCATTGCCAGATCTTCATCGGTTCACCACCATGATGTTGCCAGATGGATCCTGCGGATCGATCCCCAGCTCCGATCGCGAATCGGGAAGACAAGCGGTGCGACAATCACGATCAGACCCGAGGGCTCCGATCGAACTTGCCGACCGATCAGCAGAAGCACGTTAGACCACGATCAGGAACATTGATCGGCCCGAACGGCCAGACAGCAGGGCTTCTGTGATTCAGTGCGGGATGCGTTCTTCGGTTTCAGGAACTTGCTGAGGATCAGTGCATTTGGCGTGATGAACGATCAGGCATGATCGCAGTTTTCCCGGGCTTTCCAGCCAGGGTTTTTCTTGGTGTCGGGATGCACCCAGGCCGTTGAATCAGTGCCGAGGGGCTTTCTTTGAGCAAGCTGACCGGGCCTGAACAACCCTCGCCCTTTTGAGGGGACCATTTTGTCGCGTAGATGGAAGTTTCGCGGATCAGGAAGGCAATAGGACCGCGGCAACGGCCGGCGGCTTCGTCGGGTGGAAAATCCCGGCCCTAGATGCACCCAGGAATGATTCACGATCAGGAACAGCCCCCAGCAGCGGCGCTTCCGCACTCATGAGCTCGCGGAGGCTCGCACGTTGGCTGGGAGGGCAATCCTTTCCATTTGGCGCGACGATATAAATCGCAATCCTCAGCATGAGACCGGCGAGGTGTGCCGGGAGTGGTGACGCCCGCGAGGAACATTTGCGGCCCCCCGAGACGTCCGACGCAGCGGCATAGACCAACCATGACGAATGGATGCGGGATAAGGGAATTCCGAAGCCGTGCCGGGCATTGGCCGATTGACGCCAGCGCGAATCCTTCGTTGTAGCCGGAACTTGGCGCATTCCAGCGATTCACGATGAGCCGATGGCGGACCACGGTGGCAGGGGAAGAGCCGGAAAGGGCGGCAAACACAGACATTTACCAGGCGAAGACACCCGCGATTTGCCAGACCAAGCCGGGGAAGTGGCCGACAGCGGCGATCGCAAAAGCGAATGATCGTTGTGCCACGCCGCCGGTCGCATTGAGGGCGGAGGCCAAACGAAGAACCAGGGATCGCAGCAGGTCGTGAAAATGCCACGGCGAAGGCGTTGAACAAGGCGTCTGGGCAATCGGAAGCCAGCGAAAGCGTACCGAATAGATCAGTAGGAAGAAAGATGGAGGAAGAAAGAGACCAAGTCACAGCGATGGGAAACCGCCGATCAGGAGCAGGCCGATGGACCATGGCAACAAGGATTCAAGGCTTCCATATGTCAGCGGCTCCCCTCGTTCGTGGCGGTTTCGTCGCCGTGTATTTTCCTCGAACTTATGGCTGGGCGATCACCAGCAACTGTCGGCCGGTTGAAGTCCGCCAGCTGCTTCGGCAAACCGGAGCAGTCAAAAAGCGTTGGACCGCCAGCGGTTTAGCGCAAAATACGGATGAAAACGCGGCAGCTTGTTCCATAGCGCTCGCCTTTCGTTCAGCCAGGTGGCCAGGAGGAACTGGCAGGCTTCGGGCATGGACGATATCGTTTTGACTGGTACCAGGCCACGTTTCGCCGACAAGGGTGACCAGTAAGTTAATTCCACGACCCGGATGAGCAAGCAGGATTGCTGAAGGCAAAGGCAGGCGATGATTGCCGAACGGCGAGGCTCGGCGCGGACAACTTCGGCGGCAACGCATCACGAAACATCCACGCCGAGATGTGCGCAGGTTTCACCGCAGTAGGAGCGCCGACAAGAAACAAGCCAGGCAAAGAGGAACACAGGTTCCTTCCAGTTGACCCAGAGGGATATTGGAGTTGAAGACAAGCGGGCGACGACATGTGGCACAAGGTGATTCAATACGTCATCAGGACCAAGGGATGGATGACCGCGATCAGCGTTTTCTCAATGTTATTTTAATCCAAGCGGCTGAATACCGCTTGTCTGCCCAACGTTCATCCCACTCCCATCGTCACGCCGCGCGAACCACCCGGCCGGACGGGGCGTGCCGGCCGGTAGATATTGATGTTTCGGAAGGGCTATCCTTGCCTGGTGTCGAAACGCGACCTAGCTGCTCTTGTTGTAAGTCAGAGCGGATTCGATCGTGTCGAGACCGATTTCGTTTCTCGAAACTTCTTCCAGAACCGGCTTCATGCGCATCGACCACTCCTTGCGTTGCGCGGGTGCAGCGCAGCGGATGGTGCCTCCGGCTTCGATGACGAGCTGCTTGGCCTTCTCGTGACGCGGGTCGCTTCCTTGTTACCGCGCTTTCGGTCACCTCGTTTCATGATGGTGCCGAGCTGGTTGCGGATATCCTCGGGAAAAACCAGATCGTTCCACCACTTCGTGACGTATACACCGACCAGATAGTTCAATGATTGGCACGTGATTTAGGTCTCGGTGATTCGTCCTGAACTTCGAAGAATTTCTAGGCCATAAATGTTATCGACCACGGTGTTTTCTCCTTTGGGCCGTCCGACGACCTTGGTCGGAGGGCCGACCATAGACTTACGCTGAAGGCCACTTCTTTCTGCGGATTTAAAACTGGCACCCAAAAGCTTCGAACTGGGCGACCATACGTCAGATGGCTGTAACACGGAACCTTCAGGGCCAGCGGCGTCCTTGGGGCTGTCAGCGGTTTGTTTGGCAGGACATCTGCTATCAATGCCATTTGTGCCAAGACAATGCAAGCCCGAGCAGGCCTTCCGCTCCATGGATTTCAGAAGATTTTCTTGCCATCATTCCGAGTCTGAAGCGAGTCCACGGGCAGTTGATGTTCCTTCAAAGACGAAAGGCAGGCTGTTCGGAAGAGACGGAACGTCTTAAGTGAAAGGTTTCGAACATTTGGACAAGCGACGGGGCAGAGACCCAACTGGACATCGCCCTGCCAGCATCGCCTCGAGCACCTGGTCGTCAATTGTACAGACTAGAGTTCGGAAAACTGGATGCAGAACTTTGCCTTGGCATCTCCTCGTCACCCGCTTTTCGAGCGCGAGGCGGCGGATCCCTTGGGATTTGACTTGTCAGGTATTGTGGGACATGCGCGGAACTTTCGAGACGACTCTCGGCCAGCATCGCAATTCGAAACAAATGGGGCTGGGCGTTGCCACGCGCGACCGCCCACCGCCGCCTCCTGCCAACCCCACCGAGTTTTGCAAACAGCACCGCAATTCAGGACGTTCTTTCATTGTGGCCTTCCCCTCTCAGGAATTTGAATCAGGGGGACTGTTTCGTTTTCAGCCCCTTGCTATATTCCGCGATTAGCACGGCAGGATGTCCGGCCCCTATTCGTCTTTGGTGTTGAGGCGAGGTCTTGTCGGCGCCTTATGCGTCGTACCGGCACTGCGATGCACCAGACTTGTCGGCTTCCGCTTTCAGGCTGGGGTCCCATTCCCTGGGCAGCGGGATGCCGTTGGCGGTCCGTTCGCGCAGATTTCTATCGCCGCGTTCACCGGGTGCGTTAGATCTCATCGACACCTTCGGCGCGCGGGAGAAGGCCTTTTGAGGCTTTGTGCCAGTGCGGCGATATCAGCCTTGTAGCTGTCGAGATGGTTAAACCGCGGAAATATCAATTTCGCGCGCGCAACAGCGCCGTTCTGGCGATTTAGCCGGTGGGCGTCGCGTCCGGGCCGATATTCGGCCGTGATTCATTCGGGTTGATTGCGAAACGGCTGACAAGGGCATCGATCAATTCATCGGACAGGCCCGAAACCTTTTGCACCGCCCAGCGGCATCAGGGTTTCCACCGGGCATTGGCGTCAATTGGTGTTCTGGCCGTCGGGCATCGAGGCCCAGCCATCTGGGAATCGGCGTTCCCGGTATACCTGCTGCGGCGAGATCTTGCCCATGGAAACGGTGGCCGATGGGACATTGTTCGAGCAGGCATTGGGGCGGGTGTTCGCCACCGGCACGGGCTATTCGCCAATTCGGGTGTGGCAAGGCACCGGCGGTCCTTTGCGCCGTGATAGGGCCAATCATCGGCGCGCGAGCGCGGTCATCACGATGTCCCGCCAAAACCCTGCCGCGCGGCCTGCATTGGCCAAATTAGCCGATGGCCCACGCCAATGGGTGGATGCTTTTAGCGCACGATGCCACCAGCCCACATGACATTCGGCGCGCCCGTCCGGATGGCTTCGTCCATTCGCGGCAGACAGAGCGGACGCGGACCGCGGGGGGCCCATTTCGGAAAAATCGATGATCGTCGATTCGCCCGCTGCGTCTTCTTCCACCTTGATATCCGGGATGGGCGTGAATGTTGCCGTTCTTCATATAGGCGGGTGGTAGCGGAGGGATGCGCAGGGACGCCGTGGAAATCCCATGCCACGCAGATTCGCCCAGATCAGCATGTCGGCCCCAGACTTCGGACATGTTCTTTCGATACAGAGGAGCGCAGGAGATTTCCTTGGTAAAAGGCTTTTTCAGATGTTCGGCTGAAACAATGCGGTCATCGGTGCTCATGGCCCGTCCTCGGAAAACGATACGGCGTGGCGCCCGGTGCGTGGAGGCATACGCGCACGGAGGGCCAGCTGCCGGCCGCAGCCGCGGCGAGAACAAATCGTCGATCGCGGCATTGCACGCGCCCGGGGGTCTTCCAGATTGAATCAGGTTGGCCGAGGATGTTGGCGGAAGGTGGACCAAGACCGCACTCGGCATGGGCCGTTTTCAGGAAGACATTTCGTGTCGATACACGGCTTCGTCTTCATCGCAGATCATCAGGCAGGGTCGGCGTGGTCATGCTTTGAAGATTCGGCTTCAAAAGTCATAGAGCGAAGGGCGTCCGGCCTGCACCCGACGGAGCGTGGAAAGCCGAGCCCATCGGGGAATGTTCGAGGAAGTGAGCGGCAAATTCTTCCAGCCATTCCGGGTTCTCAGCTTTGAGCGTGGGTGCGGGTGGGCACTGCGACGCAAAGGCCGGGGAGGTTGAGGGAATTCGGTCGAGGATCGTGCCGCCACCAGTGCGCGGGTTTTCTTCGAGAAAATGCGCGCGCGTGCGGGGGAACGAGGCCCTAACCCGCCGCTACGGCGGCAACAAGGGAAATGACCCGGTCTGAATGGGGCCAGCAGCGAAAACCGTAGGTGCCTGTATAGGCACCCATAATCAGGCGATTGATGTGGGCCCGTTTCACCTTGAGACTGCATCCAGGCAACCCAAGCAGGTCGGCCGTGCGATGTTCTGACCGTTAGGGTCTTCGCTCTCGGGGACGGTCTGGACGGCGGATGCCGCCGCCGCGCTGTAGGTCACGCAAACGGGAAAAGCGGTCCTTGAAAGTTGATCGACCTGATTGCGCGCAGGATCGAGTCGGCGCCGACCGAATTCGTGGACAAACACCCAATGCCGGGGAACCGTCGCCTTCGTCCTCACCAGAGGCCGCACGCCGTTAGATGTTTGGTTGGTGCGCCATGGGCCTAGAGTTTCGCGCGGACCAGCGCCCACCGGCGCCCAGCGCCTTCAGCTTGCCCTGGGAGACCTGGCGGGGGCAGGGGCACATGCCGCAATTGGTGCAGGGGAAAGATTTGGCGCTCGGGGAGAAGTGAATTCCATGGGCGCGCGATGGACCTTGGCCACCTCTTCGGGGCTCTCCGGTCAGTGTGGTCACATCGATGGCCCCCGACCAGCACGCTTTTCTTGCCGTCGAGGAGTTTGATCACCTTCCAAGCCGCACCCGCGACCCCGGCGAATTCCAGCGAGGACCTTGATCGATAATCCTTTCCGCCAGGGGGCCGGCAAAATCGCTTCGTACTTGGTCCCAGGACATCGCCGAGGTTGTCGGCCTTCCACTGGCAGGTTTCGCCTCGGATTACCGTCAGCGTTAGCAGAATATGGGACGGCTGTCGTGCAGTCAGTCCCTCGACCGCGCGAGTTGAGGGCCCTCGGACCCACCCCAGGTGGGAACCGCGTCGAGATACGACGTTGAGGGCCGGGTTCGTCGAACTGGAGGTTATCGAAAAACCCACGGCCGGCGACCAGCTCCTTTGGCTTCCTCTATGAGCGGCCATTTGCGGCAAAGGCCATCGCCATTTTTGGGGCGGCCCTTCGCCGTAAGATGCTCATCGGCGAGAGGTGGTCGACGATGGTCAATCGGCCCCCGGCATGGATGAATTTTCATCGGGTTGGGCTCCGGTATGCGACGCGGGCGAACATTTCAAACCTCGTCGGCATGGATCGGGCCGACTGCGGCCGCAAGTTCGAGACACCGTGGGCAATCCGCGTTCAGTAAGCGATCATCGCGGATGCCGATCCGGGTCTTTTTTCCTCGAAGTCCGATGCCTTCGATCTTCTCCAGAATTGCAGCTGCACCGAAATGCTTGCCGTGGACTGACTGCCATCGGATGACGATATCGATTCCCGGCTTCTATCCTGATTCGCGGATGCGCCAGACGGACCGCGTTAAATGCTTGGCCTCTTCCAAGCCGGGCCGTGGTCCTGAAGCGGCCAGGGGCCGAGTTTCTTCGGCTCGGCGGAGCCAGCCGGTCTTGGAGCAGGCTGCCGGTGATCGTTGGTTTCAGCATTTTGAAGCTCCCGAATCTGTCTGCGTTTCCTGCCGCCACTCTCAAGTGGCGGTTGGGGATCATTTTTGCGCGTGAATTGTCGGCATCATCACAGGCAGCCGGCCTGACCGCAAGAAACAGCAGAAAATATCCCGGGGGAAAATCGATTGAACGTGAATTCTGCGCCGAAGGGCTGGCGCTGAAGAAGGCGCTCCGCCGGTCCTTTTTTCCTCTCCGTCAACGTGATTGTGCGGAAAGCCTGACCGATGAGGCACGCCCGGGGAATTGAGTTTCCATGGGGGGCAACCCCGCTCAAGGCGGATGGGCTATCTTGGATTTACCCAAGGCCCGTTCATAGGGGCGAGACGCAATTTGACCCATCGGCCGCGCCGCGTCTGCTCGATATTGTCGGGGATCTCCGGTGTGCCTTGCGGCACCTATGCCAGCGGCTCATTGCCGAAAAAATGCCGAGCTTTCTCAAGGCGGCATCGACGCCGACGGGCATTTTTGTCGGTGCCGCCATTGCTGGATGGCAGAACCACCTGCCGGGTCTATTCCAGGAACGCGCCGAGGAAGAGGCAGACCTCAAGGAAAGGGATGTCGCCCGCATGTCTTGAGGACTTGTGTATCGGGCCAAGGCACCCAGGGGTTTTTTTCCAGCCCGCGGGGTTACGTCAGCCCGAACACCTGTGAGTTTGACTCGTCGAGAACGGCTATCACCTGGCATATCCGATCATTTCAACGCCGACCTGCCGTATCTTCTGAGACACCAAGGCTGGCCCCGCTGGACCCCGTGCCGTTCACCATGGGAGATCAACGACCTGCGATCTACATTGCGCACGCAAACCGCCGCAGGTCTATTCAGAGACCCTCAAGGCGCTATTGTCCGACAAATTGACAGGCATCAGGCAGACCGCCCGCGGTGACTCGAACATCACGGCCCCCGCCCCCATGTTTTCGGGCGTCCTTATGGTGCCGATCGAGGTTCCGTGCCGGCGATCGAATCCGTTATGGACGTGGAACTGGGTCTGGATGACCACCCACCAGGAACTCGCCCGCTTCTGCCGTTTTCCGACGGAATAGTTTTTACTGTTTCGCCTGCAGCATCCTTCGGAGACGGGGCCTTAGGGCTCTACTCAGGATGGAGACATTGGTTCCTTAACCCTCATTCCTGAGGAGCGAGTGAGGTGCGCGTCTCGGAAGGATGCGGAGGCAGGCTGATACAGCAGACCGCACTCGAATTTCCATTTTGCAGACGCCGGTGTCAGGGAGGCTTCGCTGGACGCACAGAAGAGCACGGCGTTGGCGGAACACCTTGTTGGTGTCCGAGAAACCGGGGCCCGTGGGACCGTCTGACGCGAAGGCTCTCGCGGTTCTCCGGCGGTGTCTTCGCCCAAAATGTTGGCAGCCAGCGGGGTTTCGCAGCCACCGAGCGTTCACGGCATTTGACGCGGTTATGATCTTCGGCCAGTTCAACCGCCATGGATTTGGTGAGCGCGTTGGTTCACTGCGCCCTTTGAGGGCGTTGTACCAGGTTTCAGGCCGGGGCGTATGGGCGGCACCGCAGCGGTCCGAGGGCATGTTTGACGGGAATGGCGCCAACCGGACGGCTTGCGCATGATACCGGGAAATCGCGGCATTGGCGTGTGGAACCAATCCCTTCACCGTTGACGGCGAGGATTGCCGGTCGAGTTCGTTCTCGTCGGACCTCCAGCATGGATTTTTCGCTTGTGATTGCGACCCCGGCATGTTCACCAGAATTTCGGAGACCGCATGGGCCGGCAACGGGCATTTGGTCGATGAGCCCCTGGGACCTCGGCAGCTTTCGTGGACGTCCGCCTTGAGAAGGCATGGCAGGTTCCGCCTTGGGCGCACGATTTCGGACACAACGCGGGCGCCATATTTCCGCGTTTCAATTCGTTGACCACCAGCGGCCGCACCCTCGCGGGCAAAGGCTCTTGGCGTTCCTTCGCCGGAATTCCGAGCCGAGAATCCGGTGATGATGGCGGTCTTGCCTTCACAGGCGCATGCATGGTCTTTCCCTGCATGGGGGTGCGCCGCACAGGGACATCGCGTTTTCGTGGTATTCTGTCTGAAAATGCTAACAGCATTGGTAATCGGATAACGAGTGACACAACGACCATGACGAATAAGCCCAGAGTTCTCGGAACCCGCCGCATTTTGCTGGAACGCAAACCAACGACGGGCTGGGATTGGCGAGTTTGACGCGGTCCTCAAACCCCGACGAATCACATCAGGACCGCCCGACGGAGATTGTTGCAGCGTCAGAAGGTAAATGGGATGCGTTGCTGTATTCTGCGTGACCGAAACCGATTCTGCGTTGCGGAACGGATGCGCGCCTGCCCGAAACGTGTCAGCGGCGATTTCATGACCCTGTCGGTGGCATGAGCCATTGATCTTGGAAAGCTGCACAGGCGCGTGGAATTGCTGTGTATGAGCACACCCGATGCCAGTCAACCGATCCCACCGTCGAGGTAAGCCATGCTCCTGTTCTGGAGGCGGCACGACGTGTTGCCACGGAAGGCGCGGCGTTGAATGCGCAACATGAAATGGAAGGGAATGGACCGCCGCCGGTTGCTGGTCGGCACGGATGGGACGCGGTACGTTGGGCATTTTCGGGATGGGCCGGATTGGGCGTACGCCTGGCAAGTCGGGCGGGGGTTCGACAGACCATCCGCTATTCACAAACCCACCCGAGCTGAGTTTTGCCGATGGAAGCCGGGGCCAGCTACTACACCTCCATCGACAGCCTGCGCCCGCCAGCCCCTTCTTCTGGCCATCAACACGCCCGTCGACGCCCGAGGACCGCGGGCTTCCTTCAACGCAGACAACGGATCGCATTTGCTGCCCGACGGTGATTGGTTCTCGTGAACGTTGGCGCGCGGAAGACTGATTGACCGATGATGCGCTGGATCGATGCGTCTGAAATTCCGGCAGTTCGCCGGCCGCCCGGCCTCAGACGATGTTCAACGGCGAGCCGCCACGTCAACCCGGGCCTCATCTGAACTCCCATTTGTGTTCAATCACGCCCCAATATCGGGCAGTGCGGCATGAAGGCCCGGATTTGCGATGGGCCGGGATCCTGCTGCTTGGACGGCCTGAAACCTGCTGCTGGCGGAGTTGTTGAACCTAGTCCCCAACCGGGTGGGCTTAGAGGCGCATGACGCGCGCATCGGAAGGGCGGTCCTATTTTGTTCCTTGCCCGGATCGGGCGCGCGGGGGCGCTTGAGATGCTGGGGCGTCCCTGTGCTCTCGGGACCCAGGGGCCGCTCGTGCGGTTGTCTCCGTGGCCGATGGCACGCCGATTGTCGTTGACGTTCTTCCGGTCCGCTGGTGCTGTTCCTTTCCTTGGTTGCTTGCCCTGGGTTTTGCGAAATCGCAAAAAACGGGCCGCTTCGCTCCAAGCGGTCCGGGCGCGCAAATTCTACGCGGTTGCCTTTCCTCCATTGGTCGGGCCTTTTTGCTTCGTTGCTCGCTCAGGCCAAGCCTGCCTCTTCGCCCGGAAGTGTCGGCGCCTGACCTTTTTGCCGCCCCGCTCTTCGGCCACCATCGGCGCGGGCCTTGTTGCTGGGAGAGGTCGTGCGCCATGGCAGCGCTGGATCGGCGACCCTGGTGGGTTTCGCAGGGGTGTGGATTTCGTTCTGCGGACCGGGTTGTTTCTGCGGTTGGACCCGTGTTTGTGCTTGGCCGCCTGGTCTCCGCGGTGTTTCATCGCCGCGTCGAAAACCCTTGGATTTGATTTCCGCTCCCTTGTCGCCATTTTCATGATTATTTCCAAACGCGAACACGACCCGTGCCTGGGCTGGCGATTGGTGGTCGGTTTTTTGCCGGTTCACGCTTTTGGTCCCGGGCGCTTTGTTTTTTTTTGGGGACTTTTGGCCCCGGGGGGGCCGATTTGGGCCGGCTGGTCTGGATGGTCGAGTTTTGCCTCATTTTTTTCTTCCTTTTTTCCCTTTTTTCCCTTTTTTTT
>Ga0163217_1026939_pt1 | contig 12522 bp, 8 predicted proteins | sample SynspAceP_FD_185933 | JGI IMG/M metagenome (GOLD analysis project Ga0163217, IMG submission 185933) | Saline lake microbial communities from Ace Lake in Antarctica - Synechococcus sp. Ace-P (PacBio error correction) | ecosystem: Environmental > Aquatic > Non-marine Saline and Alkaline > Saline ... | reverse complement strand
TAAAAAAAGAAGTAGTAATCATTAAAAAATGAAAACAATGACCAAAATCAATTTAAAACGATAGCCATCGGCCTTTTTATTCGGCGTAGCGCTATTCATTATGCCCAGATTAATTATCGGACTTTCGATAATTCTTTTACTGATCCGCTTGGGTAAAAGGAAGGCAAAGGGGAAACCGCCCATTCGGCAGGACATTTCGTCTAGCTTTTTGCGGAAAATGTTCGCGCAAATGAACGATGAAGAATATTCGGCCTTTCAAAATCGGATATGGGGAAACAAAGACTGTGCGGCATCCACTAAAAAAATCGAATAAACAATTAATCGAAGATGAAAGAAAATCAAGAATAATCGTCGTGATAGCTACCATAGTATTGAACCTTCGGAACATTGATGGCAACGGTGGAGCCACAAACATTCTTGACCCATCGTTTCAATGCCGACGGCAGGAACGGAACATTGCGAAGCACCCAAAAAAAAAGGAAGGTAGTTATGGAAGTCTACAACAAGGATAACATTTTCAAAAACACTCCCCGGAACACCAGAATTAAAACAGATTCAATAAACACATAAATAAAAATTTAGATACCATGAAACAATCCAATGTAAATACAGTACAAAGAGGCTATTCAAGAGGCACAAAGCTTCTAAATATCCATACTATCGGGCAATGGGCATGCGAGCCCAAAATACAAACGTACCGATCAACATTACAAGAGACCGAGGACCGCTTATACCGTTGAAGTTTTTGCAACAGTTTCTCAAAAGAGACATTCACGGTAACCGTTGCCGGACGACGTACTTCTCATTAGTGGAAGTAAAAAGGGAAGAGCGGAGAAAAACTTCAGCCGCCAAAGAATTCCCATCAAAGAAATTTTGAAAAGGAGCCCTGGACCTGAAACGGACAATCGATAAGGAAAAAGTATCCGCAAGAACGAAAACGGCGCTGCTTTTGGTAAGCATCGAAAATCTCCCCGATGCTCAAAGACATCACAGAAAATCGAAAGTCGAATAAAAAAGTATCCTAAAAGATACTTAAATTAAACACATAGTTTTGGTAATTCATCGGATACTACAACCTATTTTTTTATATTAACAATTTTTAAATAAACTCTCTATGAAACATTTTATAAAAGATAACACGATTCCTCATTATTGATAGGACCACAGGTCGGCACCACCCAATGGTGGTGCGAACCGTTCGCAAGAATTGATAAAAAGCAGGACAAGGGCGTTGGCGCCTGGGAAAAGATTCGGGAAATGCCCATTGTACTGACCAGCAAGCCAGGAGAAAACGCACAAGGGACTATTTGATCCAGGACCTACCAAGATTATTACGAAGGAATATGAAAAAACCGTGTATAAGAGAGCTTGCATCACGAATTGCTGGAACGATGAAAACGATAAAGCAGCGGTATTAAAAGCGGCCGATGGCCGTAAAAATGTAAATCATGCCGGGCTTGACCCATGATGTTTGCATAACCTTTACCCAATCGATCAAGTATGGTTCCGAGGAGGTTTTGACGTACAGGTGGTCATAGTAAGATGCAGGGCTCGCCACACAGATTGCCGATGATATTGCGCAACAGATTGGGAAAAGGCCGGTTGTCCGTACCACCAACAAATCAATCAGATTAGTAGCGGAACTAATTGTCAAGGTTGGGCAACGAGATGGTGGGGAAAAAGCATTCAAAAAGTTGTCTTTGAAGAAGTTATTCGACGATAGGAAAAATTTGACTTAAAGTAGATTCTAGGACCCATGAAAGCGATACAATATAAGACGTGGACATTTCGGATGTTATCGTTTCTGAAACGAATATCGAAAAAAAAACCGGTGATCCAGATAATGAAGTCCTGATAAGAAACAGATCGGCAACGACCGTAATCCTATGGATATGAAAATCCGATTCAGTCGTTACAAAAAGGAATGCCGTTGAATTGCCCGTACAAACTCCAGGTCTTACGTTGCAGGAATATTGAGATGGTAGGAAGCAAAGTAACCGTTTTAAAAAAGGGCGACGAAAGTATTTGCGGACCACGCTTTGGCGGTACTGGATGCTGAATTTTCATAACCTCAATGAAAGCCACAGGTCTCGGCTTAAACCCGATCTGGTTTCTGCCCCATGAAGCGCAGCTTGGCCATTACCTTGGAACTCTACACTAATATTGGTGCGAGGTAGGCCAAGTAAAGGCCGGCAGCAACTATTGGTACATTGGTGCCGCAGGTGGTGTCGTAGTGTTTTGGTACAGATGGCCAAAGCTGTTGGTGCCCATGTCATGTACTGCTTCCGGAAAAAGGCATTGAGCTCCTTAATCGTTATGAAGTGGATGGAAAACCATCGATTACAAAAAAAAAAAACAGGATTTTACCAAAAACAGCACAGGATCTGGATATTGTGGTGGACTGGTAGGCGGAGAAACACAGCAAAAATCCTTTAGCCTCCTGAAAAAGGCGGCAAATTGTTGGAGACGGGAATGCCTCCTCTCAAGAAAAAATGGCAGGAAAATTGGAATTACGGGCCCAATTCGTATTCTCGGAAACCCTCCTTCGAAAAAATGGATTTCGGCCAAAAAAAATTGGTCGATGAAGGAAAAATCAAAACCCAGATCGTTCAAAACGATTGCTTTTGAAAGATGCACCAAAGCGCAGGATCTGGTATCGACGGAGGTGTGAACGGCAAAAATCCGTTCTTGAAATCAAAAGTAAAAACAATGCTGACCAAAAATGATAATTCCAAAAAAAAACTGGCAATGGCCATATCAGTATCCTGTTTCCGGGCCCAAGCAGTTGGGCACCCATGATAACCGTTTTGCCTCCATTGGCAAGAATAGGACCAGGCGAAAATTGCCCCCCGGTTCGTTTATTTTCGCCAATGCGAACCTCATGTTGAACGATGAAATCCTGTCCTACTTTTAGAACGGAAAAGTGAAACATTACGGATTCTGAAGGGTTCAGATTTTATCGAAGCCGTCTCGCCTAATGCTCATGGAAGTGGAAAATCGTCTTTCATTGAAAGGAAAAAAGATTTTAAGACAATAGCGATGTTTTGGAAGGCTCCAAATATTCATTCGTCCGAAAGAAAAAGACTGAGGCCCGAGATTATTTTTCACGAGCTTGACCCTATAAACAGCATTAATCAATGGGTTATGTTGCTTCTCCGACCAAGACGACCCCGCTACAGTTAGGCGATTACATGGATTTACGATATGCGGGTAACCCAATTGAAAACGATTTTTCGCTTCCTGTATTGCCGACAGACGGCGCGACTTGTCTATTGTATGTTTTCAGGGAAAAACTAAAAGTGAACGCCCAAATCAAGCTACAAAAGAGATAGTCTTTTGATACAACGGGAATCCGTTGACCTTCAATACCATGGAAACAAACGGACGTTAGTCGTGTTCATGACCGAAAATGAAAATTCCTCTTTCTATGACGTGAATGATACAGTGGAAATCAAGTTAAAGAAATAATCTCCAAAATGGAATATATTAATTTTAGCCCTTAAAATAAAGGTTATTAAAAAATAAAAGAAAATCCAACATCCTTGAAATACAGAACAGTCACTAAAACGAACGTGGCCTGTTGCAGAACTCCAAAAACCATCAATTTTTGTTTTTACCATTGTTTGTGGGAAATCCGTAAATTAAAGGTATGAAAGGCAGGAAAGATTATACTAAGAAGTTGCCGACGTACGCACTTCATAATGCCGCGTTTTAAAGAGAGATATAAACTGAACAAATCCTTAAAAATTCGAAAATTGGTTATTTTGGAAAACCAGTTTCTTGCCGGAGGTAAAAATCGGGACCAGTGACTTAATACATTTTTTAATTTTTTTAAAACCGACCCTATGGGCAAGCAATAAAATTTTGACGCCTTTTCAGAAAATGCACCAGACATTGAATTTTTACTGGTATTTTTGCTGATGGCGTTAATGCCATTATGCACTTATCTGGGCAAACTTGTCATTTACAGATTTGTTATTTATTTCGCTTTGGAATAGTAAAGGAGTTCGGTATTTACAGGTTTGGAGCTTTACAAACCTTTATTACATTGGATAATTATCTGTTAATTTTGCCATCTTTCTTTTTTGTAATTCAGCGCCTAGAAATAAAGCGTGAGTTTTGGTAGGCAAACTAAAACACGAACAAAAAAAATGGTTTTCCTTGGTTTGCTGGCCTTTGGCGGTATTGATTATTCCCGTGCTATTCTTTATTCATATTGAACCTAAACACCGACACTGCACGTGACTGGTGCGTACAAAATGGCTACAATATTGCCTTTGCCTTTTAAACGATACTAAAATTGCTTGAGAGAAAAGCTACTAAGGCCATCAAAAAATTTCCTACGCCTTACAATTATCGATTACTAGGGGAAGCGCGGCTTAGTATGCCAATTTTTTATAGTGGGAGGCAATCTTAGACCAGAATATTTGGGACTCTGCTAAAAATTGGAATCCTCAAACCGCAGGTCCTTGGTTTCCGGGTTGATTGGATATTTTATCTGGGGCCAGTGGCTCAAATAAAAAAACAAAAATGTAATTGCACTTTGATTTTTTGTTGGAATCACTCTCTTGAAATATATTCCTGTGAAAAACGTTACTGTACTGGAATAACCTGACCAATAAGGACCCACTTCTAGATCGGTTAATAAAGACAAAAAGTGGATAGCGTTATAAAGTTGGATTCAGTTATTAAAACTGGAAGATCTGAAGATAGAGAAAATTGACTAGATCATTAAGGGAAACATCATCAAAGCTTGACTTTATATGGAAGGAGCTGAAAATGATAACAAATCGCGGCATCGATTCTTTAAATTGCTTATGGTATTCCGTATATATTATTGGGCATTCACTTTTTAAAGATATAACCAAATTTCATAGGAATAGATGTGTCGTTTTGATTTTATAGTGAAGCAAAATGATTTGATAATTTTATTTCATAAAGCAAATTTTGTCCTTTCGGGTTTATATAATCTAGAATTTTTTTTCGTTTACGCTCGTTCTAACCAATCAATTAGAGTTTCTAATAAGTGATGATACCTGTTCGCCGGTATTTATGTGGTTATTATCCACTAATTTTTTTTTGCATGCGATATCAAGGAGCTATCCCTCTTTTCTTGCCAAGGACTTGAATCCCGGAAATATTATAATCCTCATTAAATAGCTAAATTGTTTTGCCAACAATTCTAAGCTCGGAAAAAAATAATTAGTAAAGCTTCGTAATCATAAGTTTAAACTATTAAATTATGAATAGTAAACTTTTATATTTTTGTTATGGGACTAGTTTACACCAATATTTCAAAACAAGAATTATGATAAAAAAGATAGTACACTAGTAGTTTTATGCTTTTTCGGGTCGCCCCTAATTTGCCAGCAACCTGAGACAGGAAAGGTAGAAATCGACAGAAGCCAAATCGGGTAGGAAACAGTTTTGACCAAAGGAAGGAACAGGACGCACTTTCACCTAGTGAGGTATGGAAATCTTGAGGGCGGAAACGAAGATTTTCAGAAGTGATCTTACGGGCAAGGGATCACTCCATTTCAGATTCGCGAGAGCGCGATGTACAATTCCAAGGGCCATAGTATTGTCCTGTGTTGAATAGCAGGGTCCCTGTAGAAGATGTATTTTCGATTTAGGCATAGGCGACATTCTTTGTGCAAGGTAGCAGGGAATTTTTATAACGACGATATTCTTGGAAGTATGGAATTCGCGACCAAGGTGGCAGGGGCAAAATGGTCCTAATATTAGGTCATTTGAAAAAACTGCGGCGTACATGCGGCAATTGACGGTGCAAAAGTGGCCATACACAAAAATTGCTCCAAAACATTCAAACCGGCGATCAAATATCTACTATCGCCACAGGTCCAAGAAGTTCGCTGAAAGATTGTGGTTCATGAAGTAAAGTGAAAACAACGTGCCGAATCGCGATGCAAAAAGATTATTCAAAGGAAAAAGCCCCGTTACTTTACAAAAAACAATGCCGAAATGGGGAGAAATTGACATTAAAGGAGCTTGTATATGATATGGATACCGGAGGTAGTCCAATTTATCAAATAGCAAGAATAATCATTAAAAACCTACCTTTTTTGGGGTAGTTTCAAATTCGGACTTGAACGGTAAAGACAATAAGATAGAAATGGTTATTGCTATTTTGGAAAGGAAATTAAAAGAGGTTTCGATGCCACTGAACAATACCGGTTAATATGTCAAGTTTCGTTTCTTTAGGATACGGACTATGTATATACCTACAGCGGTTAATTTTTTAAGGGGACTTGATCGAAGCTTGGTATATCTCCTCCTCGGCCCAGCTGGCTGATTAGCTTTCTGTGAAACGTTCCCTACCCTGGGCTTGTTCGATAGAACAAGTCTTGCTTGGGAATGGATTTAACAAAATCCTACTTTTGGGTTTATCAGAAAATAACACTTTTTTTTTTAGTGCCGCTTGTAGTTAAAAAAATGCCGAGAACAATACGTGTGATGTAAAAACGCAAAATTATGGATAGTACGGCAGTTAAAAATAATTGAACGGCAGGCAGTGATTATGGATTTATTGGTTCTAATTGTGAATACCAAATTTAGTTGATAAGACGGTAAATAACAGTTTGTTAAAAAAAAGGCAAGAGGCAAAAATAATTCAAAAAAAGCAATTAATTTAATCAACTCTCAGTTTGCTTTATAATTATTCTTAATAATTTGGGGAGTCGACCAGTTCAGAATTGGACCGTTTTTATCGGATCGGTAGTTACTGTCTTGCGGAATAGCCAATGTTCGCTCAATGGTCAATCCTATCCAATATTACTTCATGTATCATTATTTTCTTCAAGTCACCCCGTTAAGTTGGATTGATACTATTACCATAATTGATAAGGACGACGAAACTTGAAGGAAGGAGTTGAGCGAATGGTGTTTTTTTCATTATTCTTCAAAAACAAAGGAAGGAGAGCAAATAACCATACCGAGCAATGTTTGTTTCAAAAAATGATAAAAAAGAAAACAAATGACTAAATATTTTATAGCCACTCTCATTATTTTGATTTTTGAAAAGTTATTTCAATAATTTATTCGCCCAGGGAAAAAGTTTGAAATGGAAAGGTCGTTTAAAAACAAAATGACGTTCCATCCAATGCTTTTAATTTATCGATTCTTTAATTTGGAAGCAATAAAGTAAAATGGTATGGAAGAAGGGATAGAAAGAAAAAGTATCGAAGCTAAATTTAAAAGGAAGCGGAAAAAAAACACAGCGTTGAATTGATATCTGGGAAATATTGAAGATGTGGGAAATTGAAATTAAATTGGGATGTTTTTGCAAACACAATTAAAGAATTCTATAAAGAAGCATCTTCAAAAAGATTTCAAAAAAACATAAAATTGTCAAAACCCAAATACAATATACCGGAAATCAAATGCTTGCGTTTTATAAAATATGTATCTGGAGAACCTACTGAGGACTTGACAGTTAAATATGAAATAATAGCAAAGTGCCGTTTCTGAAAAAAAGTACAGGTTATTTGATACCTTCTTTTACCAATAAAGGCCAATTCATTTTAGCATCCCAAATACTGTTTCGAAACCCCAGCTATTCATCTTGAATATTAAAAATTTCCCATTCTTGCATTATTTATTGTTGTTCATTGCTAATTATTAAATAGTGCCTCGGCCCAAAGGTAGGTATCAGATCGGATTGTTTGCCATCAATAAATCTTAAATTATTAAACTTGAAAATGATTGGTCGCTCAATTCAAAGATAGAGTCTCGCCAACTACTGGCGACAGGAGATTTCAATGGCATTGCTGAAAGTTAAATAATTACATATGTTCTAACTGATTTTCAATGGTTACCGCCAAAAAGGTTTGGCCTGAATTCCCGTGTAGCGTGGGTTATCTTAGGCAGGGTTCGAGAAGAAAAAGTTATTTCATTAGATTTATTCAGCAATAATAACGTGCGTGGCAAAGGACTTGCCTGTCTTCGGTTAGCACATCCGCTCGCAACGACCAAACGTTTTCACTGCGATGAAAAACCCGAATTTAGATTGAAGATACGAATAGCTTCAGAAGTCCTACTAAATGGCGAATCTGTTGACCCGAAAGAATTTTATTTAAGTTCAATAACGAATACCTCAATAAGGCTGGCAAGATTCGGACTATTGACCTTGAATACGCTTTGTTCCACTAGTGGGATATAAACCTAAAAAATAATAACAAAATTGAGATGGATTGGACTATTAGGGTAAACTCTTTGTTTGAACATAATACACGCATAGCTTTTGGGTGAATTTTGAATTGGTTATCGAATTATAAAAAACTGATAAAGATTATTTATGATAATAATTTCTTCATTTATCGCTTTTAATAGGCTTTTTGGCCTTGTGTTTTCCGAGCAAATTGGCCTGGTCGACGGAGTTCCTCCCTCGCGGGACAAAACAAAATTTTCAGATTGGCAATAGGCTTGACAATTGATGCTTTCGGAAAAACATCCGCACCGTAATTAATTAGTGAAATTCTGTAGGCCTCATATAATGGGCATCTTGATATGTTTTAGGAATATTATTGGGAGCAAAAACTATTAACCTGTTTATATTTTAGGAATTAGCAAGTTGTTCTACCCAATTACAATACAATCTCAACCCTTGGAGGAAATTCCTTCTTCATTACTAATAACGCTATTGTTTTAGTGTGGCAAACGATTTCTTTTCTACCTCAAACTTTAATAATATCAAGATAGATTGGCATATCTCTATTTGCCTGTTTTTCCTTTATTCTATATTATGGTATCAAGAAAAATGAAATTAGAAGAAAAGTGAGGATAGATTCTTATCAAAAAAAAGAACTATAGAATCTGGGTATTATTTAAGCCTTTACAAGGGCTTTAAAAGAGCGGGAAAAACTTGTGATTGGACAATGGAGTGATTACGCTAGAGCAAGCTGACCCCTCTACCTGGGGTCTAAAAATGGTCCAGAGAATGCATCTGCCGTTTCTGTCGTATTGCTGACCCCTCTACATTAAAAAGATAGTTCCAATTGGGTCTAGATTGCCTTTTTAAGCGATCCTTGTTTATTAGTTTAATTCTAGAGCAAAGCTGACCCCTTTGATTATTATATTTTGGTTTTACTTTGATGTTTTAACCATCAAAAGATAGTCTATGGCTGGAAAACCAAAACGTTGAGTCAAAGGAAAAACAAAACTTACGAATGCACCATTCAATGGTTAAAGCTATAAAACGATAGCTAGAACCCTTGGAATTAGCAAGAACACGGTTAAAGAACTATGTAAGAAAGGTCAAGATCAGCCGTATCCCCATAGCCACGCTTCTTGCATTAGAAGACCCAGAGCTAGATCCGCTTTATTATCGGGGCAATTCCAGCCTACAGGGATGAGCGGTAACCTGCCTTTAAGGGATAAAACTGAGTATTACACCAAAGAAACTGAAAAAGGTAGGCGTAAACCGAATGTCCTATGGGGAGGAATATAAAGCGGCAGCATGTTGCGATCATTATTGTTACAGCCAATTTTGCTCTATTTAGTAGCCATCACCGAGCAGGCAAACCCTCTTTGGGTATTGGAACATGCCCCTGCGATAAGCTTTAATTGATTTTGCAGGCAAGCTTTTATCTTACATCGATAGGGGAAAAAGGGAAGAGATTAGCGTGCAGGTTTTGTAGCCTGTCTTCCTTATCCGACTATGGTTTTTTGCCATGGCGCTGCCCAGCCAAAAGAACAGATGAATTTTATCCATGACTCCAATGTGTTTGAAAAGATATAGGAGGGGCACCCCAAAAACCTTGGTTCCTGATACTTAAAGGGCGGCCATTGTAAAAGCTAGTAGATACGAGCCTAGTATCAATAGGGTTATGGAAGACTTCGCCAATCATTACGGAACTACCGAACGCCGGCCAGAGTACGGAAAACCTCAAGATTTAAAGCCTTGTGGAGAACCATGTCAAATGATCTACTCCCGTGTGTAGCAAAATACGCAACCAACAATTCTTCGATATACTTCTTCAGCTTCAATAAAGCAGTAGCACAAAAAATGCGGCGCACAACCCAACCGCGTATTTGCAAAAACCGTAAAGACTATTCTAGGGTAGAGAAGTTTCATGCCGATGAGCGAACAAGTATTGTTACCCCTGCCTTACTCAAGATTTTGATAGTAAAATATTATAAAAGCCTAAAAGTAGCGCATAAACAACCATATTCTATTTGAGTAACGACAAACATATTACAGTGTGCCTTTTGCTCATATAGGAAACAAACCAGGTCATCATATACAAGAGTACGGTAAGGAATATTCGGGGATTAATGGAAACCTTATCGCGATGCACCCCAGAGGGCTTAAGAAATCGGATATACCACCCAAAGATATTTATGCTCTACCCATCAATTATTTACAAAGGCAACGGTAGCCCGAACTTCTTATGCAAACGGAGGCTTACCTTCATTCAGAAACCCGTTTTACCAAATATCGAGCCCTATTTCAAACAGAAATAAAATACCCAGAGCAGCTCTACAGAACTTGATGAAGGATTTTTAAAAACTCTCCAAACAAACCAATCACCAGAAGTTTATCAAGCTTGTCAGATCGCTATCCAAATTGCACCAATTATTCCTATTGGTTTTTTAAAGCGAATCTTAGAAAACAAAATGGTAGAGGCCAACGTGATGGTCAAGTAGTCCAAAAGTCCATTGCCAAAAACACAATTTAATACAGAGAGCTAAGCCTATAAATAACAATGAAAATAGCTATTAATTTAAATCAATAAACAAATGACGGAACATTGAAACTCAACTTAAAACCAATTACGCTATAATGGGAAATGTCTGATCGCTTGGGCGCCTTTATCGGAAACTAGAGAACAGCATCAACTATCGCTTAAGACGAGGACTGGAGATTGCTAACTACAAAGCGAACAAGAGGGATCGTTCCAATAGACGCTTTGAGCGGCTAGAAAAGAACCGCTAAGTTTAGATATAGGTGCCACTATAAGAAGAAAATAGGTTTTACCCTGTAGAGAGCGGCGTGAACAAATCACAGATCAGCAACTGGCTACGGACAGGTACCTTGTCAAGGGGAATCTTGTACTTATGACGGACCAGGATGTGCAAAAGTTCATAGGGCCTCTGCTTTAATGGGCACAGGCATGCGCCCAAGGCCCCGTAGAAGACTTTACTCCAATGCGCAAAATTTACTGCACAAACCATAAATGGCAAGAATCGATGTAAGCAATATAGACTCTTTGGCGTATTGCCAAAGTGAGAAGTACTGATTCTGATGATTTTTGGATTAAAGCCAATCTAGGAACAAAAACAACAACAAAATGGATCTATGGAAATCATGAAGATAGGCACGGGGAGATCATCCACTATTATTGCCAGTCAAACTTCCGGTAGCTTCTTGGTTATGAATTCATAGGGGAAGCAACCATTGGCAATGCCATTTAGATCGGCTTGGTGCATCATCACATCGCATTTGAACTCAAAAGGAAATAGTCTTAGAAAAAAACTGTAATATTGTCATGTCTTATCTTTTGTAAACAAAATAGCAAGAGGGGTCAAACATTCACCTAGAATGGGGGGTCAGTATCTATAGAAATCCAAATTGGAAGTACCCAATATGTTAAAAAAAGAATCAAGAGCTTGTTTTTTTAACAATTATCCCAAATCACTTTTGGATTTATAGTGAAAAAGTAACAATAAAATACTTATACTTGTATAAATTATAGTCATTACTATTATTTTAATTAATAATTTTTATGTAAACAATAAATTGGAAGATTTACAAGTTAATATTAACGTTAACCCTGAGATTTACCTTAGAGATCCTTATTCATCGGAACTTGGGGCGCAAAAATTATTTTCTAAGCAGTATTGGAATTAATGGTTGTTGTTGAACTAGGGTTGAAGTTTTTACCTTTAAAAAAGCTAGGGGCAAAACAAAAATGGGATCCCCTGAAAGTTCTAATTTATTCGCTATTTTGAGGAATAAAACAAATGCTATGGCCTTTATCTTATAGGATGGTACTGGGGGTGGTTGGAGTTATAAAATTTGGTTTTTTGCTTATGGCAATATCGATTCTCCCAGGCAAAAAATTAAAGAAAGCAATTAAAAAACGTACTTGACCCATCCTATGGCCATTGGACAATTCCTTCCCCAATATTTAACGGAAATTTTATTGGAAAAGATTATTATATCGGGAATCTGTAAAAGGTTTACCATTTAACAAAAGGATGTGGATAGTGCAAATGAAAATGGGCTATTTTAAGGTGTACAAAAAGGGATGTTCAAAAGAGTTCAGGTGGATGGTTGGTATTGCAAATTCATCCAAAAATTTGAAATTTCCCCATATTTTTGCTAAAATTTCGACCGTAAAATCGGAAGGGAGTCCATCAGCAAAAGATTACCTTTTTCGCCAAGCAACCTTGGCCCTTTTCTTTTCTTACGGGATGTTGAAAAAGGGGGAAGGACAGTATCTAAGTTTTATACCCCCAAAATTCTCTTTTTTCCCCTTTTTTTCGTGGGGTGTTGTTGTT
>Ga0163217_1003395_pt1 | contig 12522 bp, 11 predicted proteins | sample SynspAceP_FD_185933 | JGI IMG/M metagenome (GOLD analysis project Ga0163217, IMG submission 185933) | Saline lake microbial communities from Ace Lake in Antarctica - Synechococcus sp. Ace-P (PacBio error correction) | ecosystem: Environmental > Aquatic > Non-marine Saline and Alkaline > Saline ... | reverse complement strand
TACCCGAAGCCGCTCCGGATCAGTTGGCTCTTGTTGATCTGATAGCATCAAGAGTTGATTACCGCATAAAAACGGTCCGTCAATTCAATACGATAAGAAGTCGAGAGTTAATTGATCCATCAATCGCACCTGTCATGCCTAAGGTATAGTTCATGATTTTTTCAGGCGTTAAAGGATTTGCACTAAGCCTGACCCCACTGGGCTGGCATGGCGGGAACAAAGCCCGTTGCAAACCGGGAAACCATTTGGCAAGCGAAGTCGAGACGTAGTGGTACCTTGCTGACCAGGCGATAGGCGCACGGAACCTGGTACGATTGAACCACGCAAATTAAAGTCATCGTTAGGGTTTGTATTTTAAAGCCGGACTATACCTAACCAAGTTTCGGAACAAAGTCCAGAATAATCCGTCATAACGCATTGCACCTTGCAAGTATAATAACATCAGTACATCCGGAACTCACGTCAACATAATACCTTTTTCATGTCACGGTCGTATTTACCTGAACAACGTTCTGGTGAATACCTGGAAAACCATTAGAAGCAACCCCTACTGTCGAATTAAAAACCGGAATCATCGCTATTCACACATCCAAGGTCGAACCATACCCAATAACCGCATAAAACAGCTGCACAGTAGCGGTATCGCCGTCACAAAAAACCCCATGATCAGGCAATGCATAAGGGACCTTGTGAATACGAATCAGATCGCCGCCTTTTAAGCTCATAACTTTCTTTCATATTAAGTTGCACCAAAGGCAACCAAATTTACATCAGCCATAAAAGGGCCCATTATCGAAGTATTTAGTGAAATCAGGCTGGAGTTTGTGTGTCTCTTCGATTGGATCAAGTCGCCAGAGGCGGAAATGACGGTAGGTGAATATGGTCCCATTGCACGGTCAGGTGTGACCGGTATTTTATTCAAGGGTATTGCAATTTCGTTTAGAACCAAAAACGAAGCACTGAAGTTCACTAGCTCTATTTCCATTAGGCAAATTCGCCTCGAACACCTCAAAGTTGACATATCATTAATTAATCCCGGAAGAAGCGAGTGTGAAACCACAATGGGAATTGTTCCAACGGACTATACAAAAGAGCCATCTTCCTTGCGCAAATTTCGATAGTCGTTGCCAGCGGTAACGATAATAGAAAAACTGCCATCACCTTCCGTTTTTAGCATAGTTACCCGAAGGCGTAGAGAGTTTTCATTCTTATCGCTAATTTCATAACCGCAATGTTAAAAAACACTTCTAGAGCCTGGAGTAGTTAAGGTATGGCCCCAAGGGTTTGCACAACATCTTCACCACCTAGATAGCGGGCTTAACCTGCGGCAAAGCTTCATCAGGCAATAACCTGATTGCAGTCTTGCGAAAGAAGTCCCACCGCCTAAGTATTTGGATCAGTCGCAATCCATACCATGCCAACTTTCAACAATACTGCTCAGAGCGCGAAGTTGAACCAACGTCCAGTGTTACTCACCCGACAAACTGAAAAAAAGCCTTTGTCGCATTAGGGCGAAACCAATATTACCAGAAACAGTTAACTTGGCACGTCAACCTTCATTAAATATCTGGCGCCCGGTTTCTTGCTTGGATTACAAGTGCCCGCCTCGCATTATCTTTTAGTACAAAGTTTAATAACGCCGGCAATAGCGCTCTGAACCATACTGAGGCAGAGCTGCAACCGTAACGCAATCCTCAACCGCTTTTAGAGCAGCCGATGGGATAAGTCGCGATATCGGGCCCTTGGTACCAAGGACCACCGATTGCACTAAGGCGAGCGGTGGCGGACGTTTTAGAGTTAAACAAGTACCCAAACGGTTTAGTCCGTCGGCCAACCACCAGCAGTTGCAGGTCTGCAATAAACGACGCCGCCCGTCAGAAATAGCTGACGATTGCAGTGAATAGAAAAGGTACCAATGTTTTCAAAAAATATATCGTTTGTTTATCAGTAATGGCACCCCTGCATATTTTCCATCTGCACTTAAACACATCCACAGGGAACGGGAGATCAGCCAAGAGGGCGAGGCGCCCGTGAGCCCAGTATGACGACTTTTTCATATGAATCGGCCTTCAAGCGGCCGCATCAGGTGTTTCTTGTGCCATCAGCTTCGATGACAGGACAACAGTCTACTGAGTGCCCCACGTCATTTAAGCTGGTTTTTATCGCTTGTATTGGCTTACTTTGCTTAAGCATATAGTGTGTTCCCCTGAATTTTTATAAAATTGGCTTGGTGTATGTGGTTTTTGACTATGTTTTATTTTTTTAATTGACGCACCACTGGGCTAGCCCATCAGTAATGCGCAGTTCTCACTTCGGATTTAGCAATGGACCATTTCAATTTCAATAAGCATATATGGGCGACGCCCGCATAAACCGGCGATTTTGAAACGCTGAACGAGATGGTTTATTGGGCTGCGCCTCTGTACCGAATTACTGGTGTAAGCCTTCATTAAAACCACTGAATCCATTTTCCCTTCCTATGCATTGGATCAACCTACCAAAAACAGACTTGACATTCTTAGATGACATCACAAAAAGCCCACACCGAGTTCTTTAAACGACTCTTTCAGCCCGTTTAAAACACACTGATATAGCCTGTGTTTCAGTTCCCCGTAATAATATCGCGAACTCCCCCCTTCAGCTTCAGGATTAACCGGCCCAGCGGTAACCACTGTATGGTAAAATAAATGGTATGTGGTCTGGGCTCACTTCTGACTGTTCGAGAAATGGAAAGGCGTTACTATGTTTAAATAACGCATGCGTGTGACATTCAGCCATCGTTGCTGCGGCTTAAATAAACCCTCATTAGCAATAAGGCTGATGTGGCAGAATTACCGTTTTTCATTTGTTTCATCAAATACACTGCTCCTAATAGAATTCAATTTAGTGTGGGTGATCGTCGCTTGCAAGGTTTGCGTGCGTCTTACTTTCTGATGTTGATGACCACACTCCCTGCTTTTCCATTTGTATGCCGTCAAGAATCGGCCTTGTTATCACCTTCTTAGGTTGAGACGAAAATGGTTGAGCTGCGTGGCGAGATACCAAGTCATTTAAGCCGTCAGTTTGGGCGCGCAAGTTTCATTTGCCTCACCTTTCGAACCGTGGCATGCAGCACAGCTATTGGTTTTATTAGGACTTACCGGCAGCAAATATCGCCCTTTTAAATGGATGGTAAGGAGTAAGGACGATTCCAGTTTTAGCCACCCACGCGGGCTTATCGCGATGAGTTCTGTTCACTTAAATTGGCCCATTGGACGCTTCTCAGGCAACCTCGGTTCATCTTCAACGTGGCTGCGCGTGCAGTCCCGGACTCTAAAGCTTGAGTAATTGCGCTCGATATACCATTGCGGCAGGGCCACTCAGGTCTTGTGCCGCCAATATCTGGCATTGCCGTTTCAATTGGCTACCATGGCAAACGTACAATATTCAAAGACCTACGGGGGTTGGTGACTCTTCGAGCCACGGCGAAAAAATGCCTGCTTTGAGCGATGGCAATTTAATAAGATCAATGACTTAACTGACATGCTAAGATCCCCATTGTTGATACCCAGCACTTTATTGCTAAGTTGTTGTAGCGGGCCTGTCACGTTGATGCAAGCGCGCCTTCTTGCCAACCGCTTATGTGGGCTAATTTGGTCACCTATCATAAAATGACGCCTTCTGGCTTCTTTTGTAAAAGTGAGGTAATACTTGGTCAAAATCGTCGCGGACTCATTCGCATGCACAGCCATTTGATGGCTTCATTCCGCGGGCCCATGAATAACTTGAATTCCCGTGGTTTCGATTATTTGCTGTTAACCCGGATGGATTTGTTTCACCCGACTTAGCACCTGCGATTAACGATTTGCTGGCTCCATGGCTTCAAATGCGAGCACTGGCTTTCCATCCCACGTGTAAGCACGAGTAGGATTTCCCCTTTAGGGCGCATTGCAATATTCATGGGAGGGATTTACCAAAGCTGATTGACAGCATCTGAGAGATATAAGAAATTGCCACCGTAAATCCCTTCTTTTTCCCAACAATGCTCTTTTCAATATTGGTAGGCAATTTTAAATAGGTGCCCGCTTAATGCTGTTCGGAGACCGGATTGATACAGAGGAGAGGGAAGTTGTTTCTATACCAGCCATAAAATAGGGCAGGATATATTTTAAAAAACAGGTAATCAGCTTGCACGAAGTTATGAAATTTTTGCACGTTTTGCTCGTAAGTTACCTCAACCCCTGTTTTCTTGGTATCATAGATTTTTTTTTACTTGCGCCTTGAAGCAAGGGGCTTAGCTTGTAATGCCTTAAGAAGCTTTACCACGCCATCCATGCCACCTGTGCGGCTCCATTAAGAGTCACACCAGGTCATACATCTGCGCCCATTAGTCCGCCATTACCAAAAGCTTGCTATCCAACATGGCTTTTAATTCGATGGGGAGTCAATGTGACTTTGGAATTCCAACATGCGGGTCTGTGCTTGAGCCTGCGCGGCTCGTACCTGCGTATTTGCCGTGTCACTGAAGAAATCACCGTGTAAACGGGCAAATTCATTAATTTAGCGTAACATGCGTCTATCACTCAATCAGCTGATCATATTGATGTGAATCAGCTGATTTTCCACAGTATTCAGCCATCAAAGCCGCGCAGTCTGCATAGATAGTCAATTTGTCTTACTGGGGCTTACCCACAAAGGCTTTATCATCTTGAAAAATATGCAAGCTTGCAGCTGCTGGGCTTTGATTACTGTAATGGCACCCAGCGCTCTACATAGTGCAAATATGCTACGGTGATGCCCAGGAAATACGTGCCGGTCCGCCAGTTTAAAATATACAGATTTTCTGCTATTTATCAAACTGACAAATTTGTGGTTGGCCCATCTCGTCAATTTTATCACCATGACCGTACGGTTAGATTTTTCGTCCTCCAAGCTCGATGGAGCTTCAAGAAATAGTGACCTGAAAACCGGCTCGCTCGTAAATTCAAGCGCAGTTGCTAAACTCTGCAATACCAGGACACCTAAGATAAGGGCACTGGAGTCGGCTGCCTCAGGGTAGCAGCGTTTAAACCGTGACAGTCCAGCATAGAAATCGTCTGGCATCATACCAGAGCCAGATTGGCTTTGAGCAGGGCTGAAAGAGCCAGTCCAGCGCGCCGACATAAAGTCAGAAATTGTCTACGAGTCTATATTGTAGCATAGGTTTTAAACGCATCCCTAATGTTGAGTTGATTATAAAAAGCTCTGCAATCAGGACTTCTATGCTAGCCAATACATCCACACAAGAGCAGACGCAAATATAATGTGGGTAGGGGCTCCTACATTTTTTTTATACCCCGTATATTATAGTGGCTGACCTTATGATAATTATTTTTGAATTGCGACTTCTATGCCCCTCGTTGCCTGTGTTTTTTTGTCTTATCAGCCCAATTTATTTTTGTGGCATTTATTATCTGCTTTAGTTAGGCTTTCAAGTGTATCTAAGGAGGGGTTACACTCGCGCGGGCGCTTGATAGCGGGCACTAATTAGAAGACGAACAACTCATTCAAACTAGGTAGGCGTTACTGACAGCAACAGTTTGCAGTATTTTTTAGCGACAAGCCGAAACAAGGGCAGTTTACCGCCCGCGGCTAGAGAACTTGATGTAAGCACAGCCAGCCATCAGCTGCAGTTAGCTAATCTTGAAAACATGAATTAAAAAAAAAAAAAAACAAAATCTATTCTTTGGGGAACGAGGACTTTCGCGTCATTTTCGCAGGGGATGCAATTAACGGAGCGGGTCAGTGTCTCGAAACAACCATGCACGTTATAATATTAAACCAAATTAATACCGCAAAAGCCGACTTAACAGCAGTTAAAAAGGAATGTTAAGGGGCAAGGTTGGGTGGGTATCAGCCCAAACCAGCTGCAAACGTTCTATCCGGTTTTAGAGTTGCTAAGCGAATTAAGCATCGATTTGCCAACATAGAATTGAGTTTTTAAAATTGGCCCCATCGCATTCCGCTGAGCAATGGTTCATTGATGAACCAAATCGATATGCTTTTAAGTTTTCAATTCTGCTTCACACAATACTGGCCGCGGTCATTTCCGCTTGAGTTCCGTGAAATCCTGTATTTGTATATCTTCTACATCATGCCCAAAAAACCCCGCTTACCAGTGTAAGCCCTCATGCAACTCATACCTTGTTAAACGGACTTTACACGCACTACGATATCTTTTGCTGAGAAACAACAGGCGATGGTATCGTGCCTGAGTTTTAATCAGGCTAGATAGAAGAGTGGCCATCAAAGCTCAAACCCAAAAGTGCGTTTGTCAACTAATGACCACCTTGCACTATGTTTCGCAGGGTTTGGTCTAGTAGTTCCTGCCCCTCTTGCTGGGTGCTATTTTCATCTTAGAAAACGAGCAATCAAATACGCGCCAAAATATCTGTACGAGCCCAATCTGCACGTGATGTTTTTTACAAATTTGTTGAAAAGAATGCCAGGATGCCAGCGGTTAATTCAGTGTTTTGAATTATTCGCGAAGTCGCGGCTACATGGCACGCACAGCACTTGGCGGGGTAACTTGCTGGATAAAAAGTATATCCGACCTGAAGGACTTGCAGCTCGAAGCCTTGATAATTACCGCGATTAAGCGCGAGGGCTGGTGCCCACGACATCCCCCAGTTCAAGTACACGAGTTTCTTTAGCCGCCAGGAGATAGTGCACAATAGGGTTTTAACAGACATTCTCTTCATGATTATTAACGCCGATCGAACTATGGCACATGCGTTCGCCGGTTTCTTCACAAGTATTTGCATTAATATAGCCATCAAGCAAAAATGCCCTATTACTGCCCTGAACCGTTTAATAAGGCAGTTTTTAATCAATTTTATTTCGCCCGCTTAATTCGCCCCAATTAAAACTCTCAGCTATACCGTTTGATTACAAATAATAAATAGGCACTTACCCAATTAGACACTTTCATGTGATGTCAATCTTCACCACTGTTGATTAATGTTAAAGATACTAGGAATACGCTGAACCTTTATACTCGATCTTGCAACCATGATTAAGCAGGAAAAGTGCCAATTTAAAGCCTCTAACATTTTTAAATATATGTGAACATCAATTCCCTGTTAGTCGACATAATAAGATTTAAAATCCATTCAAGGCTTGCGCTGAGCTTTTGATAATCATGGACTGTTGTAATTGTTTGAAGCCCAAACTGGTGACCTTTTTTTCAGGCTAGCGGCGCCGTGACTTACTTCCCAAATTTGCTCGGTAGACCTGTCATGAGCGGGCCATGGGCATTGCGGGATCATTGCGACTAAGGCTCATTATTCACAACCCGCTTCAAGGCTGCTTTTACTCGGTCAATTGATGTTCACCATATGCTTGCGGCTGCATCGGACAAGTCATCTGAAAAATACTTACGCATCAAACCTTATTCCTTACTGCAGAATTCACCATCCAACTGCTGGAGAAGCCCGCAGGCTAGTGCATCAACGCAGAGATAAATAAACAATGGGTGGGCATAACCGCAGACAATAAACCCTTGCTGATGAATTCTTAAAAATTTGGCAATAATCCAGACTCATAATTTGTGGACGACTTCGCTATCTTTCAATAGCTGGCATATGCGGAGTCCTCATTTGACATTGGCCTGGTATGAGTGGACCTGCGAAAAATGTTTTACCCGTTGTTTTCATTCCAGCCGATGGCATCCCCGAATAAAGACTGACTTGCCAGTCGAATATCTGCGCTTTGGTCTTTTCGCCACGCCCAAACCACGCCCAAGTGCCGCGCTGTGTCATGACAGAGTTGCCCTGAGCGCGACACTTCGATCAGCGCACCAAGCTGCACATCTTAGCGAGGCAGGTTCGATATCGCTGGTAAAAGTATCGAGAGCTATATTACTCAGGACATGCGGGAGCTCTATTGACTCTGCGCCGTGCCATGGGGCTGGCACGATTACGCCGGTATTAGCGCCAAGCGGCGATAAGAATATCGCGCCAATAATATTTTTCCCCAACACAGACGATGCAGCCACCTTAAGCGGACCACATCACAGACGGCAGGCCCTTCACGGCCATATATACCTGTTTGTATACCTCGTTCGAACTCTGATAATGTTTTGTCCACCTTGTTCGCCAAGTAGCTGCGCCACAGTCCTCTCTCGTGTTTTTAGACGTAGGATTGTACAGGCTCGCCATGCAGTCGATTACTCCCATCGTGTGGTCGCACAGTCCTTTCGTCCGGAGCAATGGGGCTACAAGGGAGGCTAAGCCGTTTCTCGCTCTGGTCAGGCCGATTGGATTACGCGCCTGAGAACCCTTTCTCATTAAAGCTCTCGGCGTGTGCACCCGTGCCCCCCTGTTCTAATCGGCGGTGTCACCGCGCGCCGCTGCAAACACGTAAGAGATCGTGCCCGTACCTAATGTCGCGTGAGGACGCCGGCAGCGGCAGAATAGTTCGTCGGCCCTCTGTCGTCATGAAATTTCGCTCCGCGTCACCCGCTGGGCGCCAACATGCAGTCTCGCCAAGCTCAAGGGAAGCCAAATCCTGGGATTCGTGACATCTGTCATCGAGGATATGGCGGCTGGGTCAACGATCGTGCCGGTGTTTCGCTCGACGCGCATAGGGCGTCGCCGACGCCTGCCGTAGCGCAGCTGGCTCGGAAATTGTGGACGAACTGCCCGCCACCAATTAATGGGCGCCAGCAACGGACGCAGGCGACCCGCCATCAACGGCTGATCCGTTTCGTTCATTGAAATTAGGGCAGTTCGGCACAGTGCGCTCGGCTGGCCCTTTTTGTGGCCGCTTTTTGGGGGCGGCGCCCCGCCTCCTGCAATGCTGGTGCGCGGCAATGTCTGGGCAGGCATCGCCGATTGATTCGGCATCAAGGCTAGGACGCGGTAGTGCGGGTAGTCATTGGGCCATGGAAAGCTGCCACAGGCGAGCAAGGGTCACTACACATTGGAGACATGCCATGAAAGCCCGCAAAATGATGTTTTTCGCCGCGGGCATTCGATGAACCGGCATGACCGATCCTCGTGCCTGCGGCAACAGCTGCCAGCTGCTGGGATCTCTGAGTACGGAACCAACGCGATTAGACCGGAAAGGCTTTTGTTTTTTCCACCGCTCGGCCAGGGACCTTCGACAATTCTCGACTGCTGGACCAAGACCCGAACTGAGTCCGTCGGCAGCGCCGCGTCGCCCAGGATCAAGGCGAGGAAAAAACGCCGCGCTGCAAGGTCAACTTGATGGCGTGCGGCACCGGGTCAAGACCATTGCGGACAGTCCCGAACCGTTGCCGCGCGGCAAAAGCCGCCGGGGAGTGGGGGAAGGACTTCTGTGCGGCCTTGTACGTTATCGCGTTCAAGTGCAAAGCACTTTCGCGCGTGGACAGCGGGGCAATATCCGGAGGCCGCACGCGGGCAGCGACCTTCTCTGAATTGGTTCTTAGATGTGTGATTGCTTACTTTATTCCGGATGCAGAATGTAAAACCATTTGAACGGCACATGCACGGCAGTTGGTGGCGCCAACGGCGCTCGAGCCGAAACTTGGCCGGGTGCTGTTTCCACTACCCGTCAGGCTCGCACGAATGAATCATCCCTTTGACGTCTGGGATGAGCCGCTCGGTGTATCATATTATCCTCCACTTGCCCCTCTGTTCAGGGGGTTCAACCCTTCACCGGATTGCGTTCGCAGGCCGCCGGATATCGAGACAGAACGCCATGGCGCTGAGTCTATTGCGCCAGGTTTCGCTCTCCAGGGCCGAGTGCTTCGCGCCGAAATCTCTTATAAACCCAAGGCGCCGATGGAGTCTTTCTAGGCTACGGCGCTTTGTGCAGCGCGCTTAATGGAGAGTACAAACTCGGACGGCCCGCTTTATAGCGCATGCAAATACATTACGGGCCACGATGGCTTATTACCCGCCAGTACGCGCGAATTATCGCTGGTTGTTTCTTGTGCTTGGGCTGATCGTTGAGAAAATTCATTCCCTCAGGGGGGAATATGTGACCAGTGGTTGGCTTTAACAGCTCGGCTGGCAAGAGTTCAAATAGACGTATTCCAGACACAGCTGCGGACATTACGCCTACTCTAAAAGCACTGTGTATTGTTGGTATAACCTGTAACCATAACCCGCTTCACGATGCCCTACGTTTGGGACCAGTGCGCTCTGAAGGCGATTCCCTTCCCACTTGGCTCGAACCGTTTCGGCTGAGCCGTCCATCCTATTTTGAGGAGTCGCGGAAGAAAATGAGCGAGCGAGATAACTGTGGACTCTAATGGTTTTGATGTCAGCAAGTATTAAGTGACGGGCGATGTGGTACTCGACAAACTAAGGGCGTGAATCGGCCGATGTTGGTTGGTGAGGGGTGTGTGTGGAGAATGAGCAGGATCTAGTGGGTTATGTTGTGCGGCAGTGGCCGTCTGTGACGCGGGTATTCCATGCGAGTTAGCGGCTTCACCAGACTCATGTACATATCTCACGAAGCGTAGTTTGAGTTAGAAAGTTTCAGTTCGAAGAATGAGGTGCAACATTGGACTGACTGGGACGACGATTCGCGTCCTGCAATTTTGCTACACCCTCACGATTACTCAAGCAGGGCAGGTTGGGTCTTGACAAAAGACGTGGGCCGGAATTCCGCTTGTATCAAACATTCCGAAGCGAAGGAGAAAGTGCACGAGATACTGTGAGCAGCTTCTGAATGCGAGTTGAGCGATTAACGATTCTGCGCGCGATTATAACGAAATAGTAGATAGGATTTGGTACTCGAAGGAGAGCTCGAGAGGTGCAATTCATTTCTCGTCGATAAGAGAGATGGCTTACGTTCCCCACAACTCGGCCAGGGGGCGGTTCGTGTATGTGGCGGATAAATTCCGAAAACCCTGAACAGGCGCCATTCGGTATTGTCAGGCATTGTTTTGAGGGTCAAGCATCAGCTCTCACCTGTGGAATATTCCAGGGAGGCTGATTGGCCGCTTGGCAGGTAATTTGAGGTGTCGCAGCTGCGGATTTTGGACTGAGGATTTCTCGAGGCAGTTTAAAAAGCCCGTCTTACTTGGCGGGCATCGCGGCGCAGTAGTCATAAAATGATCATGCTTTGTCGGCATGTACAATGGAGTGCCGCATCCGATCTTTCGGTCGTCGGCACTTTGTACTATCGCACGATGCAAGCATTTATGCAGTGAGAATTGAAGAGCGAGCCTGTAGAGCGTAAACCGGTTGTTCTGCCCCCACATTGCTCGCTTCGCCGTGATTCTGTGATCATTTCCGTATGTATGATAAGAAACGGGAGTTTTACATACATGAGAGTACATTGGGTTTTCTCACAACCGGACGCTCGTGGTGGAGTTTCAATCGTCCATAATGACCGGATCGAGGTCAAAGCGAAGTATCGTTTTCGGAAAAGACCTGAGGCCTGGCACCGGACGGTTAATGAAGTGCCAGGCGCTATGGATTGCGGGGCGAACAGTCTCTCCACTGGCGGTACGATTGGCGCGGCAGGCGCAAGTTGATTCCTGCCAGCCCGGAGGATGCGGTAGAGTTCGCGGGCGGTGATCGTCGATTCCACCTGTTTTCGGAAACCGCCGCTAAAGCGTTTGGTTCGCGCCGAGATTGTCTGGGCCCTGTCAGGATCCGTCATGTGAGTAAGGTGGCGTCTGCTGGCCCGGATTCGCGCGCGACATCGGGTGCGACCTCTAGTAGTGGTCTGACTATCTATATGATCTTTCATCGGAGAACCGCGGTGTAGCGGACATATGAGCAGCGGTGTTTTTAGCGGCAACCTAGGTCCGCAGGTTTGGAAGCTTCCAGTTCAAGAAGGTCATGACGGATTGGGGCGCCGCTGGTGAAGAACGAGCTGCACAAGACCCGGTTACAGCCGGATGACAGGATCTTTGGTGGTCAGGATCGTGCGCAGGGGATCGGCTGTCAGAGGCTCTTATCTTACTGGGATGGCAGCGGGTTGTGTGGCCTACAAGAGGCTGGAGGAGCACAGGCTTCACTGGCCCGGCATCAAGGATGCCTTGACGCTGACCACGCCCATTCGAAGCCCTGTTCGCAGGCCTTGAATTGGCGGCGGGTTCTGGGCCGTCCAGACGAGAGACCGCCGAGAGACCATCGAGTAGCTGCGGCACGATGACTCAGGGGCGGCTATTCGCAAAGCAAAATCGGCTTGGGATTTGTAAGTTCTGGCCATGCTGATGCCGTCGAACTTCCCGATGATGTTGATGCCCTGAAGGCGATTGCTGATGCGCGCGCAGGCACGCGCGAAGCGGGATAAGGTTGCCCAGAGCGCCCGCAAAGGGATGAGCGGATCGAAAGCTGAGGAAGCTGGTCGCGGCGTTTCAGCAGCAGCCTTCGGGCGCAGTCGGAAGAGCGATCAGAGCAGTTCCAGATTTGGCGTTGGAAGACCTGGAACGGCATGGCGCGTTCCATGCCGAGGATGATGGGCGGACGTCCTGTCGAGAGGCAGGATTGCCCAAGCACGCGCAATCATCGCGGCTCTCCTTCCAAACAATCTTCCCGTGTCGAAGAGGTGGGTATA
>Ga0163217_1001061_pt1 | contig 12524 bp, 9 predicted proteins | sample SynspAceP_FD_185933 | JGI IMG/M metagenome (GOLD analysis project Ga0163217, IMG submission 185933) | Saline lake microbial communities from Ace Lake in Antarctica - Synechococcus sp. Ace-P (PacBio error correction) | ecosystem: Environmental > Aquatic > Non-marine Saline and Alkaline > Saline ... | reverse complement strand
TATCGCGGTTGCTTAGGGTTCCATTATTAGGCTTGAATTTGAACCAAACCAGAGAATTATCTTCACAGCAGCCAGTTCACGTGTCGCTGTCATTCCGTTGCTTGTGGGGAGGTGATAAGTCGACTACTGCATTCTATTAAACGGACTGCACACCAAAGTTATTCACTGCAGAACCCAAAGTAAACTGGCGTTGCTTACCAGCTAAGTAACGTGTTATATTCAAAAGCATGTGAACGCCGCCGTACCAATTCATAATTCAATGCGCAAAGCTTCAGCTTGGGACTACCAATCAGTGCATTTCCAACGTGGGTTGTCTAAACCCTGAATAATTTCTTTGACGTTGCCTTTTTCAGCGCGGAGGATCAAAAGAAAATGGTATCCGTTAACCCAACTATATAAAACACCGCGAAGGTTTTAACCCATGCCAATAGGCCATGTTCATCGGCGGCGCATTCCATGCCAATGTGTTTCCCAATTTCGTTCTAACAATTCAATTGGGCTCGCGGCTTCGCGGGTCTATTGTTAATGAATGTGACAATTGGCTGTGTCCACGCATACGGCAAACCATTGAGCAGCTTAAGGTTTGTGCTTTCAACGCCATTGACTAATCAATGACCATAACGGGCAGATCAACAGCTGTTAATGTACGATGACGATATCTTTCGAGAAATCATCATACCTGGCGTATTCCAGCAAGTTAATCAATGTAGTTCGCGATAAGGAAACTGCAATCACAAGAATGTCACAGAAAATTCCCGCGTTGCTTTTCAGTTCCATCCAGTTCGCGGATTGTAGCGTGGACGTGCGTGCCGCTTTACGACCGCGCACTTCCCTGCGACTTGAATCGCGCACCAACCACAGTAGCTTTCAGTTAACGTGGTTTTAACCGCATCGGATGGAAATGATGGCAAAGGTGCGGCGACGGTTGATTTCTTGTTTAGACTACTCAATTTGATTCTAACGCTATATTTTTCAAAGGCCGTTATTGTAACCGATTAGTAGATTAAAATATTGGACGTGCTTATATTCTATTCATTATGCCGAATATTATTAATTGAAGACGACCATGATGTTTCGGCCTTTATTGCGAAAGGGCTAAAAAGAGGCTCGCCATCTTGCAGGATAGCTTCTGATGGGAAAAAGAAGGTATTGCTGGCTTCACGGGCACAATATGAACGGTGCTTGAATTGTTGATCGCAATGTTGCCAGGTTTAGATGGTTATCTATTATCAAAACGCTGCGCGCGTAAGATAATCCTGTTCCCAATTTTGATTTAAGTGCGCTATGGCGATGTAGATGACCGCGTCAATGGTTTTGCGTTTCTGGCGGTGATGGATTATTTTAGTTAAACCTTTTTGCATTCAGTGAGCTGCTAAGGCGGCGCATTGAAATATTAGGCGTCGACAGCAAACAGCAATCACAAACAGCAAACGCTGAGTGCTGGGCGATTTAAGAAGTCATTTAATGACGCGTAAAGTGGACCCGCGGTGGCGTATTAATTGAATTACAAACGAGAGAATTTAGTTCTGCTTGAATATTTGTTAAAAGCATAAGAACCAAGTAGTAACGCGCACCATGTTGCTTGAGAATGTATAGGGATTATCATTTGTCCTGGCAAACCAAATGTGTGATTGGTGTTTGTGGCATATTAGTCGCTTGCGAGCAAAATGATTAAAGGGTTTGATGGTGCCTATCATTTCAAAACTGTACCGGTGGTTTCTGGCTATTATTGTTTAGTAGAGCGAATGGATAAGCAAAAACAATTGCAAAACGAGGCGTAGTTACACGCCAAAAGCTCAAGCTTTTAAAATGTCGATATTGTTTTTAACGGTCTTTATGTGGATATCACTTTTTATTCTCGGCTCTTTTGGCTATTTCTTTGCACGTGGCCACTTTATTTCACGGCACCAGAAGAGGTGCTTGATACTGAAATAAGGATACCTTTTCCGCCCAATCAATCTTTGGATACCGACGCACGCAGTGAGCAAAATGCAAAAGGGGTTTATTTATATCGTTCCAATTGCCAATGGCGAGCCGGCCGTGCACTATTGTCTGGAAAAGTTGAGGCGTTTAAAAAGAAGGGCATTATTGTGTTTGAGCATCAGCTTCGCATAAGACTTATGCTTGCAAAATTTCCATCCTTTAAGAATAATCAAAAAATGCTTCGTTGGAATGGATTATTAGCCGAAACCCCAACGCGAATTTTTCGTTTTATGGCAATGGCTCTGAGCATTATTAGTATTGCATTGATTATATTGTGGTTTGTTTTGGTCAGTTATATGATTAGCGTGTTTGTTGAAGAGGCCCGACTAATAGAATTGCGCACCACGCGCAAAATATCATGGATACTGGCCGATTTATCCAAGCGCTTAGAAGTCTAGCTCGCATTGGGGATGATTTAGGCAAAATTGTCGAATTACAGCTAAATTTGATTGCTCGACAGAATTGAGGCGCTGATGGTTGGTTAAGGCAAATTGTCAGACAATATTGCACATGATTACGCACACCTTTTGACGCGTTTAAGAAACCATATTGAGGCAACTCAGAAAAAAATGGACGATGAATGGGGAAAAATGAAACCTTATAATGAAGCAGACCAAGTTATTGAAACGTTTAATTGCATTGCTCCGTATTTTCACGTATTGTAAAACAGAAAAAAAGCGTGCTCATTTTCAACCATTAGCGTTGAGAAATTAATAGAGGATGTCGGTTGAATTTATTGAACCGCTGGCAGAAGTCAAAAACATTACTATTCATCAAACAGTTATTAGAAATAAGTCAGTTATAGGCGTAAAGATTTGTTATTTCAAGCATATGCCAATACCTTGACAATGCGATTTAAATATACGCCTCTGGAGCAAGGCGCTGTTTCAATTAAATGCAAACGAAGGACAATATTGCGTGATAGCGATTGAAGATACTGGCGGTGGTATTGCGGAGGGTGAGTTAGTAAAGTATTTCAACGCTTTATCGTTTGCGATATGGAGCCGATCTTCATCGGGTACTGGCCTTGGATTAAGTCTAGTTGAAAGCTGTTTTTTGATTTGCATAACGGGGGACAGCTTTGCATAGAAAATACTACGAAAAGGGGTTTCGGTTTATTACAAAATTTGTAGTCGTTCCATTGCCATTGCGTAACTAAGATATAGCATAGTAACGTTATGAAAATTGCGGTCATTGGAACTGGTATCTCGGGGCTTAGGTGCAGCTTATTTGTTGCATGAAAAGCATTGAATATCGCTTGTTTTACGAAAAAAAAATGCCTATGTGGGCGGCCATAGCCGCACATATTCGACATTCCTGTTGAAAACGGTTACGCTTGCCAGTTGATTACTGGTTTTATTGTGTTCAATGATTGGAATTATCCGAATTTTACTGGGATTTTAATCAAATCAAACGTGCCTTACCCAAAAGAGCGATATGTCTTGCGTTAGCATCAATAATGTGCATAAGAGTCGGTTCAGGCGGTTTATTTGGGCAACGGTAAAAAAAATCATTTTGACTTCAATATTGGCCGCATGTTATTAGACGTCTTAAATTTAATAAAACAAGCGCTTGCCTATATTGATCAAGATTTCCGTCGATGTAGCCTTGGTGATTGCCTAGACAAACTCAAAATTGGGCACCGTGTTTTAAGCAATATTATATTTAGGCAATGGGCAGGGCAATTTGGAGTTGCCCAGTGGAAACGATTATGAAGTTTCCCAGCGCAAACTTTTCTGCGGATTCTTCAAAATCACGGTTTACTCAGCATTAATGATAGACCGCAGGTGGGTAGTACCGTCACTTGGCGGTAGGCCGCGAATATAAGAAAACGATTTAATGCCCTTTGAAGAACATATTTTATTTAACAATGGCGCAACAAAAAAGTGGTGCAAAAAAGCAAGCAAATTGAAGTTTACGGTATTCGCATGGTGCAAAACGGACTGTTTGATTTCATTTTATTTTTGTCTTGCCATGCGGTATGAAGGATTGCCCAATGATTGAAGCGCCGACAGCGATGAAGCAGCTTCTCTCAATTTTCAAATATCACATAATCAAATTATGTGCATGAGTGACAACCAGTTTATGCCGCAAACATCAGCAATGTTGGTCTAGCTGGGTTTATTTATCAGAGCAGAAGCAATGATAAAAAGTTTTAAATTGGTGTTTCATTGAGTTATTGGAATGAATAATCTTACCAAAGTTTAGACCACCAAAGTGCCGGTCATTATCACCGCTCAACCCTGCTAGACGGACCAAAAGAAAATTTTAATTTATTAGATGAGCATTCTTTTTCTCATCCGATTTTCGGATTTACAACGCCATCTGTTCGCAAGACAAGTTAGACCGTATTCAAGGCAAACCAATTATTTGGTTCTGTGGTTGCGTGATCAACGTTATGGCTTTCATGGAAGATGGTTTATATATTAAGCGCTGTCAATGTCCGTCCAAATTTACTTAGGTGGGAACGATTCCATGGGGAATAATGGATTGCGCAATATTGACTGGAAAAGTCATGCATAAAACGGCTTATCATAAACAAAATGCTTTTCAGTATGGCATTTATTATCTTGCTTTCACCACTTTCGCAATTAGCAAAAATGCACCTGGCTTACAATCGAATTTGCAAGCTTAAGTTTTTTGATAAAGACCACGGCCCATGTGGGATGGCAGCTCGCTAGATATTTTGGGGCTGAGAGCATATTGCGAGAACACAATATCAAGCCGATGGCCGAAATCACACTGGTTTGCATTTGCCACGGCGTATTTGGCTATGCCTTTAATCCTGTTAGCTTTTGGTTATGTCAAGACAAAGCGGGGCAGATACGTGCTGTGTTATGCGAAGTCTCATAAACACCTTGGCGGAGCGACATACCTTTTGTGTTGCGCACGAAGATTCGGTCGTCCTGTAATTGAATTAAGTCTTTATTCGCAGAAAAGGCTCTTTCATGTTTTCAGCCGTTTTTAGCGCGTGAAGGACATTACGAATTTCGGGTTTTGATGTGCATGATGAGTGTTCAATGTTGTGATTTAATTTGCACCATGAAAGAAGGGTTACAAACTTGTTTAATCACTTCATGAACAGGCAAAAGTTGCAGCCTTAACGAATCCAGTTTACGTTATGCATTTGGCATTAATCCATTAGTGACATTTAAAAGCATTTTTATGATTTCATTGGCAAGCATTAAAAGGCTAGTGGTTAAAGCATTAAAATAATGCCTAAACCTGAACAAAAGCCACAAAAAGTTAAGTACAACGATTAAATGATTTTTTATTTGGGAACAATATTATGAGTATAAAGCCGCTTTCTGAACAAAATTTTTTAAAAAAAACGATTTTGACCAGATGGTTCTTGGGGGACGTTAACGTGACGACCCCCTGACGGAAAAATCCGTACATTAGTGGAACAAAAAACCGCAGCATATGCGATATTTAATTGTTGCATGAATTTGGAAGTGTTCACCAATCTAATGCGTAAAAGGTTGATATTGGGCTTGCCGATGATTATTCGTTCAGGTTTGTGGGATACCGATGATATTAATAGTTGGTACAGTTGGATTTGCAAAACCCACATCAGCGATGCAAGACATGGTCGCAGTAGCAAGTTATACAATATGGTTTCGGTCTTTGTTTTATTTATTTAGTAACACGGTGAAAGGCAGCAAGAAAAACATTCATGCCCATATGATTTAGGCAATGCGGTTTTACAGACCTGTGGCTAGGACCCTAGTATGACGTTATTCATCTGCCTTATTTAAATCGGGAAAATGATTCCGCTGACCAGGCGCAACATCATAAATATTGACCGCATGTGGATTGTATGGGAAAACTGAATCTTGGACGCTTATTTTTAGAAGTAGGTTGCGGGTTGGGGTGGTTAGCAGAGCGCGCAATTATGTAGGGGGTGATTTTAATATCAAAGCATCACCTTATCAGAGAGCAAACATGCTTTGCACAAGCCCGCTTTAGGCAAAACCCGTGAATATTGCCTTGGAAGATTACCGCCATTCAAAACGTGGGCATAATGATCGCTTATTTCCATCGAAATGTTTCCCGAACGGTGGGTGAGCGTTTTGGCCTGTTTATTTCCAAAAATTAAAGAAAGGAATTGTTGGCTAAAAATGGCAAAGCCGTTCGTAACGTAGTGCAAAACAGTATTACCATTAACGAAATATATATTATTAAAGATTGGTTCCAACTTATCGGACGTGTGGGTTGGCGATTTTATTCGTAGTTTTATTTTCCTGGGCGGATATATGTTACCTAGTGTTTCTGCGCTTTAAGGAACAAGCAGGCAGAAAAAGCTGGTTTGAAAACGCACACGCCAGTTTATGTTTGAGTCAAGATTATGCGCGAAACACTCGAAACTTGGTTAGAAAGTTTTGAATAAACAAAAAAACAATAAGGCACAGGGTCGATTTTGAGAGGGTTATCCGTCTATGCGGCTTTATTGGCTACATGTGCGGCTGGTGTTTAGAGTGAATAAAACCGATTGTGATGCAAATGGAGATTAGGTCATGCCATAAGCTTTACATTAGCTATATTTGCTGCTGTTATTGACGACGTCAGCTAATGCGAAACCTCTTTGATTCAGAAGGCAAATTCCAGTATGCGGCCAAATGGTTGCGACTAGCCGACTAACGGGATTATTTTATTTGATGTATATGACGCTAGCTTCTATACGGTAGAGGGGGTAAACGTCAATTGACGCCCACCTTTATGCACTTTAAAGCTAGCTTATTTGCGATTGATATTAAAGGTTGAAAAAATTTGCTGATCAAGTCAACCGAGGAAATTCGTAAATCAAGGACATGTGGATGAGGTGACATTGGCTTGATTGGCATTCGGCAATTGCGGCAAAATATTTCCCATTGTCAAAAAAGGCGACAATATTCACTGGTGTCTATAAAGACTTAAATGCATGTAGCTTTTATAAAAACGATAGCTTTATTGGACAGATTAATAAAAAACAATTTGTTGAAGCTTTTTTTGATTATTTGGTTTGCGGTGAAAAAAAACAAGCCAACCAGCCTTAGCTAATAAGTTAAATTGGCCAAAAAATTAGTGATTTCCAAAGCACCTAAATCGCTTGGTTATTTATTTCAATATGCCATGTTGGCCTCTACCAGTCGCTGTTGCTGGGTTTTGCCTCGTATTTACGTCCATTGCGCCTGATTTTTATTACCCAACATTTGGGGCATTGGGTTTAGGTGCGATTGGCATCATTCTACTTGTTGTCGATTTTTGATCAATTCAAGGACCCTATATTGGCTATTTGTCTGTATCTGTATCCAGCCACAGAAAATCATTATTTTTAATGAGCGGCATTGCATTGCCACATTGGGCTTATTTGCTTGTTTTTTGGCCCTCAGTTTACGGTTGCCAACCTCAGTTTGCGTTTGCGGCTAGCATTGATATTTTAGCCACTACCGGTTTTTAGCGTGTGGGTGATTATCTGGAATTCATGATAGGTGGTTTTTGGTCAGCGGGATTAAAAAATCAACGTTACCCCGCATTCGCAGCGTTGGCGTGAATTCCTTTAACCTTGTTTGGTTTATTAATTGTTCTATTTTTGCCATCAGTAATTGTTAATAAGCACCCCGTGGCCGCACAAGCATGTTTAAAGCGATCATTTTTTGTCTATTTTTGCCGCTTAATGATATGTTGCATGGATATTGTTTTTACAGTTTTCTTAAACGCGGCTGATTTTAACTCCTTTAAAACCAAGCAAAAAACAGCGATAGGCATCCATTTTTTTCAAAATTTCTTCAGGATAAAACAGCGCTTATTTTTTTCTAACCTATTTTACTCACACAAATTGGCTGGCACATTTACCCGCGTGTGTTGATTATTTTCTTTGTACGTGATTATTTACATGCAGAAAGTTACACAGGTTTATTCCTGTTTTATACTTTATTTCTGGCGCGGGGCACTGATGCACTCTGCTGTTCGTTTTATTCAAAACGGCTAGATTAAATACGTGCCATGGTTTAATCCTCAATGCTTGTTATCGGGTTGCGTTTTTTATTTGGGGTCATTTTTGTTAACGCCAGGTGATTGTTGTTTCTTACGGCATTATTTTGCATGCTTTCTGGCTTTGGCACTAGCGCCGATTTGGCGCTGCCAGCGTTTCATTATTGCTGACCGCAGTCAATGCGAGAAAGCAGGGAGTCGCGAAACACAAATTATGGCGTGATGGGGCCTTTATTCCTAAAATTAGCACTGGCCATTGCTTAGCGGCTGTGCTTTCTTAATGCTTGATAGCGTGGCTTTATTGTAAGCGGCAACTAATACTGAAATCGCTATTGATACACTATTAATGTGTATGGATGGGTCCCATGCATCTTAAGTTTTTTAGCGGCAATTTGTTTGACTATTTTTAATTTAAAACGCAAAATTAAGACACAAGGTGAAAACGATGAAGACTTGTACGAAATGGGACTATTCAAATGAAAGTATCAAAAAAGGAGTAATAAATCATGGGCTTATGGACGTTTCTTAACGGCTGTGCAACCGCCATCAATGGAAGCTTACAAAGACACTACGCCTACTTTGGATTTGAAGCCTATTTCACTGGGGCCAATCAAAGCATGGGGCTTAATACAAAGCAGAAGCGGGAAGTAACCAGGCGCTTTGAGTGTCACTATTGAATGGTACTTGGAACGGAGGACGTTGGTACGCTAGAGAAGCACTTTCAGTATTATGATGGTGAAACACAAAAAAAACGCGTTTTGGACGATTTACCAAGTGCTGATAATAGTTATCAAGGCCCCTGCAGGCGATTTATTTAGATAAGCCAATGGAGAGTCAAATGGTAGCGCTATGCGATTGGGCATATTTAGATGGACCTGCAGGTTGGAGACACTACCTACCGGCATTTACGTTCGATGTTGGATGGTTTCTAATGAATGATGGTGTATGGATTAACCGCTCATATTTGAAGAAAATTTTGGGTGTGAAGCTTAGCGGAATTAAACCTTATTGTTATGCAAAAAGGGAGTTAGCGATGCTGTTTATGAGGATATTTAAAAGACCCAAAATGCATCTCGGTTACAAGGTCAATATATATGGTGATTGTGCCAGTAGCGGTATAGGCGCCGGCGACCGCCGTTGCCTTAAGCCAGCAGGTTGCAAAACCTAATTGTCCGCACGGCGAGAGCAAGAGTTAAAAAAACTGTGCGCACGCAATTAACTGGGTTGCGAATCATCAAATATTGGCTGTTGATTGTGAGCGAACATACCACAAACGGTGAGGCTTTTTAAAAAGTTAAACGGTTAGACCGAGTCATCTTTTTAGCAGCTGTTTATGATCCTTCAGCAACGGGTAGGGCCGATATTCATTTATCCAAAAGAGTTTTGCGGCGTCCATTTAGGGTGGTGTTTTTACCATGTATGGATGTTCGTGACGCCATTCTTTGAATCCGCAAGGACATGGTCAATTAATTTGTGTGGTCAGTGGCTGGGTATTTGGGTTTGCCAACGCACAGCCAATATTCATCGACTAAAAAAGCAGCAAATACTAATTTGGCCAGGAAAGTTTTATTATGTTGAAATCGCTAGAATATCGATGGAAGGCTTATCAGCCCTGGTTTTGTGAAAACAGAAATGACGGCTAAAAAATAACTTTGAAATGCCGATTGGATGAATTGAAGTTGAAGAAGCTTGCCCGCAAATTGTTAAACAGGCTCACTTCTTCCATCATTTGAAATTCACTTTTCCTAAAAAATTCACTTGGATGTCAAAGCTATTACGCTCACTTGCCTTATTGTTTGTCTTTTTAAGTTAAGCAAAAATTACGCTAAATATTATTTAGCGGCGGAATCCAAGACTCCAATACAAAAATATGCAGATTTAACGGTGCCAACGGCGTTCTTAAATTTAACCAACTCAGATTCAGGCCATGAAATCTTCTAATAGCGCCGTTAACTTCAGATATTTTGAGCGCTTCGGCTATACTGCACCTACGTTGTCAAATGTGCTAAGGCTGCTTCTGCATTTAATAACCTTTCGCGACAATGCGCTTTCGTCGCCATTAAAAAGCTAAATTCCATAATATAAACAATTCGTTTCGTTACTGGTTTTTGCTATTAAAATTGTCGCAGATTGCTTTAAATGCAGCCATGTGTTGAGGGCACTTTAAAATAAGGGAACAATCGTTACAGCAGGTATCAGTTGTTGCCATGAATGTTTCCTTTCTAATTGATATGGTTTTTATTGAATAGCGAATTAGAACTATAAACGGGTCGACGCGAAATGTCTAAAACAGTTCTTGTGTGGAGGTCGAAAACAAGCGTTATGCGGTATGGTTAAAAAATTAAAATAAAATTAAAGGACGTTAATCCTTTAGTTTTTCATAATGGACAGCTAATCAATTAGATTTTAATTTGAAATTTAATTGAATTGCTGAAATTGGATAATCGAATATGGATTTATTGTGGGGTGAACAATCCTTCTGCTGCATTGGTTTTTTTATTCATTGCAAAGGTAGGCTTTTATGGCTTAGAAAGTGGGTTGGTTCGAAGTAAAACAAGCATCAATGTAGCCGGAAAAAACGTCCACAGGACTTTGATCAATTTCTCCTGCATTATTTGGCATCGTTGGTTTTGCCATTATGTTTGGTGCAGTTATGCGGGATTATTGGGTTACCGAGTTATTTCTTCTTCGATGATATTAACCCACACCCTAAAACTGCAACTTTCTTTCTGTTTCAGATGATGTTTTGTAGTACAGCCGGGCAACCTTAGTCTCTGGCGCGTTGCAGAAAAGAATGCATTATTCGGTTATTCATCACAAACCATGTGTTATTACCGTGTTGTTGATTTATCCTTTTGTCGGGCCATTGGGTTTGGGGTGCGTTTTAGCAGGCGCACCAGCTGGCTGGCTTGTAGCAATTGGGGCTTTATTTGATTTTGCAGGCTCAACAGTTGTTGCATAGTTGGTGGCTGGGTGTCGCTCGCCGCCATTGCTTCATTATTGGGCCAAGGTTTAGGCGTTATGAAAATGGGAGAGAATAGATTCCGGCAGCAATATCCATTGGCATCAGTTGTGCGCTTTGATTTATTTGGTTCGGCCTGGATAGGTTTTAATGGAGGCAGTACATTAGCATGGAACGATAGTGTACCGTTATTTTACTTAACACATTTGTATCAGGCTTGGTGGTGGGGCGCCATTAATTCTGTACTGCAATCAGTACTTTAAAGACGGCTATATTGATATTGATGTATATCCTCAACGCGCACCTTGGCGGCTTAGTTGCAGATACCGCTTGTTGTCATCTTGTGACACCGCGATTCTTGCATTCTTGTTGGTAATTGGCGCAGGCATTGTTTTTATCTTGGCAGATTTGTTTTCAGTCATTTCGAATAGATGATTGATTGGCGTTGTGGCCTGACATTTATTTGCAGGTGTTGGGGAACATTATCAGTAGCACTATTTTGCTGTTGACCCTTCAATAGCAACGCTAGCGCCAAACTTGGTGTCAGGGCGCTTGGTTATTGTGGTTGTGGTTTATTTAGCTTTGAACCGCTTTATTATTTATAAGGTGATTAACATTTCTATAAGCTCCGTGTATCAGGAGGCCGAAGAGTTGTGCAAGGGCTGAATGTTGTAGAACATAAAGTTAACAACAGAAGTATTTGATCTGCTTGCTTGCAAATGAGTCCACAGAGCCGTAGTAGTGGTTTTAAAAAATTTGCAGTGCCAGTAGGCCTTTTACAGAAGTGGCAAATAGCAGAGTTGTTACAACAAAGTATTTAGAAAAAGTGAATGAAGAAATGCATGAGAAAGATCGTGCTTATTGATGCATTTAAGGAAAAGGCGGCTGAGAAAATGGCGCTATTTTAAAGCTGCGATGGATTGCATCATCACGATTGGACCAGCAGGGACATATCTTAGATTGTTAAATTCCAGCAGCTGAAAAAACGTTAGCACAACCAAAACGCTTATTACTGGCAAATCATTTTTTTGCGTATTTATGTTGCCAGAGAAAACGTTGCACAGGCAATGAAAAGTTAGTAGAAGAAGGTTTTACAGGAGTTGCCGGTGTTTAATTTTGCGTAAAAGAAAACCATGATTGGGGAGTTGTGCTGCCGCAGATAAAACCAAGTTTATCCATGATCAGAAATTGTTATTACAAAACCAATTTAAATGACTATGCCAATAACGGAAATACACGCTCTCTACATCGGATATAGCCAAAAGAATTGAAGTTGAAAGTAGGCTGCACCAATCGCTTGCTTTTTTAATGATCCATTAACGGGCTTATATAACAGAAGTCTATTTTTTTTTTTTCAGATCAATGGCTTAAAAATTAGGTTTGATTGTTCCACAAAGAGAATTTTAGGCAACCAACCACCTTAATGTTTTTTAGATTTGGACCCAAAAAAAAGAATGACAACTTTTAGGGCAATTCTTCTCCCCAAGCCGGCGATGCTCTCGAAGTTGCCCAAAAAAGATGGATTAAAGCGCCGTTTCGCCTGAAGATACGATGGTGGTGTGTGGTGGATCCGGGGGGAAGGATGAAAATTTTTTCCCTGCGCCCT
>Ga0163217_1113580_pt1 | contig 12525 bp, 8 predicted proteins | sample SynspAceP_FD_185933 | JGI IMG/M metagenome (GOLD analysis project Ga0163217, IMG submission 185933) | Saline lake microbial communities from Ace Lake in Antarctica - Synechococcus sp. Ace-P (PacBio error correction) | ecosystem: Environmental > Aquatic > Non-marine Saline and Alkaline > Saline ... | reverse complement strand
TACCTAAATGGTATCGCAAATTGATAAATTACTTCAATTAGATCCATGTTCTGTCCAAGAGGAGTGAATTCGTCCTCCTCTGGTTATGCCGTCTTAGCACACGTGAGTATTCCTATTATTGGCGTGGATGTGAATCGCGATTAATAGTATCAGTTCAACCATGTTGAAGAAGAAAAATAAAATTGAAATTGTACTGTACAGTATTTGATTCCAAATCGAACCTTAGAGTACCATTTATGAGGAAGGATTATATCACATTGATGATAAAATCAAACTGACATATCTTATCAGTAATAACTACATCCAATTACTAGAAGTGAGCTACTGAAAACAAGGTCCAAATCAAAAATGAGCAAAAAGCGATTTGAACTGTATACATATAGAAGATTATAGAGATATGCTGTGGAATTAGACTTCAACCGTTATCTCGATACAGAGAAGAAGACACAGACATCTGCCTCGCGCTCTCTCTCTCGCGGCTCTCCGCTCAGGACGAGATCCGCGAAGAGATGCTATGATTTAAGAGTTAGTGTGCCATCTTAGATCTAGATTTTACTACAACACGGCAGCGAAATTTGGCATGGACCAGTAGGAGCGATTTAGCTAAAAATGAAGAATTGCGTACTTACAATGATGAAGAGCCGAATATCTACCAGATCGCTATTTCTCCGTGCAGATCCTCATCATACCAGTTTGGTTCATTCTAAGATGAGGCATGCTAGAAAAATCTAATTTATGTCGCAGGAATTAGTATTGAGGCCAGGACGTGATTTTCTCAATAATCGAGTTAGATTAAAAGCTAGGAAATTAGCGATAAGTAACTTAACACTGGCTGTTGCATTTTGAAACAGAAACCATTTATATTTGCAACATTTAATTCAAAAAACAAGAAAGATTTACCAAAGGTATTCGCACCGACGTATAATGCGTGGGGTATGCAAAAAATAGAGGAAACAAAAACATGACAGCAACAAGCAAAAATTATTAGGAATTAGTAGTAAAGGCTGCAGATGATAAACGGCAGAAGACATTATGGCTATGGACGTTAGAGAAATTTCGATTTTTAGCAGGACTATTTTGTTATAATGGCATGGGAAAGCGAAAAACAAGTTTCAAGCGTATAGCAGACGAAATTATTAGCCAAACACAAAAAACAGGCTATGAAGTAAAACGTGTTGAAAGGTCGAGATTCAGCAAAATGGTGTATAATTGATTTAGGAGGATGTTGTCGTTTCACGTTATTCCACTATTCAGAGCGTGCATTTTTATAATCTTGAAAAATGATGGAGTGATGCACCCTTTAGTGAACATCACAAGAGATGGTCTAAAAAAAATGAGCTATCAAACTTTTGCCCTCAAGTCTATGAATGCAATTATGGATGACTGCGCTTTATGAACGTTGGGGCCCACTTCGCTTGACCAACAACTAATAATAACGGTCAAAAACTATTAGAACTAGCATGTTGGGGACTGGGCTTTAGCGTGACATTGAAAAAACGTGGTTATTAAACGTAACAGGGCTGGATTTGTCTCCAAATATGGCTCAGTCTTGCAAACGAGCGCGAGCGTTGTCAAGCTGGGGTTCGTTTGCCTTTAATTGGAAGGCACATTGTTGGATTTATTCTGAAGCAGGAGGAGTTTGAAAGCTGTTACTTGTTTTTCAGATTCTATCTGCTGTATATGCCAAAGGAAAATGCAGTCTTAGATTTCTTTAAAGAGGTATCTAAATCTTAAGTTTCAGATGGAACATTTTCTTTTTGATGTTCATTTCCACTATCAAATGGACGAAATTTTTCCCGGCTATATGTTATAATGACCAATTCAAGAAAGGAAATTAGTTTTCTTTGGCAAAAGTTACTCAGGAGAGGAAAGATATTCTTATTGAGCACGATTTAACCTTTTTTGTTTACGATAAGGTATTAATCTGTATGAACGTTTTGATGAAACACCATAAGAACGGGAACCCTACCCATTAGAAGGCCTATTGTGATATGCTTGGAAAAGCTGGGGTTCACTTCTATCGAAGTTTATTTTCTTGATTTTGGTGATTCTGAGGTAAAAAAAGAATTCAGTACGCTGGTTTTTTGCTGTACAAATAAAAAATGTTTAGTCATTAAAGTTGATTTTAAATAATAAGAGCTTCAACAGAGTAAAAAACAGTAGAATCGAAACTGAATTTTTTTCTGTTTTTTTATCTATTAAGAGAATATTAATGAAAAAACGGAGGGTTAACACATGCTAGAAAAAAGCCCGACAATTATTGAGTGAAATATATGATTTTAACGAGTTTAGGAACTGGACAAAACTGAAGTAATTGAAAACAATTTTAAATGGGGAAAAGATTCTTTAGCTATTATGCCTACAGGTGGAGGGAAATCGATATGGTATCAAATTTCCCTGCTCTACTATTTGATGGAATACAATTGTCATTTCACTTAATTTCTTTAATGAAAGACCAAGTAGATGCTTTGACAGAACTAGGGTATACCCGCCACATTTTTTAAATAGTACCCACTATCCATTCTCAAGAGCATGAATGAACGCTTAAAAAAGCTAGTGACGGATAAACAAAAAGCTCCCGAACGATTCAAACAAAGAAATTTGTTATTTGTTCTTATGCAAATCTATTAAAGTTCATTGATTGCAATAGATGAAAGCCCACTGCATTTCCAATGGGGCATGATTTTAGGGCCAAGTTATTTGTCTTTATGTGAGACGCATTAACACTTTTTCTTATCGTCCAACTATGTTTAGCTTTAACTGGGCAACTGCGACACCGCTTCTGTGTTCTAACGACATAATCAATTTATTTGGATATAAACGAAGGAAACCTTGTTAATTACTGGGTTTTGTTGCGGCAAATAATCTAGCTTTTCCAAGTGGTGAAAAGGACAAGAGCGTAATCGATATCTCATTAGGATTATTTGAAAAATTAAATGAAGCGGTCATCCGGTATTATTTATGTAAGCACTGCAAAGAGGTGAACGAATTTATGAATTACTGACAATCAAAAAAAAATACTAGCAGGGTAAGTATTCCGGGTGGCATGAAAGAACACGAACGGAAATGAATGGCAAGAAAATTTCTTATGATTGAAATAACAGTAATGGTGGCACAAATGCTTTTGGAATGGGGCATGACAAAAGTAATGTACGCTTTGTTATCCATTATCAGATACTAAAAATATTGGAAGCTTATTATCAAGAAGCTGTCGTGCAGGACGAGATGGGCTTACCAAAGCGATGCAATTTTATTATTCCGCACCACAAGATAGTACAGATTCAATATTATTTGTTGAGCAATCAGGATATGGATGAGGAACATGGAAAAAAATTAGAATATACTAAACGGTAAGAGAAATGGCCCAATATGGTTCAACACAGATGTGCTTACAATCTTATATATGTCGATATTTTGGGGATGAATGGCAACGGAATTGTGGCCACTGTAGCAATTGTTTAGCACGAACCGAGAAGCTATTGATATTCACCAAAGATACTCAAAAGGTTTTATCTTGTGTTAAGCGGGATGGGAGAAAACGTTTGGTAAACTATGGTTATGAAGGTTTTGACAGTGCTCCAAAAGATCAAAAAATTAAACAATGGAAATTTGAAGAACTATCAACATATGTTTGATGATGGACAGTACCACAAAAAGAAAGTTACGCAGCTCATTGTTACTTAACTGCAGGAAAAAATTTTTGATCCCCAACAGATGGACAATACCCTTTATTAAGGGTTACTGAAAAAAGGGGCATGCCAGTGTTGAAAGGGAAAAGTAATGTTACTCGTAAACAAGCACAAAAAAGCACAAAAAAGTAGCCATTGATTGATAGTTTATTCGATCGTTTACGAGAAATTCCGAAAGGGGTTTTAGCAACCTTGCAAAATACTCCGCTTATTTATTTTTCAGATGAGACTAAGACAAATGTGTCAGTTCATACCTCAGACTGAAAGTGAATACTTTTGGTTAAGGTGTAGGCGGAAAATAAAACTAGAAAAGGATGGTTCAGTATTTCTTGGAAGCGCTAAAAGAGATTAAAGTTAACAATTTGAAGTGAGGGATGAAAAATGAAAAGTTGCGGTGGTTATTGTAGAATACAAGCCATTTCATAATGGCCATTCTTTATCATATCCAACAAAAAAAGGGGGGGGGGGGGGGGGGCCAAAAAAAAGGGGAAAAAAACGAATGCAGAGGTAGTCAGTGTAGTGAATTGAGTGGAAACTTTTTACCAAAGGGGCGAAAACCCGCAATTGTAGAAAATGGACACGTGCAGAGCATGGCTTTATCCCCAGGGAGCTGATTTTGGTGTGTTGAATTTACCTGTCTCTTTTAGTGTTTCAACCAGCCCCGACTATTTCGCTTAAAGGAGGGGTAGCTTTACTTCAGGGCTTTGGGCTTGTAATGATTTGTGCTTTGGAGCTGAACGGGTAAGGCTATCGATTATTTTCGATATGGACAAAGATACTTAGTCAAAAAGAAACAGTAATTGAGGAACGTTTTTAATAACGGAAAATGATGGGACTAGTTACGCCTTTTTCAAAATGAAATCAAATAATGCAGGGAATTAATTCCAAACACGGCACTTACCCTAACTTCACCGAATTACGATTTTAGGCCTAAGCTTATGCAAAAGAATATGGCTTAAGTATTCTGATCCGATGAGATTGTACCCCATTAACGAAAAAAGAAGGCGAGTATCATGATACAAAAATAAAGCATACTCAAAAAAATAGCTAGCGCTTACAGCCATTCGTAAAGGAGTTGAGCACTAAGCCTAGTCAAAAGAAAACTCATTGGTAGCCTTGAAAGAAGTTTTACCGGAAGTTCTAGTTATGAGTTGTTAAGCAAATGTCTGAGTGGATAACGTGGGAAAAATTATTGGTCGTATCTTAAATTATCCAATTGATTAATTCATGCAATCAATGAATTGCATTTAATCTATTCAAATGAAAGAAGGAATGAGGTACGGTTAAAAGAAAAAAGTTAAAGAAGCTAAAAAACTTAAAGATTTTTATTTTCATTAGTAAAAAATAACGCTATACTTGGGTTAGGTTAACAGCGTTTATGTTGTGTATAGATTTATTAAATATTAAAGAATTCTGAAAAATAAACCGCAGTTAGACTCACCAAAAAGCAATTCATATATTAGGTTTTAATTAAAACCGGTCAGACTTATTTAAATCAAATAAATAAAACTGTGGAATTTTTACCCTATACTCAATAATATCAATCAAAAAAATGCTTCTCTAATGGGGATAGATATTAAAGCAGGGCGAGATTTATAATTTAGGATTACCACAAAGCAATAATACAAACAAGATTAGTCGGCGAACAACCATTTAATATGGGATTAAGTTTGTTGTTGTTTTTATGAAAAGATATGTGAAAACAAGGAATTGCATGGCTTTTTAGTGTAGGTAAAATACGTTGACAAAGTATGATTGACTAGCTATAATTACCTTTGTTGCTTTAGAGTGATGGAAAATGAAATGGTCATTTAACGAATTGTCAAAAATTTACCGCTTTTGAACCGCTTATTTTCTCTGAAACAGTTATTGAAAAAATTCCTTGAAAAGAGGAATAAAGAAATTTTTAGATGTATCTCCAATCTTTTGGAAGGAAATCTAATCGTTCAAGAAACGAGATCTTGCCTCATATGGTGGTTCATTAAATGTGACGCTACCTTCCGCAAGATCCATTAGAACCAGTATGTTAATACCTCTATCTTTAGAGGTAGACGAGATTTATATTTCCAGAAACAATAAACGAGTGCGAAATGACGAAGAAGAAGGAAACGATTATTCAATTAAGAGAATGACTGGATCGACTTATCAGAGGCAATTGGAAGATGCGGTATTGTTAAAATATTTCAATTCAAGGTTCTTTACTGAAGAAGAAGCACAGGAAAATAAAATTGCCTAGTGGAAAACGATTGGGTTGTTATGTCGAACGAGATTTTATATTCAGAAAAAAACAGAACAAAAAGGCTTGAAACTTTGGATCCCTCGTTTTGCAGGTTGAAAGATTTATTAAAATGAATCTGATGATAAGAGTGAGAATAGAGGCTTTAAATCTTTCTCTTTTTCAAGCTATCAAATTGAAGACAGAAGAAATTTTAAGGACGGTGGTAGAGAATGGCAGCTACCAAAAAAGAGAACATTCAAAAGCTAAGAAAAAAAACCAGACGTCGTACGCATTTTAAATTAGAAGTGCCAGGCATGAATGCGTGTCCTAAACTGTGGTGAATGAAAAAAAAGTCATCACGTTGTGCAGCATGTGCCCATTAGATGTAAAGGAAAGTAGTAAGCAAAGAAGCATAATCCTAACAGTATCTGGAGATAATGTAAAAAACACCTTTGAGACCATGGTTCAAGGGTGTTTGCTTTGGGAAAAAATAAAAAATTAGTACTAACAAATTTGATTAGTTGTTAGCTATTTTTTTAATTGTATACAAAAAAACTAATTTAAGGTAAATTGGATAGGACGGTTTAACGAGTAAACATCCATTAAAATATAGTCGATTAAAAATAGCCTTTATCATTTTAACCAAATCGAAAGGAGAATCATCTTTGAATGGAGCAATGTTTGAAAATATCAGATATAGTGCCTTTATTTTTATTACCGATGATTGCTTTTTTATTTTTGTTTAGGTGAAAGTTGTTAATCGCCCATTTAGAAATCAACAAATAAACATTAAACTTGCAGACTTTAATAGTTCCTTATTAATTGAGGGGTATACAGATATTAAGCATTCAAACTTTGGAAAAATCTATTTTTCTCTTTACTTTTTAATTTGATACTTAGTTTAGGAATGGGTATTTTGCAATACTCATAGCCTACAAAAAGGGGAAAATTGACAGCCAATTTTTTTTAAAAGTATTGGGCGTTTGCTATCATATTTTTCTTTTTTTCACCTATTAAACTTGTTAGTAGGAGCAATATTATAAATAAACTAACGATTCTTAAAGCCAGTTAGGATGGATTTTTCAAACCATCTTGCTGCTTTTTGTCGGTTATTTGGGAGAAGTCAACCACTTTAAAATTCTTCTATTATTACCGTTATTAAGACAAATAACTAACAAAATTATTTCAATTACTCATTTTTTTTTGAAATGTATCGTTTAGTTGTGTGGTGGAAAGCTGGGGCAATGTGGTAGACTAAAATCATCTATTTGATGGTGAGGTGAGTAGTAGTGATGTGATGGGTGAATATAAGCCCACAATATTGATGCCAAAGGCCGCCTTAATTATGCCAGGCTAAGTTTTCGTAATGACTTAGGAACGACTTTCATGTTAACAAGAGGTTTAGATTGGATGTTTATTGTTACCCCAAAAACGAATGGGTCTTATACTTGAGAAAAATAACCAACTCCCATTAGCTAAAAAAGAAAGTCGGGGCCATTTACAGATTCTTTTATTCAGCAGCAAACAGAATGTGAATTAGATAAACAAGGAAGATTAATATACTCAAACATTTAAGAGAACACGGCAGATTTACAGAAAAATCTGTCACGTTGTAGGGGGTCTCCGATCGCATCGGAAATTTGGAGCGAAACAAAATGGAATGCTTTTTCGGCTGAAAGCGGAAGAATCATTTGATGAGATTGCCGAAAAATATGATAGATTTGGTTTTTTAAAACGTACGATTGACTAAAAAATTAGTATAAAAGCAGGTGGGGAAAAAATGACAGAAATTTAATATGAAACCAGTTCTTTACTCCATGGAAACAGAGATAATTTATCTATTGTTCCGGATGGAAATTTATGTTGACTGCACATTAGGAGGAGCCGGAACACAGTGAATACTTGCTTCTAATTAAACGAAAAACGGTCATTTATATGCTTTTGATCAAGATACACGAGCCAATGAAAAATGCTGAAATCCGGTTAGCTGATTATGTCGAAAAAGGGATGCGTTCACATTTATTCAAATCTAATTTTCGTTTTATTAAAGAAGAGTTGAATGCTCAAGGAGAGTTACTTGAAGTTAGATTGGAATTATTTTATGATTTAGGCGTTTCATCCACCACAACTGATGAAGCTGAAAGAGGTTTTAGCTATCATCAGATTGCCCCATTAGATATTGAGGGATGGATAACGGATGCACCCGTTGAACAGCTAAAAGAAGTTGTGTAATTCTTGGCTTATCAAGATTTAGTGAAGAATTTTTTACCGTTATGGGGAGAAAAAATTTTCTAAAAGTATTGCCGAAAGATCGAAAGCAGCACGAGAAGAAAAAACAATTGAAACAACTGGGGAACTAGTTGAAATCAATTAAAAGAGGTTATTCCCTGCACCAGCTAAGGAAGAAAGGTGGCCATCCTGCAAAACGTGTCTTTGCAAGCGATAAGAATTTGCTGTGAAATGATTGAGTTATCTTCAGTAAGGAAGACTCCCTTGAAAAGCAATCAGCTTATTTAAAAAGTAGGAGGCAGAATTAGCGCACATTTACTTTTTCATTCGTTAGAAGATCGAAATTGTAAAATCAATGTTTTAGAGAATACGCTAGGGGTCAAGAAAAACACCAAGAGGGTTACCAGTTATTTCCTGAAGAATACTTACCAGAATTAAAAATGATTACTCGAAAAACAATTTTACCAAGCAAAAGATGGAATGGAGATAAAAATAATCGAGCTAGAAGTGCCAAAATTAAGAGTGGGTAGAGAAGCAAAGGGGAAATGAAAATTGAAAATTAGAGGTTAGAAAGAAGTTATCTAAATGTGTTAAATAGTTAAATCTAGCTAGAAATGTTGAAGTTGGAAATGCCTCTGGACAGTCGCCCCACGTGCCACACCAAAAACAAAAACAAATAGGGCCCGATACATAAACCTATTCCCCGGAAAAATCAATTGTAACTAGAACAGAAAAGATGTTGATGAATGATTATGCACTATAGCCTTCACCTTAATTGCTGTTAGTATCTCTTTTAGAAGATTAATGTGGCAAGTATAAATCGTGCCTTACCAAGAACCAAAACTTCAATCGTAAGTTACAACGACAATAAACAATAATTTGAAAAACAAGAGTACAAGGAGCTTTCTAGGGTACGATCGGATATATAAAATGCGAATAATCAAGGGCTAAAAAATGAATGAAGCTAATGGTAAGGAATGTCAATTAAATGAAAAATTAAAAAAAAACCCTTTAAAGATAGAAAGAAAAATTACGATCCTGCTTTTTTCGTTACCTTATTTACATTTTGGGTATTTGTAGGACGTTTTACTTATTATTATGTAAAAAGAAGAAATAAACGGGAAGATTTGTCTCAAAATGTTAATAAACCTCTATACAAGAAGAGCGTACTCGAAAGCAAAAACAGGGGAGCCATTTATGATATTGGGCGGCAAACCCTATTCTATGGACGCTACTTCTTATTCGTTAATCGATATCTTAACAGATAATGTTCAAATTCTTCCCTGATAAACCGCAATATGTGGTGAATAAACAAAAAAAAACAGTGTAGCTCTAGCAAGCATATCCGCTATGAGTTGAAGCTGATATTTTAAAAAAATTAAAAGCAAAAAGATTTGAGTCAGGTGTGAAATTGTTGGTTCTGCAGGTAAAAAATTAACAATATGATATAAAATCAGCAATTAGAAGAAGAAAAAAACTACCAGGAATTAATTTTTGATGAAACGCCGACTCGATTGTATCCAAATGGTATTTTTGCGTCGCATATAGTTGGTTACGCTGAAATTGCCGACAAATGAGACGGTGAGCATAAGCGAACATCATCAAATGCCGATTTAAATTGGCTATTGGGGTATAGAACAAGCTTTTAATGATTGTTGTTGACGGGTTAAAAGATGGTTTCTATCGAGACCAGGAAAAAGATAGTTTTGGTATGTTTTACCCTAATTCTTCTGTGAAGTTCTACTAGCCAGTGGATTGGTAAAGATATTTATTTAACTTTGGATTAAAGAATGCAAGTGTTATTTAGAAGTGTTATGACTGAGGTTTTAATGACAAAATATAAACCAGTTGGCGTATGGACAGCTACGGCTGATGAATCCGGAAAACAGGGTTGCGATCATAGCTGCCTTCTCCAAAAGGACCATTCATTTAATGGGGACGACTAAAGGAAGGGAATTTGGAGATTTATGGCAGAATTTACTAGTTCGAAAGTACTTTTTGAACCAGAGTCTTACAATGAAAGTTATTAACACTTGCAGCAGCTATCAACGAAGGAGTATTTAATGCCTAACGAAACTATATGTCAGCGTTCTAAAAAAATCGGAAGGAGATAGTAAATGACACAATGTAAATGGTTGGTCAAATTAGCTTCTTAGAAGGGTTAGAAACGATCAAGTAACGGTAGCTTTTGTTAACCTTAATGCGAAAAAAAATGGGGAACAGAAACTTGTAAAAGAATATATGGATAAATTCGGTGATAGGAAAGGTCCACATCTACCGGTCTGCAAATGAACCAAGATTGGCTCCTGAATCCTTATATGTGGCCACTTGAGAAAAGCGCAATACTTCATTTCGGGACAAGGATTTGACAGTAACCTGTTGTTCAGAGGATGCAAGGTCTTATTCAGCCCGTAGCAAATGAAGGCAAAAATGATGAAGCCACAATTTATTAAGTAAAATTGTTGATCCATGACAGGAAAAGGGAAACCGTATTTGACCTTGAAATGTAGATGAACCCATTTCTAAAAGAAGCAGCTGATCAAGCTTTGAATTATTTAAAAAGAAGTAGTATACAGTGAAAATGGTACTGGACAAGGCTATAAAATAGAGGGGCACAAAATTGCAGCCAAAACAGGCGACGGCTCAAATTTAAATCCTGACACAAAGGAGTATATATAGCGGAGGGAAACAATTATGGTTTATTCAGTTGTGGAATGGCACCAGCTGATGGTCCTAAAAAGTGGTGCTATAGTGTAACGGTTGCAAACAACCAAACAATTAAAAGACTTCTTCAGTAATTGGAAGTGATGTAGTTTAAAGCGTTTTTAAACCTGGCTTATGAAACGAGCTCTTGAATACCAACATTTAACTGATGAATCAGAAAAATCCAGATTGTAAATCAATAAATGCCAAAAGTAACGGATCTGACTAAAAGGAAGGGGCATTAGAAAAATTAGATGAATTAAGTAAATGTGACCTTATTGGGAAAATGGTGATTACGCAATAGTACAGCAACTTGCCAGTGTCTCAAAAAAATAATTATTTGAAGATCAACGGAGTATGCTATGGAACAAAATGAGCTATTTGACAATGCCTGAGTATGGCAAGGTTGGTAAAGAATGATGTTTTTAAAAAGTGTCTGGAAATTACTGGAATAAAAATTTACATTTAAAAGGAGAAGGGTTATGTAGTTTGAACAGAGTCCTCATGGCCTTCAATGTTAATATGCAGAATGAAGAAAAACAATTACTGTTACATTAGCTCTCCTCAAGAATAGAAAAGGTGGAAAAACTATTGAAAGCAATCGAATTAATCGCATCACTTATTTGTTAAAGGTGGATCTGTCAATAGTTCCTCAAGAACTATCTGATCTCTAAAATAACCAAGAACACGAGAAATGGAACAAGACTCCATTATTTATTTGTATTGGGGTCGGCTGCAGATTGGCATTAAGTTGGTTTGAAGAAGCGGTTAATAAAGGAGCCACTTTTGATTGTGGCTAGTTAAAAAAACTAAAAGTATCGTAACCGGTGATTTTATGTGGCAGATACTACAAAAAGCTATGGCTATTTTAAGCAGATTGCTTCTACCAGAATCCTATGTTTTCAAAAATGCGAGGTCTTCGGAAAAAAAAAAAGGAAAGTAACGGGACAAACGGTTAAAACAAAAACGGTTACTCATTTTTAGATCAAAATTTTTTTAGGAAAAAACAGAGAAAATTTAACAGGTGTTATTTTGGAAACGATGTATAGACGTAATTAATGATGGAGGATACTCTCAAACTAAAAAAACCACGACGCCAGACAGGCATTACCTTTACAAAAAAAACATTTAGTGCAATGATCATCAGTGTGACTACATTGTGCTATGGGAAGTGTTCTTCTCATTCTTTAGTTTACAAGGAAGGAGTATTGGGGAATAGAATTTTTGATATCGGCCTATTTTTTTACAAATTTGAGTCAAGATCATTTGGAGTATCACCCAAATACAATTGGGAAGAAAATATTGCGGCATGGCAAAAGGAATTGCTTTTTTCTTCAATTAGGGGAATAGTTACCAAAATGCAAAAAAAACCTAAATATGGCTATTTTAAATGTTGATTGATTCGGTTGGTAGGAAGCTATCAAAATAAAAACAGCAAGCTCAAATCTATTCAATATGGGTATTGATTTGTACCAGGCAGGGGACCTTTAGAAGCGGGCTTGATTTAAAAAAACAAACAATAAAGGAAACTAGCTTTACATTATTTATTTCCAAGGAAAAAGAAAATTATCCTGTTCATATTGGGCAGGGATGATGGTTAAATTTAATGTCTTCCAATGCATTAGCTGCAAATGCACTCTGCCTATGCTTCAGAAGTGAACTTAAATCTGGGTATATCCTCTCTGG
>Ga0163217_1108361_pt1 | contig 12526 bp, 14 predicted proteins | sample SynspAceP_FD_185933 | JGI IMG/M metagenome (GOLD analysis project Ga0163217, IMG submission 185933) | Saline lake microbial communities from Ace Lake in Antarctica - Synechococcus sp. Ace-P (PacBio error correction) | ecosystem: Environmental > Aquatic > Non-marine Saline and Alkaline > Saline ... | reverse complement strand
CACGACGAAGATCCGTTTAAGTGAATTTAAACGACGGATTGGCTTTTCATGATCAACATCACGCTTTCAACATCGCCATGTCAGTGGATCTTTCATCCACCCATCGCGCACCAAAAAGCTTGTAAGCTCAACTATTTCTCGTTGAGACAAAACGCGCCATTATCGAATCATGAATGACCATGTCACGGAAAAATCCCCCAGCGATTTTCAGAATTTCCACCGGTGCCATCCCCGGATCACGGCTTGGTGATAATCAACTGTTTCTAGGTTTTTACCAATACTTGCCGTCCTTGCGGCGGCTTTGGCGACAGCCGCGTTGGCCTAGGATCATAAACGACGGTAAAAAGCCGATTTGGATTGCACTGGCAATCTTTAATTTGCTCTTAAACAAGCGTTTACCGTTGCGGGTGTTCTAGATCGATTGGCCTTTTCACATAATCGCTTTGCCCGCTTCGCGGCTTTTACAAATTCAGTTCAACGTGCGTGTCGGTGCTGGTTGCAATCAATACCGCTATGAACGTCTTGGATCTGCCAAGGGCTTCATCCACACTGGAAACGCTTCGCACCGGTTGGCTTTGCCAACTTCTTCCGCTTGCGGGAGCATACACATTCAATACATATTTGAGATTCGATTGAGAAAACGCCTGAATGTTTTTGGCAGCATTTTTCCCGATTTCGACCGGCACCAAACAAAAGCAAATGAGCATATTTTTATCCTTCAATGTTATTTTGACTGTTCTCGTTAAACATTATTGTTAATAACGAAAATACCCCTCCCAACCTCCCCTTAGCAGGGGGAGAGCTTAGTACTTTTATTCCCTTTCACTTACGCCTTCAAAGAGGAGGAGCTTAGTACTTTTCCCTCCCTTATTGCCTTCAAAGGGGACAGACTTGGTCACTTTTATTCCCTCCCTTATCTTTCAAGGGGAGTTAGGGTGGGGTTATTTTCTTAAATACAAACAAAAAACTTTCGATGCAGCTGGTTATTTTATTAAAAATTGAAAACATCTGATTTTTTTTTAAACTTGTTTGTCTCTTCAATTAATCCACTCATGATCCGGAATCATTATGGAATATCCAGTTTCTACTTGTCCCGCCAATGACATTTAAATAATAAGACTTGATAGCCATTGGAGGCACGCCTGACAGGATGATAACCTATCCTTGGGCACCATCACAAGGTCGGCCGTCTTTCCACCGCCATGGTTTCATCTATGCTGCGATCATCGGTATAGACTCGTTGAAAAGGCCAAACTTGCGGTGCGATCTATCTTTGTGATAGTAGGTTTCTTCCAGGTTGCGTTTCGCAGGTGCTTGTTCGTCCGGTATCATGTTTATGAGGCGGAAGCCTCGACCAGCCGCCGCTTGGCGTGAATGACTTCCACCACACCAGGGCAAGCTGTTCCGCTGGCTCAGTTACCAAAAACAAAATATTGCACACATGACGAGTTTACTCGTTACACCGCGTGTTTCATATTGGGCCACTGCTCAGGCGGAATCAGTTTCGCTTAAAACGCCCTACCCGGCGCTTTTGCAAAAGCCACTTCCACGTCCGTAATCGCTTCAATGCGGATCTCATTCTGCCCGGAGAATACCACAGAGTACGGCGCTTTTTTGATCAAAAACACGCTCATGCGATCGCCAATATCTTCCACGCTTCAAGCTTGGTGTTGGCATTGCTTTTCCTGACAGGAATCACCGCACACTTCGTCCGTTTGGCCGTTTCGATGGTGATCCGATTCACCCGCTTTAAAGCTGGTGTGCTTCAAGCCAACATAACGCAATTGGCAACTTTTAGGGTGTCACCCAGCTGAGTTTTGCGTCTGCCCTGTTTGTTGGGCTATTTTACTTAGGACTGTTTTTTACTTAGGCTATTTGTACTTAGTAAATGTTGACATAATTTAAAACCTCGAAACAAATTACTTCATGAGTTTGGCATTAGAGAACTCTGGACCGCGCGCAAACCTGTCGGCCAACGGGCCGTAATGGTTTCATGCGAGTATAGAAACGCACACCATCTGGCCCCATGCATGTTGCAAAGGACCAAACAAAGATTCGTTTCCAACACCAAAACTATGGAAACTGCCATAGGAACTGGAATAGGGCACATGACACCAACCATGCCCACTTGAGCTTTTTCCAGTAAACTGTACCGCGCGGTATCACCATCTCTCGTGAAAATTGGCGGTGCCGTTACCATATCGTGTGGCGGGTTAATTAACGCCAAGGCCTCTTCATAAGAAATCCACTCGAAACACACACAAACGGGACGAAAATTTCGTTCATCGTAAATACGATGCCCGCTTTCACTTGGTCAAAAAGCGTTAGGTCCAACAAAGTAGCCTTGTCGTGGTTTTTGCAGACGAATCTCGACCATCAACCACCAAGGTTGCGCCTTGTTCTACACCTGACGTAATTGTAATCGCCTACTTTTTGTGCGTTGCTCTTGGCTGACCAAAGGGCCCATTATGCGGTTCGTTTTCGATGCCGTATTGTTGTACAAAACCGGGTCCAAGTCATCGTCGTTATTCTTTTTTGCAGTTAGCAATCAGGTTATTCAGCCACGTCGTCGCCGACACAAACCGCAACCGAAATCGCATGCAAACGTTCACCGCTGACCCCGTAAGCCGCAACCCATTAATGAGTTTCACTTTACTTGGTTTGGGATCGGGCATCCGGCATCACTAACATGTGATTTTTGCGCCACCTAGAGCTTGCACTCGCTTGCCGTGTGCACTGGCTGTTGCATAAATGTATTCTGCGATGGCGTTGGAGCCAACAAAGCTCCACTGCTTGAATTTGCGCTCGTCAGTTAGGCAATAACTCAACCGATTTCTTTATCCCCATTTACCTACGTTAAAGACACCATCTTGGTAAAAACCCGGCTTCCTTTTGAGGCCAAATTTCAGCAAAGGCGCATTAATAGTGCTTGGGGTCTTTTCAGACGGTTTCATTACAAAATGTATTACCACAAGCAATGGAACAGGAAACATCCACATTGCCACCATGGCGGGAAAATTTTAAACGGGCTGATACCAGCGCAAACACCAAGCGGTTTGCATTCAAACTTGTAACTGTCGACACCACGACCCCACATTCAAGCTGTGCTCGCCTTTGAAGGTGCGGAATTTACCACATGCAAACTCTACGACTTCCAAGCCCGCGCGTCAGATTCGCCCATGGCATCGGGAAATGGACTTTGCCGTTGTTCACTGGCAAATCAACTCAAGCCAACTCATGGCGTGCGCTTCACTAAAGGCTTTAAACTTAAACATAACGCTGCGCACGATTTAATGGTGTGACATGAGACAAGTTTCAAACCGCCGTTTGTGCCGATGTAATGGGCGGATTGTGTTTCTCAACCGTGCTCAGTATTACGGATAGAGACACCTCCCTGTCGCAGGGTTAAAGACGTTTTGCTTTTACGAGACGAGGTACTTTCAACTGCATTTAATTGTCAATGAAGTTACCCCATAACGTATTCAAATTAGACATTTTTCTCTCTTTAAATACATAAATTCGAACATTTCTAGCGTGAGATTAAAAATTGTAAACCGGCTTTTTTCAATTCGCTTGCAAATACTCGTAAACCCTTTCGTTTGCATTTACCTTAATGGGTGCGCAATAAAGCCGGATCCTGCTCAGGCTTCCACCACAATCCACCGGAATAGTCCACAGATTTCAGCACTTCAAAAAATAGGAAAATAATCAATACTGCCATTTCGCCAGGTACCGTATAAACGTCCTTCTAGAACGCATTCAAAAACGCACTGTCTCGGTTAAGGTTATCTGCAACAACTTGGACGAATGTCTTTGCAATGAACATGGAGTTGATACGTTTAGCGTGCTTTTTCGCCATCGCTAATGCAATCACCACCCGCAAACGTAAATATGACGGTTGTCCAGCCAACAAACCGACGTTACCTTCCCGTCATTTGCATTAGCCTTATCCGACTTCCTTCGCGGTTTTTCGATCACCCGTCCCCATAGATGGTGATACGCCATTTTTTACGCCTTCGGGGCCATATAATCCGCCTTACCGCGGTTCATTACGTTTGGCGTATTCCATCCCATTGGTTCGCCGTCATACGGGGCGATGAGGACAAAGGGAACGGATTGATCACCATTAATACAGCACTACTTCGGCAAACACCCATGGGACAGCGACCCCTACGCTTTTGGAGCAAATTGAGGTGATCCTTTTGCATCGCCTGCAATTTCGTCTTCAACACTTTCGGCTCTAGCAAACGTGCGCTGTACCAGCCTGTACAAGAAGACAATCATTGTTGCTTTCAAGATTGGCCCTAAGACAGACGACATCACGAGCGAAATTTATTACCTAATTCTATGCCGCTGTAACCGACTGACGGGCTTCACTCAAACATACTTCAAGCGGCGGTATCCCGCCCAACGAAGGTAAATCGTCGTTTTAGTCAAGTCAGAGGATTAATCCGATCGGGATGTTGGAAATTCCGTTTTCGCGTATTGTTTTTATTGTTTTGTTATTGTTTTTGCTGTTCATAGGATTGCTCCAAGCTCTGATCTAAAAGTTATAGGCTGTTTTTGCTGTTGGCTATTTGTACTGGTGTTCGGCCGCTCACCACGTCGTCACGAGTCGGACACTTCGGTACGGCCACAATCCCACCACGCCCCGCCTGCTTGCGTGTCGGCATTGGGTCGGTGTCTATCGGCAATCACATAGGTTTTTATCACTGGCTTCTTGCTCGCCGCTAATGCGGCTTCTAGTTTCCGACCAGACAAGCCACTTTTTCAGACGCCGCACCCAAAGCTTTTCGCGTGTGCAGGCAAATGTCTGTTTTAGGAGCGCCCGCTTCAACCGTGTGACAGTTTTGGCAATAAAAGTTATTGAAGGGTTCGCCGCCGCACGCTTGCTGTAATCGATTGATAACAGGCGTAACCTCGGTTATCCAAACGGGACAATAGTTTGAGTTTAAACCCACCATGACAGAGGTGGCGATTTTCCGAGTCAGCATTAAATAACTGCCATCTCCCCACCATTCCCACGATCACCTCTCGTTCTTGGCGTTGGCCATTTTCACACCATAGGCCACCCGCTATGTTCGTAACCCATGCACGAAAAAACCGTATTCCACGTGATAGCCAAAGATCAGGAAAGACGTGCGCCAAAGTATGTTAATTCACCCGGCAAACACCAGCGGCTTGAACTAATGGGCTGTCAAACAGAGGGCAAAAACGTTGATTTACGCCAATGAATTGCGTCCGTCGGCAAGTAGTGTTTGTCGTTCGCTTGTGTAGGCAAGGCCATCACTTTGATCCACTGCCCGGACAGCCATATTTGATTCAATGCGTGAACATATTTCTGTCCAAGACGACGGCGATAGGTGATCTCCCACCTCAGTCATTAGTTCCTTGCATGTCACTTTTGCATTCCACCACCAAGGGTTAAAGAAACGAGTTTTTTCTTGCATCGAACGGCGTTCACGTTTAGACTCAGGTAAAGTGTTGATCAGGGTTCGCAAAATAATGTACGAGATGCCTAGGTGAAATCTTGCAAAACGTTGTATGTGCCAATGGGCAATTAATCCAAACCGCTTCTTGTTTGCGCCGCATTGGCCGCACTCGATCCGGTTACGCCAAACCGAGCCAAGAATTAACTTATTATCCCAACAAGCCAACGCGCCCTTGCCGGCTTGGTGTCTTCACACGCGGTAGGAATCTGCATAGTGCTCATAAAAAGCTTTCCGCTTTCCTCTTTACCGCCAAGGCTGTAATGCCACGCCTCCGCCAAGCAGAATCAATGGCTTTTTTCGCTTTTTTTATCGCGTCAACGGCCGCTGCTAGTTGGATCCACATCGCGTTCGATTACGACGCAGTTTATGAACTTTTCTTGGCGAAGAAGCTTGTTTGGAAATCAAAACGCCATGTTTGCACATCTGTGTGGGCAAATGCTAAGGTCGCTGGGCCACAAAGTAAATCGGATCCAACAATGGTATTAATGGCCGCTGGCAAACTGGTGATCAGTGCTCTGGGCGATTTTAATACGATCAAAATAACGCGACACTGGACGAAAAACAATCATTCACGACATGATTCGGATCGTTTAAAAATGCCTCAACTTGCTTGTAACACAGGATCTGGGTTCGAGTTCGGCAAATACATCACCTGGTAAAACAACACAGGCAAAGCGATTTGGCCGATGGCCAAACCGCTGCCCGTAATCATGTGTTGCAACCAGGGCCAATGCGACGGATGTTACAGGGCCATAATTACGTTGACGGCGGTGCTTTTCGCCGTAAGCGCAAGCAGCCCAATGCCATAACCCTGTTCGTTATTGCGCTTTCGAAACGTGTGAATTCGTCTTTGACCTGGCGCCCAATGCCTCGCCTATCCAGCCACGTTACCCGTGTCCGAAATCGCCCCAAAACGCCGACCGAACAGCGGCACCTCTACACCATCAATTCACGTAAAACTGAACTTGTAAGATGCTTGACCAGAGCTTGTGCCATGGTTAAACGTAATGTTTTCCAATTTTTTAATGCCTCCATCCGCTTAGCGATTGGTTCACCAGGTTTTGCCATTACGCTTTGCTGCCATTAACTCACTTCATTTCCAAATAGTTCCTTTTTAACCCTTGAAGTGAATTCCGTGCATCGATTTCTTTTCTTAGCCAAGCCTTAGTTGGCTCGCGAGAAAATAGTGCGTCCGATGGCAAAGCCTTTGGCAAATATCTTGCCCTGGCCTGCGGCATTAAAACCAGCTTTTAGCTCTTCAACTGGCGCGTCCAAACCAAGCAATACCACGCCGGCAATAAGGCGATCGCGTTTGATCAGACACCAATATTTTCCAGCCGGCTTTACTGGGCGAAGGCAGCTTCCACCAATTTCTGGACAACACGCCCAAAGTGTAAAGCGTTCAATTGAACGAGACAAGGGTATCGTCTTGTTACATCTGAATTCGGGCTGGCGGAATTTTCAACAAGACAACCTCATGGCCTGTTGTGCAGCAAGCACGGTTAAAGATCCCATGACTTTTCTGCCTTGCTCATTACGCAATGCAATGGCGTCATCGGCGATGATAAAAAAACCCAAACATTTCCACAAAGTGATTCACAGGCCAAAGTCGCAATAGTTTGTCCTACCGTTGTTGCTAATTCGAATCGAAGTGGTCGACTGCTTGGGCCAGCTCTACTGGACGAGCAATTCCCAATTGATTCTTTGCCCGTAATATCATTCCAATACATCTTTGTGCACAAGGTACCATCGGCTAAAATACCCGTACGCCAACGTTCCTTCTTAGGCTAGAAGGCCCCTTGATAACGGCTTCTAATATCAATTTTTTGGCTTTGGATATTTGCGACAGTGGCACAACCTGATCACGAACACATATTCCACGAATTGACCGTCGATGATCAAAACGCCAAAATACACATGTTCTTTGCCATCTTTACCCTGCTTCATTGACCCACAGTTGCGTTTGCGTTGTTCACACGATGTAAATAGTTAAGTAACTGGATCAAGATTCAGGACGTTGGATGTCATCACGGATGATCAGGAAATAATTCCAGCTCTTCACGATCGGGCCCCATGGCAGCGCGAACAACCATGTCGAGGGACACCACGTATGGCACCGCAACGCATTGCATAATCACAACGCATTTCAGGTGGTTTCTCCCTTGAACCCCAGCCGCGTAAATAAACCACTCAAAAAAGCGTCGCCTGGCCCCAACACATTTAACACATTCAACTGTGATGCCATAACGAGTAATGCCTCGTCTAACGCACTGGGATCGCCCCTTTAAACCACAGAACAACCCAAAGCACCCGCGTTTTACTCCAGCTCAAGCAGAGAAAACAGGGCGGATCGCTTAACAATTCGATGGTGTCTTCACTGCACCTGCGATATGAAACTCTTCTTCTGTTTCGACCACCAAATCACACAATGCATGATAGATAAAAAGATGCTGAGTCCACAGAGTCGTTTCGACACAAAACGATTTTTCACCTTCACCACGACAGTTAACCCCCACAACACAGGACGAATAATCGATGATCGACCACGACTTTAGTATATTGGCTTTCGCGTATTGAATCGCCGTTCTAGCGCTTGCGTCTGTGCCTTTCGTGGAAAAATGCGTCCGGTGATCAACAAGGCTATTGCTGAAGCGATGTAAGCTTCGTTCAAAAATCGTTCTTCGCTGATCGCCATAGTCAAGCCGCAGTTTCACGGTAAAAAGATTTAATGAAAAGGTATCTTTTGTCCTTGATACCAATAACACCAAAAACCGGTTAACGCTCTTTCCATCGGTAACAACATGGGAAACATCCACTCGGCTCGTTGCCAGCTTCTTTTACAGACAAAATCGCCCCCATGTGTTCATTCGCCGACCCGCGTTAACATGGCCGACTTCAACCCCATGCGAGAGGTCCCAAAAACGCAATATTGACAAGACGAGCCGCAAGTAATTTCTTAAGCTACTACGTCTTCTAATGGCGCGGCCAATTTGTTCCGAATACAGTGCAACAGCGGCACGCCCTAAGCAAATAAACATTCCCAATTTTTTATTATTCATTTTGTTCCCCATTCGTACTGCCTCAACCTCGACCCCACGCTCTTTTTTATCAACGGATTCAAACCACGCTATCGAGAATTGATATTTTACCTGTGTCGCCGCTCGAAAAATTCAGGCCACCAATGGGCGTTATTGTAACTATGGCCTGGTATAAATCTTCGGGATTTGCAACCGCTTTATCATGGTCATTTGAAACCCAGACCGTTGCCCGGCTGAAACACAAAAAGGCTTGGATAATTCAGGGTGCTCAAGGGCCAACCAAAATACGTTTTTTTTTAACTTTTGCGTTTGCGGGTTCCCTTCATTGATGTACAAAGACAGGCTCCGACAAAAGTTTCTTTGATCAAAAAAATCAAGGCTTCCCTTAGTCCCCGTAATTTCAAACGGACAGACCGTTTTTGCGTCCCCAAGCATTAGTGAGGCTTATAAACGTGTACCTGGCGCACCATTAGCAAAACCGGCACCATCAGTGAGCTTGATCGTCGTTATTCAACATGACCAACGCCATTTTCGCCTTGAGCTTAACGGACGCTGTTGATTGAACCACTTTAAGATCCAGCGCACAAGGGGACTTGAATCGGTGCCACCAAATTGGAATCGCCAATGCACAAGATGCCGAGGCCAAATCGTTAGCGCCCCCGTACCAGCAAACTGTTTTTTGCAAACGCCAGCTAAAGGGCAAATTCGAACTCGGCCAAATTATCTTCGCTTAACCACACCGCGAAAATGCACCACGTCACGATGGTGCCACGTTCAATCAATTGCTTTTTTGGCAAATTGCACTGTAGGATTCTTTGATGTTAATTAAAGCCAACCAAGGATTTTTACAACCTGCTAACTCAGCCGCTTCGGTCATTCCTTAGCGTTCATCAGCGTTCAGCGCTAGAGGCTTTCACTGTTTTAAACATGGTTTTCCAGCGGCAATGGCGGCACCCAGGCAATGTCTGTTTTGTGTAAAAAATTGGGGCACAAAATCCACCACATCATATCAGGGTCATTAATAAGCGTTTTCCAATCCCCGTTGAGCGATTAAGCCCAGCTCTTGAGCCTTCATTCTCAGGCAGTTCTGGTGTTGCATCGGGGCTAGCATTATTCAACCACTTGCAATTGCCATTGTGGAATCGCAAAAAAGCCGCTATTTGCATTACGGCATAAGCATGGCATGTGCTTTTTCCCATGTAACCTGAACAACCAAAAACCCCACACGCATTTTTTCGTTGTCATAAATGACTTTACCTTTAGCTGTGGCCATCTAATCGGGCCTGAACTCTTCTATTCAGCGGATCAATTCGTCTAACTCTTGGGAACCGCCCCGCCATTCATTTCTAAAACATCTTCTCGACTTACTTCTGACTTCAGAAAGAACCTAGGGCTTTGACCCACCGGTTTAGTTAGCGTAAAACGATCAGCAAATGGGAAAGCATGATGTACAATTGTGGGTAATCAAGATCACCCGCTAATCCTTCTTGGCTTTGGCTTGGCAACCACTTTTTAAATACATTTGCAAGGACTGCTTCAACACTAAGGCCGCTGTGGCTCGTCTTAATATAAGAAACCTGCACCAAAGGTTGAATCGGCACTGAGCGATCGCCAACATTTGTTTTTCACCTCCAGACATGGTGCCAATAGCTGCGAAGGGTCACGAACATTGATGGGCCCATTTCTGACATGCCAGATTGCCGCAATCTTATTTAGCTTTCTCAATATCAAAAACGCTTAAAAGATTACCGCGCCCTGTGGTTAACTCTCGGCCCATGAAAAAAGTTACGCGTAACGCCTCATTCAGGCACAAGCGCAAGATCTGATAAACCGTTGCGATTCCCGCATCCAGCGCCATCTACCTGGCGGACTTAACACGACCGCATTTTCACCATCTAAATAGTATTCGCCTTCGCTTGGTGCATGCCACCCCTGGCTAATGTTTTGATGAGCGTTGGATTTTACCCGCGCCGTTGTCGCCTTAACAAACAGTGAAACTTTCACCAATCTCCACTTGCATTATTAATGTCTTTTAAGGGATGACCAGAACCGAAGTAGCGGCTCCACATTTCTTCAATTCAATTATAAAATCACTCATTTTTGTTCTCCTAAATTCTTCATCCAAAAAGTAAACCGGAATACGACACCGATCTAAATGTTCGGCTTTCTGTCACCTTTTTACGGAATATAGGTTGTTGAACAAAAACAGCGGGATTAACAGCATTTTGCCCACCTAAGAAAACTCGGAACCAATCTGAGTCAATACCAGGTGAAAGAAAATACCCCATTTGGGACCACACCAAAGATCAATGCACCAAAACAAGCACCGATAACAGGAACCGTAACCACCGGTGAGCAAAGCACCACCGATCACCACCGCGATATATGGCTTCAAACTCTTCTTAATACGCTCGATCAGCCGACGCAGAGCCAAACTCAAATACCTGACAAGCGGGCATAAAACAGTGGCCGTAAAAAGCAGTAAAACATTGGAACAAAGAGATTTTTAACTTTAATCGACGGGAAACACCGACGTTACGCGCCGTCATTTGTTATCCTTCCACCAGTGGCAAGAATCAATTACCAACGGCGTGCCGTAACAGAAACCAACTCGCAATAAATCGGGCCAATCCTAAAACCAGAACAATTCCATCCATAGGGGACTTCCATTCAACGGACGGGATAAAAACCATCGTCATAGGTACTTACCCAATTCCCATATCAGGCAAGGCCAAATTAAAAACCACGCCCTGACCTATTCTTCCGCCAAAAATAAGCTGCCAGCCAATCTCCTTTCCACGTAATTTAATCAATACACCTACCGATGGTGGCGATTATTGAATAGAATTAGACAGCGCCAATAGTCAAAAACCGCCCGCAGAATTTAAAAAAAGAAAAACGGCCCAGACTCACAATAAAAGAGGCAGGGACCCGTTTTTAACCACAATTATAGCCCATTCAAGAAGCCAATTTCAGCATTGCGCCAGCGAAAGCAAAAAAGAAATGGCTCCCCAAATTGGCCCACCCCCAATACACAGCAGGAATGGTCATTTCATCATCCCAGCCAAAAACCGATCATGAACCAAATGGATAAATCAAACCTCGGGGCCATGGCGATCATCAACAAACACGCACTGATTCGCGATCAAACCTAATTTGCGCCGAAACGGGTTGCCCAGTTCATGATGCCCGCAGAGGCAAAACCATGCCAGAATCCGCCCGCGGTAATGAAGGGAAAAAGACAAAATACGGAGAGCCCCGCACAGAAATGGCGCCAAAATTAAGGTCGATGCAAGAGTTCGCTCCAAGGCAGGAACATTTACGAAACCCGGTTCATCTGCTGCTGGTTGCCACCAGTTTGATTATTCTTCTTTCTATTTTTAGATACCTCAAACAGGTTGGAGTTTGAATCAGTCATAGCGGTTTTCACCTTTTCACCTATTTTTTATATTTATTTTTTGTGGCTTCTAATTCATGGCTCTACCATTTTACTACTTAAACCCTACAAAGACAATCGCCATAGGGAACTTAAAGTAGTGGCCATCTAAAGAACGTTGATAAGGAAACTTTAATGGTCTTTCGTTTTCAACAACTGAAAAACCCATAATTAATAGAATATATTATTTCATTTTTTTCAATAGGCAAAAAAAATAAAAATTATATTTTATAAATTTACAATTTAAAAGACTTAAAAAAAAAAGGGGTCTATAAAAAGGGAGGACATTGGAATTTTTTAAAATTAAAAAAACGGTTTTATTAAAAAACAATTGCAATTATAAAAAATAAAAACAAATCATTAAAAAAAAACCAAAAATTTCCCCAAAGTGTGCAAATTTGAAACCGTTTCATTTCTAATATCATTTCCGGGACTTCTGATTTAAAAAATTTGGGAATTCAGCAGGGGCGGCGTTTGTTTGGGCTTTTTTTTAAAAAAAATCCCCCAAAAAAAAAATTTTACGTTTCGTTAAAAAAAAACAAATTCTCTCTTTTCTTTTT
>Ga0163217_1105766_pt1 | contig 12526 bp, 9 predicted proteins | sample SynspAceP_FD_185933 | JGI IMG/M metagenome (GOLD analysis project Ga0163217, IMG submission 185933) | Saline lake microbial communities from Ace Lake in Antarctica - Synechococcus sp. Ace-P (PacBio error correction) | ecosystem: Environmental > Aquatic > Non-marine Saline and Alkaline > Saline ... | reverse complement strand
ACCACATATTATTTCCGGAATTACCGTCGCCGCGCGTGGCAACCAGGATTCCCTATTCGTTAAGGACAACGTTTTACGAATACGCTGGGAATTACGTGATGTCTGTATAACCTGTTCATCTGCATTCGGAAGGTCACTGATTGCAGAAGGCTGAAAGCCATGTTCGATAAAACAGTGCGGCCGTTTGAGGTCCGTTAACCACGTAAAGCGTTTCCCAACCGTGGGGTTTTAGCTGTTTTTCCAATACGCTCAAGCAAAACTGTTGCCCCGCCCCCTGATGACGGTAATCTGTCGATGATTGCCATACAGGCTATTCCGCGGCATTGTTTCCGGATAAGGGTATAACGCAGCACAGCGACGACCGTGCCATCACGCTCCATCACCGCTGAAATGATCAATTTTCCCGTTCCAGTAACTTCCCTGAGCGTTTTGACCAAAAACGCCGCTTTTGCTCCAGAGGTTGCAGTATTCCAGAATGGCCGCCGACATCTTCAATATTCGCCTTTGACGCAGTGGTTTCAAACGAGGTGCACGCATTAATGTGCCTACCACCGTCCGACTGAACAATTTCCTGTAAACAATGACCATCAAACTGAACGCGTTCCAGTAAAATGTACCCGACTGACACCTGCTTTACAAGGCGTTGACGGCGCATTCAGGGATGGAGATTCATAATCTTTAGCCTGTTGGATAAAGTTTATTTCGCGCGCAGATTCTTACTTGCCAATAAAAATCCAGTTTTATCGGCCTGCAACGTGTGGCAGCCGCGGTGGCAATGGCTCTGCTTGATAAATTAAGATCTCTCCGGTAAGTGAATAGCCCAAAGGCGGAAGTAGTTACTAAATTGCCCGATACTCAATTTGTTTGCTGAATTCCTTCGGCACAATTCTTCTGACCTTCACCTGTGTGTCGAGATCAATACCATCCAATAATTACCGGCGGCGACGGGCGGTGACCAGATTGCGCTGATGCAAACGAAATTCCGTGAATCAGCCATGTCGTGTTGCGGCAGGCCAAAAGAAGGTTTGGATTCAATAGGCTATCGCAAATCCCACCGACCACAGCCCGAGCAAAGTTGCAGCACTTATCACAGTTGATTCGTAGACCGCGATGATATTCACCGCAATATTTACAAGCTTTCACATGCGCTTCAATTTGGGGCGGGCACCGAATACCAGTACTAAACCGATATCCAGGGACTATTAAGGAATAGCCCAGGTCCATGGAATCAGATGATCAAAATTATCCGCTGCGACCGTTTCACATCAAAGGCAATGACAAAAGTCGCTCCGCTGTGCGCGTGATATGGCGCGGCGGCTCTGAACCATTGAGGTTGTGGTGGCGAAATGCGCGTCAGTTGGTTGTTGTGATATGAAATTCATAATGTCTTTTTTATCTTAGTCTCAACTGCATTTGGCCAAGTTGCGTGTAAAAACTTTAGCGGTTAAACTGGTGTGCGTTTCACATATTTAACAGTTAATAACCAGCCTCATTTTTTGTTGGAGAAAATCAAATTGCCTGAAATCGTCAAAACTTCTACAGGCCGGCGGAATATGGCCGGGCGCTCGATGCTTTTGGCGGGCACGGGCAATGAAGGATGATGATTTCAGCAAACTTTATAGCGATTGCACTGCCTTTACCCAGTTGTTCCGGGTCATGTTCATTTAAAGATTTGGGTCAGCTTGGTAGCGCGTGAAATTGAACGGGGTTTGCGGAGTTGCGAAAGAATTCAATACGATTGCGGTCGATGATGGTCGCGCAATGGGTCATAGCGGCATGCTTTTACAGTCTGGCCTCACGAGAAATTATTTGCGATTCTGTTGAATATATGGTTAACCGCTCATTTTGTGCCGATGCACTGGTCTGTATTTTCCAACTGCGACAAAATTACCGCCTGGAATGTTGATGGGCGGCGTTGCGTTTGAATATTCTGTGGGTTCTTTGTTCGGTGGACCGATGGAAGCCGGTAAAAACCAAGCTGCAGGAGAGGATGTCAACTTGATCTGGTTTGATTGCAATGGTTCAGGCAGCAGACATAATGTCAGTGGATGAAGATGTGGCCCAGGTTAGAAACGCAGTGCCTTGCCCAAACCTGTGGTTCCTGCTCCGGGATGTTTACCGCTATTCAATGAACTGTCTGACAGAAAGCATATAGGTCTGTCATTGCCGGGTAAATGGTCTTTGTGGCTACTCATGCCGATCGTCGTGAACTGTTTCTGGGAAGCGGTCGGCGGGATTGTCATTCTGGGCCAAACGATATTACGAAAACGATTGGAAGAAGATGTTTTTGCCTCGCGCTTATCGCCAGCAAAGCGGCATTAGTGAAAATGCGATTCCCGGATATTGCTTATTGGGGGGGTCTACCAATACCTTTACATTTACTGGATGCGCCCACGAAAGATGAGGTGATTTCACCATGGCAGATATCGACCGGATTGTCGCGTAAGATCCCCAATCTTTGCAAAGTCGCTCCGGGCTACCAATAAATTATCATTATGGAAAGATGTTCACCGTGGCCGGTGGGTCATTGGTATTTTGTTGGAATTTAGCCCGCTGGCGGGTTTTGTTGCATTACCGGATGTTCCAACGGTGCACAGTTAAAACCATTGGCGGATGGTCTGGCCCTGTGGGTTGTTTCGCGCAGTGACCATCAACCAGCCACAGCTACGTTATCTCGGGCTGGTCCTGCGGTTATTCCAACGCAAACAGCGTTCAGTCAGGACTGCCGCTGGCCTTCTCTGGATTTGGATCGGGGAAGAGGGCTGTATTTTTCGATGTTGAAATGCTTACAGTAAAGACGGTGGCTTGGCGGTTCTATTTGGCAACTTGGCCGAAGAGGGCTGTATTTGTTAAAACCGCGGGTTGGATTGGAATTCGATTCTTGAAATTTTCCGGTTTCCGGCACGATCTTTGAATCGCAGGATCATGCGGTGACCGCCATTTTGAACTGAACAGATTCAGGCGGGTGATGTCGTTCTGATTCGCTATGAAGGCCGAAAGGGGGTCGGAATGCAGGGAAATGTTGTATCCCACCAGCTATCTTTGAAATCAAAGGACTGGGCAAACAGTGTGCATTGTTGACCGATGGCCGATTCTCGGAGCGTACCTCCGGTTATTCAATCGGGCATGCTTCCCGGAAGCGCGAAGGGGGCAATATTGGTCTGGTGAAGAAGGCCGATATGAGTTCATATCGATATCCCCGTCGCAGTATTAATGTTTGAAACTTGACCGATGGCCCAGCTGGCGGAGAGACGTATTGCGATGAACAGCGCGGTGAGATGCCTGGAAGCCGGTTAATCGCGAGCGTAAGGTTGAGCCCTGCATTGAGGCCTATGCGGCCCTGACAACCTCAGCTTGCCAAAGGTGCAAGTGCGTGATGTGGAAAGCAGCTGAACGCCGCATGAGGGAAAAACTAACCACAGAGACGCAGAGGGGCACAGAGGTTTTAAAAAATATACCGCAGATTTACCGCAGATTTTTCGCAGATTCTTAAATTTGTATTTCGTAAGCTATTTAGCTTTACTGATACATAAATTTTATTTCTAACCGGCCCTTTGAGGATCAGCTTGTCAGGTTCTTAATTTCTTGAAAGAAATAGAAACATAAGAAAGCGGGATAATTAATCTGCGCGATCGCGTTAATCTGCGGAATTTTTTTAATAAGCACTTAAACCAGCATGGATATCTTGTTTTAAGAAGCCTCTGTGCCCTCTGTGTCTCTGTGGTTAATCTAAAACCTAAATCTGCTGAGCATAAAGGGTTTCTGATTAATCCCATTGTTGCTGAATCAGACTGTCGTGATCGCCGTCGGCAATAATCTCGCCGCCATCAAACACCACAATGCGATTCCGCTTGCCCGAACCGCGGCTGAGTCGATGCGCGATGAAATCGTGGTGCGATTTTTCAAGGTATTCCCGCCAGGCGATATGCAGATGAATGTTCGGGTTATTGCTATCCAGTGCTGAGTAGCCTCATCGAGCACCACTACACTGGAATTCATTCAACGCCATTTGGCCACAAGCAGTCGTTGACGCTGACACCGAGAGTTTGACGCCCCGAACGGGCCAACCAGGTATCAAGACCTGTTTGCATCGCCTGAAATCACATCATCTTTCAACTGTCGCAATTTTGAATCGCCTTCAGATAGCGTTCATCAGAGAAATTACGTCCCAGCGTAATATTTTCCCGTACGGAATCATTAAATAAAGCCGGATGCTGTAATTACTGTGGCGGACATGCTCGCGCACACCTTCCAGGTCCTATCTCACTGACCGGCACCTCGTTGAATTACACCATGCCTTTATCGGCTGGATATAAACCCCAGCAAAACATTGACCAGCGTGGATTACCGGGCCGCCGCCGCCCCACCAGGCGACTTTTTTTCACCGGCCTTGATTTCCAGCGAAAACCCGCTGAGCACCGGGTTATTTTTTCGTCATACTGAAATGCAGTTTTCAATTCGTATGCTTGCTGGCTTGTCCATCAACAACGGATTGGTTTTTCTGCCGGATACACGCTCCTTTTTAATGAAAAACAATTTGTTTAAACGGGGGTAACTGCGGCGGCATGGCAGCGTAAAAGCATACTTGGATATTCAATACTTTCCTGAAACCGGTCCCATCATGAACCCAAGATAGCCGAAATACCGCGAACATTCTGGCCGATTCTCAAATCGGAAAACACCCATCCACATGCTCACCGCACGAAATATATCAAACCCAAAACAGGAAAATAAACAAACTGAAATTTGCGAATTGCAGCATCACCTTTTCCAGGCGTAGTTGGTGGCCATGGTTCAACTCCAACGGGCCCGATCCAATCACCCGTAGAAAATAGTGTTTTTCACGGTTGCAAGGCACGGGATCTGCTGAAAAATAAGCGTCGAGCGTTTTCGGTCAGACTTTGCTGAAAAAACCTCTACAGCCGTTGTTTTCATTTTTTCAGGTCTTTGACTTGTTTACCGATTTGGCGCATGGTGAAAAAATCACAGCGGATTCATAAACAGAATCAGGCAAGCCAGTTGCCAGTGTAGAAACGCAGTATCAATGCTGGCCAATGATGCTGAGCCCACCGCTACAATAACCGGCTGATGGTATTACCGATAAAATTATCAATAACCTCCCAATGTCGGTGACGAATGCGGAGGAAATACCACACTTGCCACGGGTTTCATATTCGGCTTGATGGCGAATTTTGCCCAGCCGTTTGATAGCTGCGACGGATTTCGAAAGGTAATACGTTTGGCAATAATTGGTGAAATAACGTGATTTGCAACACGTTTAAAACCAATGAGACAATCGTAATTACCGGCGTCAGGATCAACATGGCACTGATAAACAGGATCGGCGTGCCATTCTGCGCGGGTGAAAGAGGAATAAACCCTACAAGCTGTGCCTGGCTGATCAACAGAAACCTCATTCCACCATGATCGGCAGTATAAAGGTTACCGGCACCGCACAGATTAGTAGCAAAACAGTGCGATCTCAGTTGGCTATTGATCAGATGCTTTTATAACTCAATGCCTGTTGAGTATGCCTTTAAGCTGATAGCTGGTTTCTGTGCTCATGGGTGTTAATCAATTCTTACGGTCGGTAGGCAGGAATGCACACGGGAGTGGTCCACCTTATTAGGACCAGTATCTTTGGGGCCCTGGCTGAAAAAAACAGCTCCGGCAGGTAACCCCATATTTTCATTTACTGTTTCAGGGTTGAAGCACTGCGGTGGTGATCCCTGGGCAATTATTCACCCTGATTTAAAAGCCATACTTTGCAGATAACGACTCGCTTGGTCAGATCATGCAAAAAATACTGATCCACCGCAAAGCCATTATCTCGACAAAGTGATTTTTACAAAATTCAATAACTGATGTTGCTGTCCAAATTCCTGTGCTGATTCGTTTCATCAAGTAATAACAAGCGGAGATTGTTCGGCTTGTGACAGTTTGCAACAACACTCTGGCTAATTGTAACCCGTTGTCGCTCCCCTCCCGATTAAGCTTGGTATACAAACCGGTCGGAAAAAATTGCCAGGTATCTGTCGCCTGCATCCATTTTTTTTACTGCATGATTAATATCAAGCCGGTTTCAGGCGCCAATGGTTGTTGCACCAATGGGACGACTTCTTGCGCTTTAAATTGGAAAAGCTAACTGGCTGGTCCTGAGGTAAAAACCCATGTCTGGCTAAAATGTGTCTTGGCCATTTTGGCAACGGTTTATTATGCAAGATGGTATCTGCCCTGTGATGGCGGACCACTCACCACAAGATTGTTTTGATTCAAACTGGATTTACCTGCCCCATTGGCCCTTAACCGGCAACAAGTTCCCTTGAACCAGGTTTGCCCGGGGCAAATCAGGATTTTGGGTGGTGTTGCTGTTAACAAAGAGTTTTCGAAGTGAGCATTATGCTGGCTTATAAAGTAGTAAGTCCGTTTACGTTGGCTGGATTCCAGCAAAAAAGGCAAAGAAAGGGCGCACCGATTAAGCAGTCACTAAGCCTACCGCAATTCCGCCGGGCCGCAATCACTCTGGCGCCAATATCCGCACCAGTAATTAACACCGCTCCCGTTCAGCGCGGATAGGGCAACAATAAACGATGATCCGGCCGCATTCGTCATTCTAACCAGGTTGGGGCACCACTAAACTGATAAAACCGATAATGCCGTGGCTGAGACGGCAATGCCATTGCCTAATGGCTGTCACTACAATCAATTGAAGTTTTAATTTTCTCACATGAATACCCAGATGGCGGGCTTCGGCTTCTTCCAGCAGAAACGCATTCAATGCCGTGCCTTAATTGGTTAAAACACCAACAGACAAAGGCAGGTCATGGATGAAAGCCATATCGATGTGCTGTTTGCGCCATTTTAGAGAAACCCATGCCCCATAACGTTCAGCTCGCGTAATGCCATATCATTAGCAATATAGGTTCATAAGCCGATAATCGCTCCCACTGAAAGCGGCTACTGCAACCCCGCCAACAATAAAATCAAAACGATGTGCCACCATTTGTGATTGGGGCAGGCGATATACCAGTAAAGTGGTTATCAGGCCCACCAAAGGAAATGCCGCTCAGGGGTTGTTTAGGTAACTAGCGAGGCTGGTAAAGGACAATGGCAATTGCGGCCCCCAGTCCCGCGCCCGATGAGGACCACCAATAATTCCGGGGGTCAGCTAAGGGATTACGAAATAAATCCCTGCGTGACCGCCGCCGCATTAGGGCCAACCAGGGCTCCAATCAACATTGGCGAGTAAGGTTCGTGGCCAGCGTAAGTCCCAGATAATGGCGGACTCAACGTATTTAGTTGGACTGAGTTCCACTGCCAAAAATAAACTGGTCTACGATGCTCAAATAAGCATGTTGTTTTGGCGGGCAAGGTCATTGGCCCAGCATGATAGTAACAAGACCACTTTGCCAGAAGTAAACAGACCCATCATTGCGCCAGACCACCACGTCGCCAGCCCTGCTGACTGGCGGGTAAATATTTGGTGTTAACTCATCTGAAGTGAATTAAATTATTTCTTGCCCAACTTGATTGGCTTGTTGCACGGCGGTGATGCTTAAACCGGCAAATTAAATTTAACTGGCATCTATACTGATAATACCGTTGGACTGACCGCGCGGTGTGGTGTTAAGTAACGGGATACGGGAAAGCATTGTGCCTTTTTCCGGTGGCCATTGTGACGTTGACGAACAAGAATTGACATCAGGATTCATCGCCAGGATAGATTCCAGCGACCACCGTCTTGATAACCACTAAATTTTACTGATATTTGTCCATCCAGCACACTTAATCAGTGCATTGCAACGGTATCTTTACCGCCTGCGATAAACCACGATTCATTCAGGTTCCAATAAAAAAAGCATTTTTTGCCGACCATTTTGGTGCTGGAAATGTGCTTTCCAGTTGTGAATATGCGTCATAGGGCTTGTCCGTTTGCTTCACGATCAAGTTCTTTTGCTTAACTGACGATATTACGGCTTAAGTCTTGCAATGCTTCTTTGGACTAACAACTGGATAAAATTGATGTGTGCATTTTGAATGGCTTTATAGTGGGGAGCTGGCCCGGTATGGTCACTGCCCCGATAAGATCCGGGTTTTGTAGGGATAAAAATCGCTTCGGCGACAGTGTGCGTGATAGCCACTTTTTCCACATGTTGTCTGATAATAATTGGCTCCACCTGGTTTGATATCGGTATAGCAATATTTTCGGTCCAACACCTAAGGCCCAGCAAAAATTTCAGTCGCATTGCTGTCAACATGATAATTTTCTCAGGCAGGTAAAACGGCTCAGCGGCGGTAATTTGCATACGAATTAATTAATAAAACGCCCGTAAAATAGCTTTCTAATGGATCGAGAGAAAAATTCAGATGATTCATGCTATCTCCAAACGCGATATTCAAGTCAAGCTTCTGCGCCCTGTACCCGTAAAAGGGGGGGGCATAAAGTAATGCAGAAGTTTAAACTGAAATAGCAGCTTGTTAAGTTAATCTAAATTAATGTGATTAGCATTTACATTAATGTTTGTGTGATTAATTTTTTCAGCCCATATGTCGCCTCCTTTATTCGTTGGCATAAAAACCATTCTTTTGATAAGGCGCTTTAGTCTTTGCGCAGTTTCTGCTGAGGAAATAATGAAACGCTCCAACGTAAAACCCTATCCACATGATACAGTCTATTGCTTCTATCACTTCCCAATGTAATCGGTTAACAGCCATGCCCAAACACCAACTGGAAATGGTAAGAAATTAAGATCCACTGCACTCGCAATTGCACAACAATCCGAAATGCAAGCGAAATTATTAACGCTGATTGATTTAAAGCGGAACTGGATGAATTCAGCGAACTTTCAGTACCCAGACGGTAAGGCTCATTTAAACCAATGTCACCTTGAGTGGTTGGCCCTAGGAGAAGATGTGCAGAATTGAATTATTCGTGGCTTTAGGCGATACCCAGGTTTTGCAATTAGTTGATGGTGTCAGGACAAAATTTTTATGTCAGGGCCATAGACCCAACCCTATTTCTGGATCCAGAATTAATCAAGATGTTGAAGTGCTCAAAGGTCGAGCAGCGCCTTGTGGGGTCTTGCGTGCGGATTGGTGGTGTGATTTCACAAAACACCATCATGCAAAAGCGATCTGCTAGGAGCCAGAGATGTTTTTGGTGGTTTTATCAAGCAGGGGCTATCACAGTATAGTGATAAAGGTTGACCACAACGCATTGGCTGGGACGGATGGATAGTTTCGGACTGGCTGGTGTCGGGGTTTTTACCGAGATGCAATGATATTGGAACTCGGCAATGGTAAGAATCTGGAGGAAATCCGCATCACGTGATTAAAGGGGGGATGGCTAAAAATCGACTGGTTTTATTTGATGACGCACAAACGGCAACATTTAACCCTGCGCAGTTCAGAAGTTAAATGGCTGCGTTTCCCTCCAATGGCGCGGCAGATATTCGGATCAATCCAATTTTTATGACCAACGTGAACCAAACTGATCATGCTTCAGTGGATTATCGCCTGGCTCCGGGGTATAACTGCTTAATTGCCCAATGAATGCTGTTACTGGAATATACCGAGATGCAGGAGTAATTCGCCTATCGGATCGACGCACCGGAGGTACAGGAAATCGAAACACTCTGGCGTTAAATCTTGAATAACCGGAACTGAACTGCGGTAAACAGTTTATTTATTGGTGTTTGATGGCTATCAGGATAAATATATCTACACAACGTAGCGGATTAATTCGTGCTACTCCAATGAATGCCACAACCGATGTATGGGTGCGCGTTTTACTGAAGTACATATTCCATTTGCTGAAGTTCTGGCGTGTGGAGTTAGGCGGACGTATGATTATTTCAGTACTGAAGCCAGCAATAGTAATGAAGAACCGCAGTGATAATGCCTTTTCGCCTATAGTGGCTTTGGTTTGGTGCAAACCACGATAGGCTGAATCTGACATTACGTTACGATGAAGCTTTCGTCTAGCCGGTGCACCATCTGTGGGAAGAACTTACCTTTCAGGTACGCATTTTTGTTATTCGGTACATTTGTAACACTTTTACATTCCAGATCCTAAACTTTAAAGCCTGAGGAGTCTCACAACTGGAGTTTTTCAGCTAACTACAATATGCAAACAGTTTTTTTAAAAGAAAATGACTCGTGTTAATTTACAGCCAGTGTATTCCACCAATAATGTCGATAATTTTATCGAACAAGACACGGACCAATTATTGTACGTGTGTTTGGGCCCACAGCGGATCAATCCCTTTAAACACAGAATATAGGCAATGTCGATGAAGCCGTCTTAAAAGGTTTGAACTCACCTTCAAAGCTATGGTCTGAATGCTTTGGATGCCGCCAGTTTCCTATGGGCAAACACGGGGTTGAAGGATAAACAAACCGGCGAGAAACTCAAGGTATTCCAGCCGATTAAAATATGGGGGTATTGGATCTGAGTCCAAGCGCTTATTTCAATCGCAGTGTTTCAAAACCGGTTTGCCGGCTTAGCCATATTGAAACCCAAAAATCGCACTCATCTGAGGATAGTCGAGATTATTGACCAACTACACGTCTGGCTGTATTGTATGCTATTTGGGCCAGCCAGTTTCCATGCCAGAATGAAATTGGATCTCAGCCGGTGATAAACCCCTGTTCGATTCAGTATTTCTGTGGCATTTCAGGCACTTTATATGCCGGGGACGTGATGTAAGATTAGGCCGATTGCGCTATCAGTTTTAAGGCGTAGGAATACTATGCACACGAAACAAAAACTGAGACACCGGCGGGTTAATGATGCAGGAGGACAATGCCCCAGCAGTTACTGGAGCAGATCAGTGACTTGGGGAGCAATGACCACTATTGTGATCCATGGTGCAGAATTGTATTTGAATATACCGGGTGACTTTCAAAAAAGCCAAGGCTGGCTGAAGGCTTTTAATAATCTGCAATCAGTGGTAATGGTTTCATCGGCCATCTAAAATCCTGCAGAAAAATTTGAGCAATCCGCTTCCAAGACCAAACACATCGTGGACGTTGAAAGTTATTGCTTTTGTGTTTTGAAGACGCGAATGGGCGGACGTGATTCTTTTAAAGTGTTTGTCGGGGCGTGATGAAAAAGGCGAATTTACTCGCATCGAACGCGACCAAATTTTATTCAGTTAATGCAGGCAATATCAAACGGTCCTAGATGAATAATAAAGGTTTAGGAAAAAACAAATCAGTGATAAAATCATTAGCTGGAATGGTCAACAGCCGTTAACAACATTGGATGTTATCAACGCTGGATTTGAAAACAATCACCCGTTATGCATCGTATTGCTGCCTTCGCCACGTGGGGCAAGGACTGTCTGATATGTGCTGTTAAGCGATATTGCTCGTGCACGGCGTTAATCTGCGAATTCATCCACAGGCGTCGGTGTTGATTATAAGATGAAGATCGGCGATTGAATTGTTTGCTTCTATTACGGCAGTGAGCTACAGGTTTGAGGCGGAATGATTCAGGCGAATCGGATTGCCTGGCATGTGGGAGATTGCATTTGTTAAACGAGGCGAGACGGACAACGTATTACCAATTGAGTCAGTTGATGCGTTTCCGTTGTTTCAACTCAAAACCGCGTGGCGGACGTTATGTTGAAAGGTTTTGTAAAGCTTTTCAGATGACGGTGTACGCTGGCAGGAGAGAGGTCTGGAACATTTACGCCGATGGTCATAAAAAGGCGTGAAGTGGTCATCAAAAACCAACGAGGCAGAAAATCTACAAGCGCCGCGTATCTGACGCGGGCGCTTCTCTGTTGATGATTTAGAAAATTACCCCAGAGCTTTTTTAACGCATTCTCAGGCTGGGTTAAAGGCCAACCAATTAATTATGCCGCCGAAGTTAATACTGCCAGCACGATCAAAAAACCAGTTTTTGCATCGTTGTCTTTCAGTTATTTGTTTTCAATCACAATCGATTTGGATTTCATGATCAATTTTGTGTGCAGGCGTTTCTTTTTAACTTGACGGTTTTCGTTTTTCCAGCGCCACGGCACTCGAAAGCGGTGCGGCGTAAATCCTCCAGTTCTTTACTGAGCCTTTGTGCGGTTTCCTTTTCAGCGACAATATTTTGATCATCAGCTTCATTGGTTTGCGAAACTCAATGAGCAATTTCTTCTTTTATAACCGGTTGATTTTCCAGTTCAAGATTGGCAATACGCTGCTTCTTTGGCGGCCAAGTTGATCCCGTGCACTTGGGTTATTGGCGAGATAACGTTGATAAAACCAGCCTTCAATTACCATCATTTTAGTTACGTACCCTTTAATATCCGGAGGATCATTTTCCAAATACCGTCAGCTCCAGTGCCGGATTACCCAGCATTTTTTCGAATACGAATTCCAGTCCCTGACCATTACGCATGGATAATCTTCCAAGTTCATTTTCCGAAACATAGCGAGTTGTCTGGGCTGAACTTTGATTCCCGGCATAAGTAACCGGAGTGGGCCAATGAAAGCAAACCCAGCTGAATAATCACATAACTTTTTTTTTCAA
>Ga0163217_1080843_pt1 | contig 12526 bp, 16 predicted proteins | sample SynspAceP_FD_185933 | JGI IMG/M metagenome (GOLD analysis project Ga0163217, IMG submission 185933) | Saline lake microbial communities from Ace Lake in Antarctica - Synechococcus sp. Ace-P (PacBio error correction) | ecosystem: Environmental > Aquatic > Non-marine Saline and Alkaline > Saline ... | reverse complement strand
CAGCGTGCCGGTGGGCCATTTCTAACAGCGCTGATTTCGGCTTTCTGTTGAAAACCCTGATCGCGTGCTCGCGCAAACTGGCAGGCAAAAGGCCAGCCGATCCTTGTATGACGCCCAGAAGGCATTTCGTCAAGCGGGCCCACGCCGACCATGGGCGATTTATGATTGTCGCGCATGCTGACCTCGACGCTGCTTTGGCCGCTGACAACCGTTCGTCTGGATGTGCTGCTGGTCACAATTGTTTGCCCGCGACGTTTTGCAGATGATACGCAAGATCAGCCAAGCAGACGACCGCAGGACTGGTTCGAAGCCGGATGCGCTTGTGCTTGAAGGCCTTTTCATTCGCGGCAGTGCGCCTATTGGCGGCGCAGGTTCCACCCGAAGACTGCAGAATCAGCTGGCCCGTCCCGACTTCAAAAACACGTGATCAACCTTGGTTATCTTTTCGTGCCCGTCTCGATCATCGTGATCGTAGCGCGGCAATGCCGTCAACCTGGACGGACGGGCTGACCGGGTTTGGCGATCATGCCGGTATGGTTGCAGCCGTGTGCGCTTTGCTAATCGCTATGCCGTGGCGCTCATTTCACCGAGTATCTGACGTGCACATGTGCGGGCCACAGCCGAGATATGTGTTACACCGGCCGGAATCATTGCGGTGGTCTGCGTCTTGTGGTACAACCTCCGCCCGTGCTGTTCTTTATGGCGACACCGATCATTGGCCTTGCCGGCGCTATGGGGCCATCGCGGTCGCCACGAAACACGAACTGTACGCCATTCGTGGTCTTCGTTGGTTCGAACCCCTGTCTATCATTCAGGTGCGTACTTTAAACGACGGGCAAACGTTGTTCCTGATGGCACCATCCATCACCACTACGAGAAAAAGGCTGGCGAGGCCGCAGATCTCATCCGCTTTTGATCATTTCGTGATCCTGGCAGTCGGTCTGCACGCTCCAAGGCTTCGCTTAAGCCGGTTATCGGAATAATGAAAAACTATGAAGGCCGCTGCAGAAATGTGGCGCTTTGCTTGGGGAAATGGCCAGCCCCCTGCGGCCCTTGGCCGCTTCCCCGAGTTATTTGGCAAATAGCGGAGCGGTTAGAAGATCGACTCAGCCCATTTCGCGGGCGAGCCGCCCAGCTGGGTGCTTTTTCGAATTGCCATAACGGTTGAGGCCCGGCGACCAACCGCGATGGCTGCGCGCCGGATCAATGGCAAGGATGCGCCGCCCACGCCGGACTTCGCCGGAACCCCACTTCGGTAGGCAAAGTCGCCCGACCCGTCATAATTGCCCACAGGTCGCATCAGCGCGTTCAGCCGCGGATTGCGTGCGCGCAGGATCATGCCGGCAGCTTGTCGAGTTTTCAATCAGAAACCGTTCCCGCCATCCCAGTGCCGCGCTGACATATCGATAGCGCAATGGGGAAATAGTGCCCGAGCGTTCTTTTCAGCTGGATTGTTCAGATTGCCACCAGACGCCAAAAAAATGCGCCAGCGCAAATGGTTGCGCTCTGTGAGCAGTTCGGATCCATGCGACTATCATTATGATGGGAAATGTTTATTCTCCGCTTCGCGCCTGCCGCGCTATCCCAATACTGCAGGATCTCGCCAGAGTTTCGCGCGTTCCCCCCCGTCGCACTTCGCTGTTTCGGTGACAATCGCCCAGCGTTGTTATGAAGGGATGCGGGCGGCCCTGTCCGCTCGCTGCACGATAGAGTGAACGCCAGGTCCGAGCGGTTCGTTCGTGGCTCCACGCGTTCCAAATGTCGCGCATCTCCAAGGCTCGATGCAGTGAAAATCTTTGTTGAGATTGCACCAGAGAACGCAGTATCCACGTCACCGCTGGTAAATTACTTCGCCATCCGCCGTGTCACGACGATCGCAAAATTACGCGCGGGATCGACCAGAGCCAGACGCGATATAGGCTGCACATCACCCCAAGTCATTCCTTGGCGCGGCATGTCAGCGTTGAGGCTGGCTAAAATCTCGCAGATGGGCATTAAGCGCTCCGAACGTTTCAGGGTTCATCCTAAACAGGAGAGCAGCAGATACCATCAAGTTTGACCGCCAAAGGTCCCATTCTGGGCTCGCGGTCTGGCTTGTCTGCGCGCCCGCGCGCTGCGGCGCGGCGCGGTGCCGTCTGTTTGGGACGAATAACCCCGCAGCGCTGCCGCCACAGAAGTTTCGATGCGTGATCTTGGCCAATCGGGTGCCTTTGACGATATCGCGCGTTTGATCGTCTCTCCCGTATCCCGCATCTGTACCCCAGCGCCCAATTTCCCGTCATCCGTGCCCGCACAGAGCCGACGTCGCGTCGACAACGATATCGGGCTGTTTTTTCAAAGCTTTGCACGTTTGCTTGGGACAACTTTTTACGTTTTCCAAGATCATCGGATCACCGATCGAACGGAAAATCAACCACATCGGCGTGGTGCATCACCATCCATAAGCATGCAGGGCGACGACCAGTGCTGTAACATCGGGAGCGGCGTGCTGATGACAACAGCCGCTATTGAGCGAGGTCGTGGTTTTGAATTGTCGAGCGAATACCAGACCATCTGGCGCGCCACCTGACCCCGATGTCCTGTGTTCACGAACCTACCCGATCTCTGGCCGGGCACCCGGCTATGGGCGGCATTTCGCGGCCAAACCCGCCGGCTGTTTGCCGAAGGGGGCGGACCCGCGCCCGTCATCGCTTGTGACGGAACCGAAGGGCTTTCGCGGCACTGAGCGAAGGGCCGCCGACGACAGTGGTGATCCGCGTTCGGTTGATCGCAAGCTCACCGGCTTGGCTGTGCAGTCTTGCCGCAAGAGGTTCTTGTCGAAATCGCAATGGCAACAAGCGTCGACTCGATCGCGCGTGTAACCGGACTGCCTCGTGCGCGCATAACCATCAAAACGCGAGCGCCGCCTATGCCCCTCCGCACGCTGGGTTCGCCCAAGATTACGAGCGGCTTCCATTTCGTTTGCGGGCCTCGCCATCGCAGCCAGACTGGGCCGAGGCGTGTGTGGTGTTCCTTTGTCAACGAACAGCAATAGGCCCCATATGTGGACGCCCTTCAGCGCTGGCGCGTCCAGAATATCCGGGATTTCGTGGGCTGGAGAAAGAGGCTTGGCAGCTTGTCCAGAGCCCATTAGGACCGTCGCAAACCTATTTCATCGGCGCGGAGTTGCGGCGCCAATCGCATGAAGCTGGCGTAGAGCCAGAGTCTGCGCACGATGAGGGTCGCATCGCGCCGCGTATCGAAGAGCCCAGAGGCGGGGACGTCTATGTGCTGGACCCCGGCGCGCGAGCTTTGATCCAATACGAACAGTTTCGATAATACCGACGCGAGAGATCTTTGTCCGCAGCGTCAAAAAGCATCTAGCGAACGGGGTAGCAGCGCCTTGAGAGCGGGGGAGGGGCTGCCCGCCGTTTCATCGCCAGTGTTTTGCCGATTCTGATCCATAGCCTAACCCATGTGCACCGCTCCAATTAGCTCGCTCCACGCTACGAATGGCACCACCATGCAGAAAATGCTGCCTCTGATCAGTTAACGTTCCTGGGCGCCTATGGTTAAACTTCTCCTTTCATTAAGCCGACAACTCGAATCACGAGGACGCAGCCGACGTCGTCTACGAATTTCCACGCCGCTATCGTAAGGCGTTGAAGAGGCTGTCGGCGCACTGGTCGTATATCGAGGCCGGCAAGTCTGGGCCGCGCGGCTACTTCCTGGCCAGATCGAACAGAGTGAATCGCAAAGCCGGGCGTAGACGGGCTGTTCTCCGCTATTGATGTCCAGAGCTTCCTTCCTTCGACCGCGAAGGCGCGCTTTGAATGCGGCCACTAGAGACGTCCATGGCAAGCCGATGCTCGCCGAAAAGAGGGTGCCGCCACAGCTCGGCCTTGAGGCGTCTGCGAGGCAGACTTGCCATATCATAACCTCGGCCTACCCCCGCAGGACCTAGAATCGGATCGAGGCGACGCCTACGATCCGCAGTTGGCTGAGCTTGGCGAGGAGCCGAGCCTTTGAAGCGACCCCGTATTGATCGGCTGACGCGCCGGCCTTATCGATGTTGCGTCCGCGGAAAGTGCGCCGCCTATGCTACCCCGCTGTGACGATGTCGGCTTAATGTTACGCAATGGTGGGCGTCCGGAGTTGCAGCGCGCACATTCGCGCCTGTTAGAAGCCAAGGAAGCGACTCGGTTGTCGCAACGCTCGCCTCGGAACATTTGCACTGGATGTGACCGGTCTGATTCTCGTCCCGACGACAGCGATGACGATCCTTGTGTCGCATAACAAGGTCCTGGAGTCGTCGGGCGACTCCTGCACGGACGCAAGCCTTGGGTAAGGCCGGAAGACCCGCGAAACGTCGCCTCACGCGGGAAAACCTTGGCGTGGCATCGAAGAACGGTTTCCTTAGCCTCATGATGGGCGCATGCCGTGAGCGATTAGACCCGAGTGCTTGCAAAGATGAGTCTCAGGCAAGTATTGATCCCAACGCAGAAGAAAGCAGAAAATTTTACTCCCCTTCTGCATCAAGATGCGAATTGTCAGGTTAATCTGACTGTTGGCGAGATCGAGGCGCAGAGCGCATAAGAACGATTTTTCCGTGCCATTCTACGTTTTTTTCTCAAGCATCCCGAAAAGAGTAGCCACAATCCGGGGGTAATCCGGTCAGATCGTTAGGATTTCAGCGCACCTCGCCTTGAAACTCAGGGCATGCGCTTCGTTTCTAATCTCATCCCCTTCGTGGTGAAGATCAGCAGACAGCAAATCCAAGCTTAGTCATTGTCCAGTTTTCGGACACCCCAAACATTATGTTCAGCAAGCTCCAGAAAAGAAATCCTCGGGACTTCTCGCTGGAGGTCGGTTGCGACTTCCGTACGTGCGTGCTGACGCATAGCATTTCGCTGCGTTTGGAAAGACCTTGGGGGAGGAATAGGCTCAACTTGCCCATTATGTCTACCAATCGCGTAACACAATTCTACTCGTAACCCGTAGCGCGCTATCGCTGAAATGGGCATGGTATTAAGCTCGATCAGCAGGAATTGCACAGCCCGATCGCAACCGCCACATCATGACGCAAACCAGAAACTCGATTCAGATGTCGACAGAAAAGCGAACGCGTTTCAGGAAAAATGGTCGTTGCCGATGCGTGCTCTTCGATTGATTGTATTCTCAAGGCATTGGCAGGTCATCCTGGGACTGAACGTGTGACGCAACTTTCAGGACATTCCCCTACTTCATTAGAAACACACCACCTGATACGGCAATGTTAGGGCAACGTTGATCCGCCCCTCCATCTGCGTTTCGCCTTTCGGAACGAAACCAGTTCGGACGACCATCCCAGGTGGGATCGGTGGTAGATACGAGACCGTAATTTGCCCCCCCACGCCTGCTTGATCGCTGCCCCCCAGAATTTGCCCTGCTTCAACAAGGACGGGTAGCACGGTACCCCCAGCTTTGTGAATACATTTCAGCCGACCCCCCCGCTTGAACCTGATTGTTCCACTCTCGTCCCATACGTGTCCCTGCGGAAAAAACGAGAACCGATCGTGCCAGCGGCAAGTGCTTCACGACTTTGGTTAGCAAGGCCTTTAGTGCCTTGAGCCCTCCCCGGATCATGACGATCATCGTGATTACGAGATTACCACCGATTATCGGAATCGCAGCAGTCCTGTTAGCGGACAATTGCGACTCAGGAAAAGAAACCAGAGCCCCGAGCGTTCCCAAGTGGATTCGTCGATTGCAGATAATGAGACAGGTTCAGCCGGAATCAGTCGCGACCTTTCTCGACGCTCAACGCAGCCCGACGAGTATTCCTCAGCCCGAACAAAACCCCGCCACCCAAAGACGTGTGCAAGCCCTGATGCTTTTCGCGGCGATCCCAAGCAGCCCAAAAGCCAGCTACATCCCCCAAGCCGAGTAATAGTTATCCAGCCGGCGAAAAATCCGTCGAACAAAGTGATTTATTTTGATCTTGTTTCATGTGAATTCGTCATTATAATAGGTGGACAGAGTCCAAGTTCACCTGCGATCAATGGTAGATTGAATCTCCATTCGCTAACGAGAAAATCACTAAAAGTGAGAACAAAACCGCATGTCGGGGAGGTCCTCTGCGGGAAAGTAACCTAAGGCCTCATTGACGATCAATTGCCGCAACCGCAATCAAATCCGGATTCACCACTGGTCGATGCTTGGCTACCGAAATGCTGCGCGATGCCAGAAACTCAGCAATTGCGAAAATAATCGCTTGCGCCCGTCAAGTACTGCGGCCAAGATCGGTTAGGGCCGGTCTCGACATTGCAACCGTTGCTGCCCTTGCAAATCGCACGTCCACCAAAATCAAGGTGGCCTCGAAGCGGAAGGGCGCTTCTAGCTTCGACACGTTTCGACATTACGCGGGCAAGAGCGCTGCCCCCGCAGCCTTGGCTCGCTCCCCCGATTTAAGGGCCATTTGAACTGGTTAGTTCGTTGCATATGGCGGCGCACGCCATCGCCGGGACCATCCCACTGAAGTTATAGCCGCCAGCCAACAACGCGAACATCCCACGGCCTCGCCGATAAAATAGGAGACCGGTGCGCCTTGTCTCCATCGTTTTGGGAGACAGCCGCTCGTGTCGATCCCGCCAAGGTACTTCGGCTGTCCGGTATCCTTCGGTGCCCGAAGGGTTCATGTCCATTCGACAGCGCGTCGATTCAATCGACGGTGAGCTTTGCGTCCGACCAATCGCGAGGTTGCCGCCAGTCCATGATGCCCGCAAGTATGATTCGACCAGCCCGCGCGGCAGATTGTGCCCATTGGTCGTAGGTTAGCGCGGCCATAGCGTTGCGTTGCGCGCCAGCTTGCCCAACAGACGTTAAAGCACAGATTACCTTGAGCGTGTGCAGCCTTCGTTCCAGTTAGCGGAGCTTTGAAGGAATCGCGGCCGGAAAAGCCACGGTGCGAAAAAAGCAAAGGCTTCGGCCAAAGGCGGGCCTTGGGCTGGTTCACACGCGCAGGCGTTGCTGTGCCGGATTAGCGGGCGAAAGCTCTCGTGAAGTAACGAAACTCAGCCCTGCGCGGGGTCGGGGACGGGGAGGCCCAGTCTTCGCGCGATGCGATCGTTTTTAGCGCGGCCGGGCGCGCCCATGCGTTGGGGGAAGGGATGTCCGCCGAACAACGACAAAAGGCGGCGTGGATCGGGGGTGCCGTGTCGGGCGTGGGCAATGTTCAGCCTTAACGCATTTCCGCGTCGGCATATCGGTGCAGGGCTGAGCAACCGCAAAGTCCACACCATGCGTGTGGCATCAAGCCGCGCAGCATGCGCGAGCGCTGGTGGCGAGGGGCGCCAGAACAGCGCCGAGGGTTTTGCGCGGGTCACGCGATTGGCCAGCGCATCGACCAGGGCGATGAAAGCCCACATGCGGAGAGACGGCAAGAGCGATGTGGCGCGAAAAGGGGATTTTTGGCGCAGAGTGAAGCGGGGGCGGGCAGGCAGGGGGTAAGTGACAGCGCCCGCCGCCCGAAGAGGCGAGGTTCCGCCCGGGGCTTGTTGCATGTGCCATCGAACCAACTACCGATCCGCCCCGCGTGGGGCGCGCACAGCATGCCTGCGGCCCCTGCGCCAAAAGGACCGGAGTTCAGTATGCAGCGGGCCGCCGTGGCCGACGGGCAGCGGTTCAAGGGATGACGGAGGGGGCAAGCACGCGATGAGGCAGGACCGCCGAGAAACGAAGCAAATTAGAGAGATGACCCGAGGAACGACAGACGCAGAACCAGGCGAAAAAGACTCTCCGCCCACAAGCTTGCAGCCGGTGAGGCTGACCCCTTGGCCCCCGCGGGGGGAAGGGACGGCAGGGTGTGGGGATACGCGGCTGCCTGCCCGATTCAAAACCGAGCTTTGAAGACGCGTACGGCGTGGGCGCGGACTGGAATGAAGGCCGGGGTAACGTGTGCGGCCGTGCGGCGACCCGAAAAGACAAGCGCGCGAATTGGGCGCAAGAAGCAACCGTGTCCCGACGTGGGGCTAGATAGTGAGCAGCGCCAGAGTGCAGATCGGGCGTGAAGGCAGACCCACGCATTCCCGCAGAAACGGACCAACCCTTGCGCGAGCCGGGCGTCGCAACCGAGGGAACCATTCCAAATGGTCACAGCGTCGAACGCGCCTGCCGAGGCCCGACGCAAGGCGGCTGAAAGTAGCAGGCGTTGCGGACAACGACTGAGCCGACCGCGGCACACACGCGGCCAGAGGCCAAGCGGCCCGGGCGGGTTAAAACACGGACTAGCCCCGCGGGACCGGGCGCGCACACGCAAGGAGACCCGAAAAAAGGGGCGAAAACGAGCAGGGAAGCAGGCCCAGGACAGAAAGGGGCGAGGGGCGGGCCGGTTCGGAGTGGCAAAACCCGAGCTTTGCCAAAAGTGGGGGCGTGTATCGATCGACAAAAGCGGCGAGTGGCTGCAGCCGCCTGTGGGTGGGCCAGGGGCAGGGGCGAGGCGGGCCGCGTCGCCGCCCTGCGCGAAAAAACGGGTTTGACTCGTCCATGGGGACAGCGGCAGGCCGTCTGTGTGAACTTGGCTGATTGTTTCCAGGGGCGGACGTCAAAGGAGACAACCATGAGGGTCCGTGCGCGGCAGCGTCGCGTTGGCGCTGGCCTGGGTCGCGCGGCCCGGCGTGCCGTGCGAACGGAGGCGCAAGGGGCGGCGCGGGGATTCGAGGGGGCGGCCGGCAGCCAGCAGAATTTCCGCAACCGGCGGGCCCGATGAGCGCGGGATATGTTGGCGCGGCGCGAGAGCAACGAGCCCCCGGCAGACGGCGGCCGTGCCGGGGATGCGATGTTGGAGCGGCCGCTACAGCCCACGGGGGCAGCTGGGGGGCTGGGCGTGGTGGGCGTGAGGAGGGGGGCAGTGCCCCTGGTGGTGCGGCGGGTCGGTAGGCCCCGGCGGACGGGCGGGCACGGGGTTGCCTAGGCCAATTCAGAACACGTGCCCGCCGGAGGGACGCGGCGGTCGCCCGAGAGCGACCCGCGCATGCAGTTGGCGTAGGCCACGGAGGCGAGTCCGCGAAGCGGGGTCCGGGGTTGGGGGTCGAGGGGCAGCGGGAACATGGTCCGCTGCCCCGTAGGCGCAGGACGAATGTGAGCAGTTCCGCGTTGCGCTGAAGAAGACGCGGCGGAGCCGCGAGGGGCGGACGCGCGTATGCCGTGACGGTGGCGGGCCGGGCGCGGCTGGGGCGGCGCCGGAGCCCTGCGGGTGCGGCTGGCGCGCACGGGCGGGCGGTAGATCGCGGTGCAGGCGAGTGTTGTCAAGAGGGCGGTGCCGGGCGGCGGCTTGCCGGCCAAGGCATGACAGGCCGTGTCAGCGAGGGCGGCTCGGAGGCGGCGGTTATGCGCCGTGGGCAGTGGGGCGTGTGCATTACACGGGCGCGGCCGCAGGGGCAAGGGTCTTGACCGGCGTTGACGAGGGCGCGCCCGAGGTGACGCCCGCTGGCGTGGGATCCGCGGGCGCACGCGGCAGTAGGGCCCGCGCAGCGCTGTGGCCGAAGCAGGCGCCGCGGCGCGGGGAAAAGCGGTCGACGGACCGCGCGGTGCCGCCTACACAAGCGTGCCTTGTGTGCCCGACGCGGCAAGTCCAGCGGGCAGCAGTCCTGCACTGATGGCCTGCGCGGGTGCGCAGCCGGCGAAAGCGAGGCCCGAGAGCGAATGATGGCGGTGAGGGGCGGCGCGTGTGTGGGAGTCGCGCGAGAAAACCCGATGTGTGCGCGTTGTGGCGGACAGATCCGGCGAGTCCCGCGCCGGCCCGCCAGGGGTGCTGCCAACTACCACGCTAGGACCAGGAACAAAAACGCGGCGGGGCGCGGCAAGAAACTGGGCGCCAAAACGCGCTATCTGGGCGTGCGACAGCCGACCCACGCGCCCCGACGGGAAGCGCACAGCAGACGGGCAATCCGTGCGGCGGCTTGCGGAACGCCGGTGCCGGCGATACGCGCCCGGGAGAGCCGAGGAGCGGGTGGGCGGCACCAGGCGCGCGAGCCGCCAGCGAGGGTCATCCCCCCCTGCCAGCGCCGAGCTGCGCCTGGAGGGGGCGCAAGAGTCCGCGGTAACCAGCAGGCACGCGACGAAGACGGGGAACCGCGGCCGCGTGCGAGGCCGAAAAAGGGGAGCAACGCAGATGTGCCAGCCGTTGGTGCCACGAGTTGCCGCCCGCATGCCGAAGGCCCAGCGGGAGTCCAAGCCGTCGCGGGCACGCGTGCCCAAGCGGCGCCGATTACTTTTCCGCTGAGTAGCGGCGGCCCCGCAGCCCGTGAGCCCCGAGCGGTGCCACAGGCGAGCATGCAAGCCGCGAAAGGCCCGCGGGCGTGCGACGCCGGTGGCCGCGAGCATGGGCCCGAAAACAGCCAAACCCCCGACATCCGGCGCCCCAAAGAAAAGTCGGGGCACCCACGCCGATAGGCGCGTGCAGATGGGCACGCGCAGCCACGATCGGGCGCCAAACCAAGGACGCCGCAGAAGAACGCGCCCAAGGGGAAGCCCGGGCAACCGAAGGAAAGAAACGACAGGAACGCACCACGAAAGCGCCGGACGATGGCCCCAGCCATTTTCAGCATGTCGCGGTAGCGGAGGCAGGCATTGGCGAAGTGGGGTTAACCCACACGAGTCGCGTTGCAGGGGCTGGAGCGGAAGGCACCAAGAGCAACAGACCGGCGGGTGAGCGGGCGCGACGGGGGGAAGCAGCAGGCCCGAACATGCGAAGGGCCGCAGTTGATCGAGCTCGGCCGCAGCAAACCGCACCCCGAACGGTGAGGCGGACACGGGGCAGGCCCGAGTCGGTGCGCCGCGCAGACGGGCAGAGCTTGAGGCGCTGGGAAATCAACAGCGCCGGTGCCGAACCCACGGCAAGACAACCACGACAACGAGTGGGGCCGAACGCGCGTCAAAGGGGCAGCGACCCGCGGCGAAATGGCGCGGAGCAGCCACGCCGAGTGCGCGAAGCACGAGAGAGGGCAGGCGAAGGGAGGGCGAAGCGGAGAATTCCACGCAAACCTGGAACCGGCGGCGGGCTACCAGGGCGACGCTGGGACAACACGACCCGAACAGAGGGAGCAGGGGGGACGTAGACCCGGCGCAAAGGGGGGGACGGCGATCAAACAGCCTTCACGGCTGGCGGCGGCGCAGGGACCACCCCGTAAGGTGCAAGCCGCGGGGGCAACGATTGCATCCGACGCCGTCTATCGAACCGAGCGGAACCCACGCAAAAGCCGCATGGAGCGCTCAATCAACTCTCACGACAAGGCGGGCGTGGCGCAGTCATATCGGTTGCACCGAAGGGGAGCACAATTCAAGGAGGAGCTGCCGATGCCGGGAGCAGAACGGGGCGAACCGCAATGAGCGGACGTGGCGCGGTGTCCAGATCACCCTTGGCAGGGAAAGCCCGAAGAAAGCCGTGGCCGCACTGGCGGCTGGCGGGTGGAAACCGCGCGTGACCAAAGGGGCGAAGTCGATCGGGGACAATTCTATCCGAGACGACGGGCATCACCCGCGTGAAAAGCACCGCGTGCGCAAGGTGCGCGTCAGCGCCACGAAGGTCGCGCAGTCCCGTCTCACCAGCCGCACATCGCAGACAGCCGGCCGTACCACAGTGGAAGCAGGCGGGTGCCTGCTGAACGATGCCGAGTGATGGGGGCAGCGCCGATGGGGCCGATGGCGCGCGTAAAGACTCCAGCGAAGTCAGGGGCGCGACGAGCGTGGGTGCAGGCGGATCCGGCTACGGCCACCCGCGAGCGCCGGCCGGCCAAAACGAAGAGCGGCGCGGGCGGGGGCCGAGAAGCAGGGCCGGGAGACGGTTCCGCGGGCGGTCAACCATGAGCATCAGGCCAACCCGGCCCGACGCGCGGGCGCGCGGAAAGAAGAAAAGGCCGGTAAATTGGAAACGACCCCTGGGAGAGGCGGGCCGGTAGACCGTGAGGGTGGCTGGCAGCCGGTGGGCGGGCGTCGGGCCCACGGGCGACGCTTGGCGATGTGGCGCGGCCAAAGAGAGTCCCGTGAGCGGACGGCGGATGCGCCGCCACCGGCTGACGTCGGAGCGGGCGTCAGGGAGGGCGGCGTGGCACCTGGGCGCACGTGCGGCCGGTGGGGGCCCAGGTCCGCCAAGCCCCGTGCGCTGTGCTGGCCAAGGGGCGCGCGGAACCCAAAACCCCGAGGTACCCAAAGGGAGGAACACAGCACGGCGCCTGTGCGGGCCCCGGGCCCCGTTGTGCTCTATATTAATATATTATGGAAACGTTCGCTCTTACAAGATGCTTTCTATCTCTCCTATTTAATATTGGAATTTTAAGTCCTTTTCTCGTGCCACCCTCTATTCTCGATCTGCTGTCCTCGTTGTCTATAATATATAATACATATTATCTCCTCTCCTCTTTCTGTCTCTTATGTGGGTCGGGAGATTTAGAGTGCTGTGCGCTTGGTGAAGGCGCCAACATTATATATTTTGCCTTTTTAAACATGTTCTTTTTTTCGCCTATGTTCTCTTAGACAAGCTATGTCCGACCCAGTTGCATCCTCCTTCTGT